>ENA-UEQO01002883-UEQO01002883.1-human-gut-metagenome-genome-assembly--contig:-NODE-2883-length-14451-cov-31.559900_pt1 | contig 14451 bp, 19 predicted proteins | sample MGYA00242938_ERZ507940 | MGnify/ENA primary metagenome ERZ507940 (study PRJEB26167, sample SAMN06115517) | human gut metagenome | host: Homo sapiens | place: China:Chongqing | collected 2014-12-03... | reverse complement strand
TTTTGTTGTGCTGCCATTAATTCCGGACAGTCTACATCCGCGGTCGATGGAGAGGCTGCGAGAGCCGTTAGCATTTCTATTTGTGGCGTTGTTAGCGGTGCAGCCAAGTCAATTTCTTTGCGTGTAATCATAAATGCAGATTCCCTCCTATTACATCCTCATGGAGCGCAATCCTTCTTCTTTGCACGGAAATAGTATAACAAGTACTGAGCCAAAAAGAAATAGCGGATTTATGTGATATAAAGTATATATATTATTTAATTTATATACTTTATATCAATTATTGATTGCTTTTGCGGGGCATATTTGCCAAAAAATGGAAATGAGGCTGTGCGGCGTCTTCATAATAAGTGGCACAATGAAAAGGACAAGAAACAATGCAAGGAGTGAGACAATATGATTGACGAAACTGTAATTGACACGCGGAAGAAAGATAAGAACGTGGTAATCATCAGCGAGGAATGGTACGGTGAAATGGAGAAGGCTGAAAGAAACTCCGTGTATCTGCGGAAGCTGGATCGCGGTCTTACTCAGGTTCGTGCCGGGCATGGTGTCGTGAAGTCTATGACCGAGTTGGAGGCAATGGAACAGACGCATTGACAATGTAAATAAAATAGAATACAATAAAAATGTTAAGAACAGAAAGGAGCTGCGATAATGGCAAGCACAAACATCAATATCCGGATGGACAGCGACTTAAAAATGCAGTTTGAGGCATTTTGCGCAGATATGGGAATGACGATGACGGCCGCAATTAATATTTTTGCGAAGAAGGCGGTGCGTGAATATCGCATTCCTTTTGAGATTGGCGGCGAAGTGCCGAATGCTGTAACAAGGAAAGCAATCGAGGATGCAGAGAATGGGATTGGTATGAGCAGATCTTTTTCCTCCGTAAAAGATCTGATGGAGGATCTGAATGCTGACAATTAGGTATCAGACGGCCTTCAAGAAGGACTACAAGCGGATTGTTCGGAGAGGTTATGATGTGCGGCTGTTGGAGGAAGTAATCACTATTTTGGCTGAACAGAGGCCGCTGCCAGAAATCTATCGGGATCATAACCTGTCCGGAGACTATATCGGATGCCGAGAGTGCCATATAACCCCAGACTGGCTCCTGATTTATGAGATCAAGAATGATGAGCTTGTTCTATGCTTAACCAGAACAGGAACGCATAGTGATCTGTTTTGAAGAAATAAAGGAAAATGATATATAATTTATATACTATATATATGGTATATAATATAATGCGGGAAAACAGCCAATCGACAGGATCATCCGTTGACAAAATCAGCGGAAGCTGCTAAACTACAGTTGACCGAGCAAAGGCGGTTAAGAAAACTACACAAGGCGTAGCGAAGCCCTCCAGACGTTGCAGCTTCTGGAGGGCTTTTTGTACGTTATCGGTGGACCAGACCGTTGGACCGGGTGCTGCGGAGTCAACTATATCCATTCAGCCACTTGCAGATGTAGTATGAACCTACGCCTGCCAGTACGGAGATATCAAAGGCGATTAAGTACGACAAGGCGTTCACCTCCTTCCGCTGGAAGGAGTCGCAGCGTGAGAATTATATCAAAAATAGGTGGAAAATAAAAGAGTAAAGCGAAAATATAGAAAAGGCAACTGCCAGTTGCCTGAATGTAAATTGAACGTGGTTTAATTTCTTGCAATTAACTGCTAGCATATTTATGTATTTAGTTAGACAAAATCACCGAAGCAGATAAGCGATGGGAAGGTGGGGATAGCAAGATAATTTTGAGGTAAGAAACGACTAGAAAAATATTTTTGCGGTCGGAAAAAGTAAGGAGGTTACATATGAAAAAAATTGCATCGCTTTTTATTGCTCTGATTATGCTGTTGTCATTATCAGTCACGGCCTTTGCTAATGAAAGAGAGGTTGTGATTGGCACAGTTCATACGAACGAGTACGATTATATCCTTAGCCTTCAAAACGCGACAACGGAAGAACTGGCTGAAATGGGGTTAACAAGAGCTCAAGCCAATGAAGTCATATCCGAATTTGAAGCAGCTCTGCAAGAGCGTGCTTCGCTACCGGATGAAACATTGCTGGCCATGGGATATACGCAAGACGAAATAAATGCACTACATACCTGTAGGACACGAAATGTGTTGCCTGTTGAAACCATGCGAGCAATTACAGGCACATGTACAGGCAATATTACTGCCTCCAAGGCAACTGCTCAAGAAGCGACATTTAAGTATGCTTGGTTCTGGGATCATCCCCCAATTATGAAGCTTAAAGATTCTGTAGCAATGCGTTGGTTGGCCTATGATAAGAATGGTTATGAGGTAGATGTTACAAAAACAAGCGAAAAGTGTAGCATCAGCTATTACTGGAACAATCGAGTACAATTTACGCGTTCAGGAACACAAGAACCTGATTTGGATTTTAATTCCCTGAATATTCAATTCGATGAGGCAGAAAATTTTCAATCCTCTACAACTATGACAGAAGAAGCTTATGCAGGCAACGGGTATGTGAGAGTTTCGGTAAAGGTTGAACCCGAGGTACATAACAGTATTAGTTATCTCAAAGTTGCTGCTCTATATGGACACACAACTGTAGGTGTGGGGAGTCCGTCAATTGGTCTTTCGCCTGCTGGTACAATTTCTATCAGTTTCAGTGGCACTATCAATTCTGTTATCGACTCTATTGCTGGAGATAAGGTGAAAATTACTAAAACAGAAGATCCTAATTCTCCAAATGTATCCGACATTTAAATGTTGCTAAAACTTATATAGGAATGGTGAAAAATGAAAAAGCGCTTTTTAATGTTTATCTGCCTGGTTATGGCAGTTGCTACCATGCTTCCGGTAACCGCATTTGCTGAGGAAAATACTCAAAGTGAAGAAAATTCATATTGCTACTTTATTGATGGTGTACAGGTCGAGCAAGATGAATATCATCAATATACGCAAGGGTACGTCCAAATGAAACAAGCGGACAAACCAGCAAGTCCGGCACTTGAGTTGGAGAATACATTTGACTATTACATTGTGAACGCAGATGGCATAAAGAAAGTTACTGAAAATGAGTACCATACTACACTCACCAGTATGTCACAAACTGTTACCCGTGCTACTGGAAGTTGGTATATTAAAGACAGTGTAATTAAAGCGAGTCAAACGAAGTACTACTATCAGACAAATGGTGACAAGTTCAGCGTTGGTTCTGATGAATATATCGAACTGACAATCGATGCTGCAAATCACGTGCGAAGTTTTGGGGTCGGATATGGCGGAACATCGTACCAGAAGGAATATATCGATCTCCCTCAAAACCGTGGTGCTATTGTGGCTTTTATTGACGATATCGAGGTGCCAGGCTCCTATTATGTGTTTATTGAAAACAGTGGGAAAGATACAGAAACCGTAAATGGTGACATCGCAGTAAAAAAACGCTGAGTAAGCAGGCTCTACTGTGTGAAGCCGGGTTTGAAAGCAATCAAGATCATTAAAATGTTAGCGAAGGCGTGTCGCAAAATGCATATTTTGTGACACGCCTTTTTGAATATATATAGGTTCAAAAAGGGAAAATTTCTGTTTGGAAAGTGAGTAGCATGAAAAAGAAAAAAACGCTAATAATTTTTTGCTTTTTTTTGTCTGTGTTAGTTGGCTGTGGAAGTATTTGGTGGTGGTTTCCAACGCATATTTTGGAAGAGATTGAAACAAATAAGATTTCAATAATCAAAGTTGTCAATAAGAACAGTGGAAATGAGTTTGAAATTACTGATTCTAATGATGTTTCAATTATTGTGGAGGGGATAGGTGAGAAAACTTTTAGAAAAAAGAGTGTCAACTCAGAAAATATAGCGTATTGGTATCAGTTGACGTTTTATGGTGAAAATGGCAAGGAAATAGAAACATTAGATATACAGAATAAACATATAATTAAAAAATATATTTCAGATAAATTCACAATATATTACTATTGTAATGAGGGCTTGGATGTTGTGACAGATTGTTTAGAAAGAGCAGAAGCTTTGCAGTTCCCTGATTACAATAAAGATCCTGATTTTTAGTAGTATGATTCGTTGTAGTTGTAGAACTAAATGAAGTGATATAGCCAAAGGGTATGCTGCGTATGCATGGTCAATCGGATAAAAATAAAACAAAAAATGCCAGCGGCATTGCCGCTGGCATTTTTTTTGGTTTGTTGACAAAAGAAACCATTCGTATATAATATAAATAACTTATATAAATTAAATAAAAGGAGATGCTGCAATGAAAGTAATCGCAATAGCAAATCAAAAGGGCGGTGTGGCGAAGACAACCACGACGCACAATTTGGGCGCTGCGCTGGCTGCTGCGGGAAAAAACGTGCTGCTGATCGATCTGGACAGCCAGGCCAGCTTGACGATCAGCGTCGGCATGGAGCCGCTGGAGGTTCCGAAGACGATTGTAGACGTTCTGAAGAAAGACGGCACGCCGATCCGCGAGTGCGTACAGAAAATCAATGACCGGCTGCATATCGTGACGTCGATTATTGACCTGGCTCCGATGGAGATGGAGATGCTTTCGCGGGCGAGCCGGGAGAAAATCCTCGACCGGGCGCTGAAGCCGATCAAGGACAGCTATGATTACATTCTGATCGATTGCCCGCCGCAGCTCTCGATTCTCACAATCAATGCGCTTTCCTGTGCGGACGGCGTTCTGATCCCTGTCAAGACAGACTACCTGGCATACCGTGGCTTGACGCAGCTGCAGGACAGCATTCGGGAGATCCAGGAGCTGATTAACCCGGATCTGAAGGTTCTGGGCGTGATTGCGACACTCTACGATGCACGGGTATCGGACGATAAAGATATTCTTGCGCTGCTGAAGGAAGAGTATAATCTCGTCGGTGTCGTGAAGCGGCTGGCAGTGGCGAAGAAGGGAATTTATGATGGCCTGGCGGTCGTGGAGCAGGCACCGACCAGCGAAATTGCGAAAGAATACACGGCAATTGCGAAGATGATTATAAACGGAAATTTCGACCGGGAGGATATTGAAAATGGGTAATTTGAAAGAGCGTGAGAGCCGGCGCAGAGCGTCTGTTGTTGGCAGTATCATTGAGCAGCAGCCGGCAGAAGAAACGACGCAGCGTAGTGCTGGTCGCGGTCGGCCGAAGGAGGATCGGGAGCTGCGGAAACGGGTGAGCTTGTCTGTGCTGCCGAGCCTGTATGAAGATATCCAGAAAATTGCCTATGTCGAAAGGCGCAGCGTCAGTGAACTGCTTAGTGATCTGATGGTGCAGTATCGAGATCAGCAGAAATCGGTGCTTTCGGAGTATGAAAAGGTCAGAAAATGAAAGAGGCAACTCAGAGTTGCCTAGATGTAAACCACTTGTGGTTTACATCTGATGGGGTCTGAATATAGAATCAGGAGTGTAAAGCGCATGACTCTTAGAGAAAAATTGATCGTATTAAGAGATAAGTCTGGAATCTCACAAATGGCGCTGGCCCATCAGCTCGGCGTGTCAAGGCAGGCAGTTTCTCGCTGGGAAAGTGGAGATGTAACTCCAACGATGGACAAGCTGAAGGCACTGGCAAAAATCTACGACGTATCGTTAGATTGGCTGTGCAATGAAGATGAAAGTGAAGAAAAGGTAGTAGGGCAGAAAGAAGCAGATAAAGAGCCAAAACACAATAAGAAAAAAAGCGCAACAATGATTGTAATTGCGGTGCTGTTGGCAGCTAGTATCATCGTCTCAATTGGAATTGCAATCAGTAAAAATATAGAAAAGACAGAGAACGTGCTAGTAGATGATGTTCCCGGCGAGGCTGTAAGTGTAACCGGGGAGAATAGATTTCCACTAAATTAAAGATGAAAGGATGGAAGCAATGGGTACAAAAAGAACACGAATTTGCAGGGCAGCAGTAACAGCTATTGCACTGATGATCTGCTTTGGAATTGCCGTAGAAGCTGCAGGGGTAACGACTATTGGAGAGAATCATTTGGATGGAACATTTGAAATAATGAGGAGGGCATCAAATTCGTTTGACGTGACAATTCCAGCGGGCGAAATAATGGCAGCAGAAACGAGTTTTTCAATGTCGGCTGGAGAATCTGTGAAATTTCATGCAGTCTATGAGCCCAGAGAAGCCAGCGTTGATTACGGGCTTATCTCTCCAGATGGTTTGTTTCATCCACTTAGAGCAGCGGATGGATACATTGATGCATCGATGAAAATTGGAACGCGGGGAAAATATACGTTCGCAATCAGAAACAATTCTGATGTTGAAGTGAAAACAACTGGATATGTTAATTATTAACTGTTCAGGAAAGAAAACAAGTAGGAGCTATAACAGGGGGTGAGATTCGGAATTATTAGCGTTGCAGACAGCAGTTGTTCCACCGTGTGTAACTCTCGACAGGAGGTATTGAGATGAAAAAATTGTTATCTGTAGTTCTGTGTTTTTCGATGATTTTTGCGCTGTGCGTTCCCGCTTTTGCAGTAGAAACAGACCAAGAAAATATGTCGCAGGAATTCTCAGCAGTAGATGAGTTCCTTACTACAAATGAAGATGCGATGCCACCCGTGCCTGATTTTTCGGTACAGACGACCAACCCTGTGTCGACATTGAATATGCCAAGTCGTGCAGCGTGGGTTAAAAATACAACAGAAACATTGGAGTCGGCCTATTCACAATCGGTTGTAGATGTCTCTGAAACGAAAGATTTTATTGTGTTTACGTTTGAAGAACCGGAAGAAATATACAATGACTTTGGCTATATTGATAGAGTTGAATATGTAAAACCAGAATCGACGGCGGCCACCGAATATGAAACAAAAATAACGTATATGTACGGCTGGCTGGATGGGTACTACCCACTCGAAGAACAATCTGGAAAATGGAGTGCAGTAAAAGATCTTTTACTCACTGTGGCTGGGTTTTCTGAAAAGCTTTCAGTATATCTATTTGTTGTCGATGTGCTTGGAATTGCCTACAATTATTTTAAGGGGCCTGATGTTGTAAAGGCATCGAATACGACACAGTATTACGTTTTGAATAAGATTGGACAAGTAAAACACGAAATTACCGGTCTATGGTTACAGTGGGCATATGTTGGAAGCAGAAGGTCTTTCTATAGGACTCTCATTGAAAAAGAAGTTTCTCAAAACTACTGGAATACAGTAGATTTTACAGAGACAAAAGCTAACAATGTAAAGAACCCAACAAATGCAGATAATGTAGAAAAGAAAGCAAACTTTGATAACGATACTTGGATTGCGGAAAAAGCTGTTTCTGCATATCTCAAAGAGAGAGCATTCAAGGACGTATATGGATGGACGGTATATTTCTCCGAAACAATTCCGCACTGAACAATATGCCAGTGAGGGTTATTGAATGCGGAGGAGAACGTTAATCCTTATTGTAGTGATTATATGTCTTGCTATCGGAATATTTACAATAATAAACGGTACAGTAGAAAAAAGAAGCAATGACGTAGATTTGTCTATGCATGGTCGCTTTTATAGTATTGGTGAAAGTGAATGGGCGGCTTCATGTAATATTAGCGTTAGTGGCGTATACGAGCCAGGCTCAGACTGTTTTTCCGGACATATTACGATTAATTCAGACAATATAAATTTGGACGAAGAGACAGTGTCCTTAACTTTTTTCAATAATATTGCTGTACCAAAAGCAAAAAATAAACTCGGATACCAATATACATCTCGAATTCATTCTGTAATACGTGATGGTGACAACTCAAATTTTGTTATCATTTTATATAATGAATATGAAGTAAAAGATGACCAATTAAGCGGAAGACTTGATTTAGAACATCCGATGTTTATCTGTGTTGGAGATCTTACTAAGGATAGGGCAATAGATATTATTTATAATAGCTATCATCACAGCACAAACTAAGAGAGAGGAAGGTGGAACGTACCACCTTCCTCTTTATAATACAATGAAATGACCAGAATAGGAAGCTCATTGACGACACTGATCAGGCAGCGGTCTATGAATTACTTAGCCCAATTTTCAACGACCAGGTCAGGAACACGTGCAAACTCTCGGACGTTGTTTGTGACCAGAATCATATCTTCAGATCTGGCGTGCGCGGCGATCAGCATATCTAATGGACCGATTGGCGTTCCTCTATCCTGTAGGTAGGAGCGGATCTCGCCGTATTCCGAAGCTGCTGCAGCTCCGAAAGGAAGGATGCTCAATGGAATCAAGAAACGAAGCAGCGCCTGCTCGTTTTTTGCGGGATTGGAGCTGTGCTTCATCCCATACTCCAGCTCGGCCAGCGTAATGGATGAAATACAGACGCCGCTATTCAATTCTTTCTTCAGCCGCTGCAATACGTGTTCTGGCTTGTTTTTCATTGCGTAGATGCAAATATTTGTGTCTAGCATATAAGTCACAGATTTTCGCGCTCCTGTTGGATGCCCTGATCCCGGCCACCCTCAAAAATATCGTCGGTGAAGCTGTTCAGGCCGTCCATAAAAGTCTGCCACATGGACTCCATCGGCACGAGGATCACGGCGTCACCGAGCTGCTGGACGATCACTTCATCTGTATTGAACCGAAATTTCTTCGGAAGCCGCACGGCCTGACTTCTTCCATTCTCAAAAATCTTTGCAGTCTCCATAACTGTCACCTCCCAATTTAATATATATCACGATATATATTATTCGTCAATAGGATGCTGCGTATGCGTGAAATGCGCCTTAGCGGAAAATAATAAAATTTCAGGATAGCTGTACTTTTTGCAATGAAAAGTACAGCCATCCTGTTGTACAATGCTGTGTAGTTTCGTTGGATGAAAAAACAGTCTTGCAAAAGCATTACTGCCAGGACAATTGGAGCTGCCGGTGGTTATCGGCACAGTCTCTCAAATAGAGGTTGATTAGGGTCTGATAGGGGATGCCTTTTGCGTCGGCCAGAGACTTGAAGTAGTCGATGGTGCCTCCGTCGATGTTGATGGTGATCTGCTTTTTCAGCCGGTTCGCGTAGGGGTTTTTTCTTGGGTTCAGCTCACTGATGTTATATTCATCTCTCATACTATCACCTCAAATTCCATCAAGATAAATACGTTGCTCGGTTTTGGTTGCTTGCCGTGCCGAGATAATACGGATGCAGTTTTCATTGTCGCGGTAGCAATGGCTTACAATGCAAATTTTCTGCGATTTGATCGATCCGATAATGAGGAAGCGATCTTCTTCAATGGAGTGATCCGGATCGTCAAATAGAATGGCAAACTCGTCGTAAAAGACCTCCTTTGCTGCCTCGAAAGATAAGCCGTGCTTCTTTTTGTTGATCTCATTCTTGTTGGGGTCCCACTCAAATCTTAGTGTGTCCATAATTATATTATACATACTAAATAATTATTGTCAAGGAAACCAAACGGAGATACAAAACCTGCGCGATTGGTTGTATAAGTAGCGGCATATCGGAATTTTTTCGATGGCGCGGCGAATACTCGATGCAGCGCATTGCTCGGTGGCGACAACGGACAGCAGACAGGAAAGGCGGTTCGTTGTCGCCACCGAGCAGGGGAGGCGTCCGCAGACGCTTGGGGTTTACCCCGCCCAGCGCTGTGCGCTGGGGAACTCTTGGCATCTTGGATGCCTAATAACGGTTTACCCGTTTGCGCAATGGCGTGAACGGGTAAACCGTTATATCTGTATATACTCGGTTTATGTTGACTTTATCAGCATAGTATGGTAAGATGGGCTTGAACGGAAAAGGACGGTAAATTAGAACTGGCTGGGAGGGAAAACAAATGACAATTAAGGACTATATGCGAAAGGTTGAATCAGCAAAAATGACGCCGAAAGATTCGGCTGGAGCCAGCTTCACCGATGCGATGATGGAGAACACTGAAATCTGGAGTAACGATGCCTGTGTGGGCTATTTTCTCCGGGCGGCACAGATCGTCGGTCTGGATCAGGCAGACACTAGAAAGGTCGTGGAAGCGTTCAATACGGCTTTTGATGGAACTTCCGTTGATGAGGCAGCGGATATTTACTGCAAATACTGAGCGGCGGGAAAGGCTCAGTGAATTTTACAGAAAACTCGTCTGGGCGAGTATAAATAGTAATTAGGCCTAGAGCGTCCCGGTAGCTGCCGGGGGTTTAGCAGTTTTTATTTTAGAGCCGCTAAAAAGGTATGATGCACCTTTGTGATGTGTGGGCTTGCCGTAGTAACCTTTGTGAATTGGAAAGCACATCATGGACCCTGCTGCGAGTAATCTTTGTGAAAGCACAGGTAAGCAGAACGCATCTGTTCACCATCCACCTACTGAACGTTGCCAGTGTACTGTAGAAAGCACTGGAGAGCTGATCCCTCGGAAAAGGATTCGACAGAACCTCAACTGCCGTAGACGCTAATAAATAGGCTGCACACATAAGCAAGAAAAAAGTGTAGAAGAGAAATCTTCAAAACAGTCACACATAAGACTTAAAAAAGTGTACTTTGCTGATCGTCGAGGTTTCTTCGGAAACTGACGTGAAGCGGCTTAGCTTGAACGATGATATAATGTAAATAATTGATATAATTGAAATAAAGTATATACGATATATAACTTATGTAAGTTATATATCGTAGTGAAAAGGGGGCTACCATTTGGGGCGAAAAAACAAATCATACTCGAAGGATCTGCACCAGCAGGCGTATGAAAAATTGACATCTATGCTGGCGCTGGGCGAAAGCAAGCGCGAGGCAGTTTTGAATGGGACAGCCGATGATAAGATCTTCTCGGTCAACACATACAAGACCTACTGGAAGCACATAAAGTACTTCTTGAAGTATGTCAAGGAAAAATACCCGGAATGTACGACGCTGAAGAAAGCAAAAAGGTATGTCAACGAGTGGCTGCAGGTGCGAGTTGACCAGGATCTATCTGCATGGACGATTCAGGCCGAGGCGAAAGCCTTGGGGAAGTTGTATGGCATAAAACCAGACGATGAAGACTACTTCAAGCCGCCGAAGCGGAACCGATCAGAAATCAAACGGAGCAGGGGAGACGCCAAGCGGGATCGGCACTTCTCGGAAGCTAACAACGATGAGCTGATAAAATTCTGCCGGGGAACCGGGCTGCGACGCAGCGAGTTGGCAGACCTGAAGGGAACGGATCTGGTGACACGGGAACAGATCGAAGCGCAGATCACGGCGCTAGAACAGATCCCAGAGCAGCAGCGGACGCCGGGTGACACGAAGCGGCTTCAGATGCTACAGGACACGCGAATGTTTGAAGGCGAGTATTTCATCCATGTGCGGAACGGAAAAGGCGGTAGGGAGCGCGTAAGCCCCATTATAGGGAAAAATCAGACACAGATCATCGACCGGATGAAGAACATGCTGCCCGATGAAAAGGTCTGGCAGTTCATTCACCAATGCGCGGATATTCATAGTTACCGCTCAGATTACGCAGTTGCTATCTACAAAGCTCATGCAAGAAAGATCAGTGAAATTCCGTTTGACCGGGTGAATAAAGGAACCGGAAAAAGATATCAGAGTGACGTCTACACTTGCCGCAAGGATGAAGCGGGCAAGAAGCTGGACAAGGCTGCTATGCTGGTCTGCAGCAAGGCGCTGGGGCATAATAGAATCAGTGTTGTAGCGGACAACTATATCCGCGGCCTTTGATGGGAGGCGAATGAGGCATCGAGTACGTAAGGAAACGAATGGGAGGCTATAAAACATTGGATAGCCTTGATGGTGAGTGTACCCATGTAATTCAAACAAGGCAGGAATATGAGATGCTTCTAAATCAGCGCGATAGAGCCAAGCGCGAAAAAGAGGAAGCAGAAAGAGCCGCTGCGCGGGAGATATCCAGAGTAAAACAGGAGGCGGCACACGAGGCCGACAGAGCTGCACAGAGGGCGCAAGCGCAGATAGACGACCTTTTACAGCAGGTGGAGCGGAAAACGGCTGAAATCGCCGACCAGCGCGCCCTCAACGCGAACCTTCTCAGAATTTCGCGGGAAAGAGCAAATGCGGATAGAGGGCTGCGACCGAAAAAGGTACATACCGGGTATGTTGTCGTGATGTCCTCCGAAAAAGAAATACGGTACAAAACCGGCAGGAATAAGCTGCTGACGGCAAAGGTATGGGAGACGGTACTTCAGAGTCCTTACTCGGTCGATTTTACAGAGAGCCAGGCAAGGCAGCTGATCGAGGAAGATCTTCTGGCCAGAAAAAATGGCTTGCTTGCGGACGTGGGCATTACGATGATTTGCAGCGGGAGCAGCTATGAGAATTTAATCGAAACGGAAAACTGGAAAGAAATCAAAGCAGCGCACAATACGCTATTCTCACGGCAGCTTCGGGCAAACTATAGAGTTGGCTATTGGGAATATATCATTCAGCACACAAAACCGCTTGGAATCGTCCCCGCAGATATGCGGGCTGGAACGAAAAATGGATAGCAAAATAGCCTGTCCGCAACCCTTGAAATCGCGTTTTGGACAGGCTATAATAACGATCAAAAAATAGGGAAAAAGCTATTGATAATCTAAGCCCCCCTATAGGGGTCTAAGGCTAGAACAGGGGCTGGATTTTTGTTGCGAAAAAATAAAAAATTTCTCTTTTTAGGAAGCGAGCAGGGGTCAGCAGTTTGTAGCGATTTGCTGGGTGCTGGATCGGGGGGCGCAGCCCATCCGATAGCAGGGTAGGATTTGTCCACGGTCTTTTCCAAGGTCGTCCATCAGGATTCTCCACGCCTTTATGGTGTGGGGAATCCTGTGGGCGTACCGGCAGGCGTAAGCCTGTGGGAAAGGCGGTGGGCAAATCCGGATGGTTTGGAATCCCCGCCGCAGCGGACTTTTCTTTTTGCTTCTTTTTCTTTTACTGGGAGGACTTTGTGTATGACACAGAATTACACTGAAGGATATGAGTATTTGAGTTCTCAATTTCCGGAGGTCAGCGGCTATGATTTTTACAGAGAGATGTTCCCGAATAACGAGCGATCTGACGAGCAGCATATGGATTATTCTCATCCCAACGCAATTTATCTGTATCGGGAGCAAACGTCCGATGGTTTTAATCGAATGCGCCGAAGAATCATGTTCTCCGATCAGTGGGAAAATGATTACATGGAATTTATCGAACAAAATCCGCTGACGCTGTGCAGCGGACTGTCCTATCGCGGGAAATCCAATAAGCTGGAGCACGCGCAGCGGATGAACGCACTGATCTTCGATTTGGATGGTGTTGGTCTGAAAGAGTTGCGAAATTTATTTTTGCGATTTGGCGGCGATCCGACGCGGCTTCGCCGCTTGCCGATGCCGACGTATCTCGTTCTGTCAGGGACCGGTCTGCACGTTTGCTATTTTTTCCGGGAGCCGATCGATCTATACCCGAATATTAAAATCCAGTTGAAAAGCCTAAAGTATGATCTTACGTTTCGGATGTGGGAATACAAGGCGACGTCGCAAAACAAAGAGATTCAGTATCAGTCCATCAACCAGAGCTTCCGCATGGTTGGCAGCATCAACGAAAAGCATGGCAATCAGATTGTGGCGTTCCGGACCGGCGAACCGGTGACGTTGGAATATTTGAACGCTTATGCCAGACCGGAAAATCGGGTGGATGTCAATAAGCCGTTTAGACCGTCGAAGATAACGAGAGCGGCAGCGCGGGAAGCGTATCCGGAGTGGTATGAGCGAGTTATTGTCAAGGGCGAAAAGTACCCGAAAAAATGGGACATTGCAGGAAAGGTACATGGCGACGATCCGTATGCACTTTACCATTGGTGGCTGCGGCAGATATTATCAATCCGGGGCGGACACCGGTATTTCTTTTTGATGTGTATGGCAATTTACGCCTATAAATGCGATGTTCCGAAGGCGCAGCTTCGGAAGGATATGCAGATTGCATTTGAGGATCTCCAGATGGTGCAACATGAGAATGCGTTGACTGAGGATGATATTAAGAGTGCGCTGGAGGCGTATGACCGGGAATATTACAACTTTACGATTTCCGATATAGAGGCGCTGACGGACGTTCATATAGAGCGGAACAGAAGAAACGGGCTAACGCAGGAAAAGCATCTCTATTTGGCGCGGAGGCGAAAAGAGGATATGAAAGCAATAGGGATACCAATGAAGGCTGCGGATGGTCGCCCAACGGCACAGATGAAAGTCTACGAATGGAGAAAGGCAAATCCGTCTGGTAAAAAAGCTGATTGCCATAAAGACACTGGGCTGGATCCAAAGACGATCCGAAAGTGGTGGGAAACAAAATAACGTATATACTTTGCGTAAAGTATATACGTTATATAAAATATTTACGATATATAGATTTATGACAAGGTTGCCTGATGATTGTCTCAGAAAATAACGCTACTTTTTCGATGTATCTGTGTCACCTGAGACAAAGCGGGATTCCGTTTTGCGGATGATCCGATGGAAGCTGTTTTGTTGTGCTGCCATTAATTCCGGACAGTCTACATCCGCGGTCGATGGAGAGGCTGCGAGAGCCGTTAGCATTTC
>ENA-UEQO01002871-UEQO01002871.1-human-gut-metagenome-genome-assembly--contig:-NODE-2871-length-14496-cov-5.331230_pt1 | contig 14496 bp, 10 predicted proteins | sample MGYA00242938_ERZ507940 | MGnify/ENA primary metagenome ERZ507940 (study PRJEB26167, sample SAMN06115517) | human gut metagenome | host: Homo sapiens | place: China:Chongqing | collected 2014-12-03... | reverse complement strand
GGTGATTTGCTGACAAAGGTAAGATTTTACAATTGTGCAAAAAGCCGCGCTTCTTCGTGAAACGCGGCTCTATACAATCAGCCTAAAAGCTGCTTGGCCAAATCAGCGCTGGCCTTGGCATCCTTGCAGTAGTAGTCGGCACCGATGTCACGGGCGTAATCAGGCGTCAGCACCGCGCCGCCGACCATGACCTTGCAGTCAAGGTGCGCGGCATGCAGGGCCTCGATCGTAGCCTGCATATTGGGGACGGTGGTCGTCATCAGGGCCGACAGGCCGACGAGCTTTGCACCGGTCTGGCGCACGGCTTCTACGACACGTTCGGGGTCAACGTCGCGCCCGAGGTCGAGCACGTCATAGCCGTAGTTTTCGAGGATGACACGGACAATGTTCTTGCCGATGTCATGCACGTCGCCCTTGACCGTGGCAATGACGATCTTGCCCTTGCTGCCCTGCGCCTGGCCGGAGGCGGCAATTTTGGCCTTGATGGCCTCGAATGCAGCCTGCGCGGCGGTGGCGGCCTGCAAAAGCTGCGGCAGGAATACCGTGCCTTTCTCAAAGCCGTCGCCCACGGCGTCCAGTGCGGGGATCAGCGAGATATTCACTACGTCCAGCGGTTCGCGCATCGTCAGCGCGGCATCCGCGGCAGCGCGGGCCTCGGCCTTCAGGCCGCGGCGCACAGCCTCAAACAGGGCGTCCCCGCCCGGTGCGGCGGCGCCGACCTCGGCCACGGTGGCGGCGGACTTGCTCGTCTGCGTCGTCTGGATCTGCACATCGGCATAGGCGGCAACGTAGTCGGTGCTCTGTAAATCCTGAGAGGTCAGCACGCGGTAGGCGCGCACGGCAGCCATCATTTCCGGCGTGTTGGGATTCATGATGGCAAGGTCGAGCCCGGCAGACATGGCCATCGTCAAAAACGTTGTGTTCAGGTAGCCGCGGCACGGCAGGCCGAAGCTGATGTTCGACACGCCCAGCACAGTGCGCACGCCCAGCTCACGCTTGCAACGGGACAGAGCCTCCAGCGTCTGGACGGCACCCTCCTGCTGGGCGCTGGCGGTCAGCGTCAGGCAGTCAATGTAGATGTCCTCATTCGGGATACCGGCGGCGTTGGCAGCGGCGACAATGCGTTGAGCAATCGCAAAGCGGCCATCGGCTGTCGGCGGGATACCGCCCTTGTCCAGCGCCAGGCCGACGACGGCGGCGCCGTACTTTTTGCAAAGAGGCAGAATCTTTTCCAGCGTCTCCGGCTCACCGTTGACCGAGTTGACGATGGGCTTGCCGTTGTAGATGCGCAGCGCACGGGACAGGGCCTCTGGATTCGAGGAGTCGAGCTGCAGCGGCAGGTCGGTGACGGCCTGCAAATCCTTGACAAGCTGCTCCAGCGTGGCGGCCTCGTCGATGCCGGGCAGGCCCGCGTTGACGTCGAGCACCTGCGCACCGGCCTCGGCCTGGGCCACAGCCTGAGTGCAGGGGTAGGCGCTGTCGCCGTCCCGCAGGGCCTGCTGCAGCCGCTTTTTGCCGGTGGGATTGATGCGCTCCCCCACCACAGTGATGCCGTCGACCTCCACAAAGCGGACCGGCGTGCACAGGCAGCTGCGGCGGATGGGGATCTTGTCAGCCGGGGTCAGCGGGCTGAAGGTCTCATGCAGCCTGGCAATAAACGCGGGCGTCGTGCCGCAGCAGCCGCCGACCATCGAAACGCCGATGGCGGCGTACTCCTTCATCTCGGCGGCAAATTCATCCGGGTCGAGATTGTAGCTGCCGTCGGGGTTCGGCAGACCGGCGTTCGGCTTGACAAAGACCGGAACACCCGCGGGCACGCTGCGGCAGAGGCGCTGCGCGAAGGGCAGAATCTCCTTGGGGCCGAGCGAGCAGTTGATGCCCACGGCGTCCGCGCCGAGACCCGCTGCCGTGACGGCGTAGCTTTCGACGGTGCAGCCCGTGAAGGTGCGCCCGCGGCTCTCAAAGCTCATTGAGGTGAAAACAGGCAGATCGCAGTTTTCCCTGGCGGCGAGGATGGCGGCCTTCAGCTCATACAGATCGGTCATCGTCTCCAAAAAGACGAGGTCAGCCCCTGCCGCCGCACCGGCGCGGATGACCTGTGCAAACTCCTTGTAGGCATCCTCAAACGCCAGCGTACCCGCGGGGACGAGCAGCTCACCCAGAGGGCCGATGTCCAACGCTACACACGCGCCGGTGGTCTCGGCGGCCTTGCGCGCACAGGCGATGGAAGCGGAAACGACCTCCTCCACCGTGTGGCCGCAGCCGGTCAGCTTCTTGGCGTTGGCACCAAAGGTATTTGCCAGCAGAATATCCGCGCCCGCGTTGGCGTAGTCAGTGTGGATGGCCGTTAAAACCTCCGGCATTTCCAGCGCGGCGAGCTCGGGCTTCTGCCCGGGCTGCAGACCGCGTGCCTGCAGCTGGGTGCCCATGCCGCCGTCCAGAAAAACAAACCGCTTGCGGTCAAAAACTTCACGAATCTGCATACGCTTCTCCCCTATCAGTCTTGTGTGAAACAGGTCGTGCCGCGCTTGCGGAACGAGCAGGTCTCCTTTAAATGGCAGGTCGCACAGCCTGCGCGGGTGCCGGTCACGGGATGGTCGGCAATGCCTAAAATGGCGGTGGTACTCTTGCGGGGGGTCAAAAGGTGCTGGGGCGTCACGGCCAGGCCGCAGCCGCGCACCGTGTCCGCCGCAAGGCAGAGCGCGTCGTTCAGCTCCAGCGGGCAGTCACCGTAGCCAGGCGCGTAGCGCCCGGTCATAAAGACGCCCAGCGCCTCGATTTGAGCGCGTATTTCGTTCTCCAGCTCGTCACAGACCTGTTCCAAAAGCACCGAGGCCAGCGCGTCTGCCGCGGCGGCCAGGGCAATGTCAGTCAGTTCCATGCGGCGCAAAAGCTTGTCCACCTCGGCCCCGAGGGTCGCTGCCAGCAGAAGAACCTCGTCGCAGCCCTGCAGATGGCGCGTCAGGTCGCTGCCGCAGTTTTCCAGCGGCAGGGCGGTACGCGGCAGACGGCGGTACACCGCACGCGGCGCAGCAGCGGTCAGCACAGTCTGCTCGGCCTTGTCCAGCAGGGCCGCGGTGGCGGCATCGGGTGTCCAGCCGGACGCACCCATGTAGCGCAGCGCCGTGGCGCGGTCAATGGCGGCGGGCTTGCGGCGCTCCATTACAGCAGATCCCTGATGCCGTCGTAGACCTTCGCGGCCACGGCGGCGTCATTCATTGCGTACAGGTGGATGCCGTCTGCGCCGCCCTCAATGAGGTCGCGCAGCTGCCTGACGGAGTAGTCGATACCGGCGTCGTACAGGCTGGCAGGGTCGTCCTGATAGCGGGAGATCATACGGGTGAACTCGGACGGCAGGCTGGCCGAAGAAAGCGAAACGGTGCGTTCGATCTGGCTGCGCTTGACGATGGGCATGACACCGGCAGAGACCGGCAGCGTGATGCCTGCGCGGCGTGCCAGATTCAGAAAGCGGTAAAAGTGCATGTTGTCAAAGAAAAGCTGGGTCAGCAGGTGCTCGGCACCGGCGGCCTGCTTGATGCGCAGGTTCTCAACGTCATGCAGCAGGCTGTCGGCCTCGGGGTGGCCCTCCGGGTAGCAGGCACCGTGAACGGAAAATTCCGGCTTCTTCCATTTAATAAAGGACGTCAGGTCGCTGGCGTGTTTGAAGTCGGGGCTCTCCGGGCGGGACGGGCTGCGGTCCCCGCGCAGGGCCAGCACATCCCGGACGCCGACAGATTCCAGCTGATCCAAAATCTCCGCTGCACGGGTCTCGTCGTTGCCCATGCAGATCAGGTGCGCCAGCGTGGGGACATGCAGCTCGTTCTGAATGTAGTCGGCCACCTCCGCGGTGGAGACGCCGCCCGCAGAGCCGCCCGCACCGAAGGTAACGCTGATGAAGCCGGGGCCCATGGCCTGCATCTGGCGCAGGGTGTCCTTGAGCTTATTCATCTGGGTTGTCTGTTTCGGCGGGAAGCATTCGATAGAGAAAACGCAGCGTTTGGCTTTGAACTGTTCCGTGATCGTCATTTTCTACTCCTTATTTTTACGCCGCAAAATCGGCGGAGTCCGCGGAAGTTTCCACGTTGAGGGTGTTGTTCTGCCAGATGAAGGTGAGGCTGCCCTCCAGGTCAGTGCGCCATACCTCGGCCCCGACCTCTGCGTAATTTTGCAGGGCAGCGCGGTGCGGATGGCCGTAATCGTTGTGCAGCCCGCAGCTGACGGCCACGGCCTTGGGCCGGACTGCCTGCATAAAGGTCAGGCTGTTGGAGGTGTAGGACCCGTGATGCCCCGCCTTGAAAAGAGTGGCATGCAGGGTCGGGCCGTAGGTATCGACCAGGCGCTGCTCGGCGTCTGCCTCTGCGTCGCCGGTATCGAGAAAGCGGAAATCGCCCGCCGTGAACAGCGTGCAGAGCGAGGCATCGTTGACGCTGTCGGCATCCTCACTGCCGCCCTGCAAAATTTGCAGCGTGCCACTGCCAAGCGGGTATTCCTCCCCGGCCTCTGCTGTGAGAATTTCTGCTCCGCTGTCGGCGGCCAGCTCTGCGAGATAGCGCGGCCAGTCGGCGGTCTCATCTGCCGTGGGCTGCCACAGCGGCAGCAGCAGGGTCTTGACCGGGAGGGTGCGCAGCACCGCGCGGGCATTGCCGGTGTGGTCTGCGTGGGGATGGGTCAGCACAAGATACTCAAGCGACGGCACACCCAGCACGTCCAGGTCATAGAGCAGCGCGTCCTCAGCCTCGACGGGGCCGGTGTCGATCAGGCAGTACGCGCCGTCCTGACAAAGCAGCACGGCATCGCCCTGCCCGACATCCAGCACATACACGACGGTACTGCCGTCCGCGGTCTGCGGAGCGCTTTCCTCGGTTTGGAGCGGTACGCCGAGCACAGCGCGCAGCTGCTGCCAGCCGGGAACGCTGCCCCTGCCGCCCAAAAGCTGGACGACAAATGCGGCAAGCACCAACAAGCAGACGGCCACCGCCGCGGCCAGGCGGGCAAAGCGCTTACCCGTCATACTGGCCGTTCAGCTTGCGCTCCTCCCACTCGGCCTTGGTCACAAGCACGGCGCGGGGTTTGGCACCCTCATAGGGGCCGATGATCTTTTCCTGCTCCATCTGGTCCATGATGCGGGCGGCGCGGGCGTAGCCCAGCTTGCAGCGGCGCTGCAAAAGGCTGGTGCTGGCCTGTCCGGCCTCAATAACGCACTCAACAGCCTGCTCAAACATGGCATCCAGTGCACCGCCGCCGTCTCCGTCATCGTCGCCGCCCTTCTTGCTGCCCTTTTCGGCAACGGCGCGGCGCTCCATTTCGGCAATCATTTCTTCATCGTACTGGGCGGTGGAGGTGGACTTGATAAAGCTCAGCACCGCGCCGATCTCCTCATCGGTCACAAAGGTACCCTGCACACGCACGGGCTTGGACGCGCCGACGGGCAGGAAGAGCATATCACCGTTGCCCAGCAGCTTCTCGGCACCGCCGCTGTCCAAAATGGTGCGGCTGTCGATCTGGCTGGAAACGGCAAAGGCGATACGGCTGGGGATGTTGGCCTTGATAAGGCCGGTGATGACGTCCACGCTGGGCCGCTGGGTCGCAACGATCAGGTGGATGCCGGCGGCGCGGGCCTTCTGCGCGATGCGGCAGATATAGTCCTCGACCTCCTTGCCCGCGACCATCATCAGGTCGGCCAGCTCGTCAATGACGATGGCGATATAGGGCAGATGCTCCATGCCGGTCTGGGCGGCCAGCTTGTTGTAGGCCTTGATCTCGCGGACGTTGTTCTCGGCAAAGAGCTTGTAGCGGCGCTCCATCTCGGCCACGCTGGCCCCCAGCGCACCGGCAGCCTTGCGCGGCTCGGTGACGACGGGCATCAGCAGGTGCGGAATGCCGTTGTACTCGGCCAGCTCGACGACCTTCGGGTCGATCAAAATGAGCTTGACATCCTCGGGGCCGGAGCGGAACAGGAAGCTGATGATAATGGAGTTGACGCAGACGGATTTACCGCTGCCGGTGGAACCGGCAATCAGCAGGTGGGGCATCTTGCAGAGATCTGCGACCTGCGCCGTACCGGCAATGTCCTTGCCGAGGGCCATCGTCAGCGGGCTGCGCATGTTGATATAATTCTGGGATTCAAAGACTGCGCGGATGTTGACGGTGGAGCGGATCTTGTTCGGGACCTCGATGCCGACGGCGGGCTTGCCGGGGATGGGCGCTTCAATGCGCACACCCGCGGTGGCCAGGTTCAGGGCGATGTCGTCGGCCAGGCTTGTGATGCGGCTGACCTTGATACCGGCCTGGGGCTGCAGCTCATACCGGGTGACGGACGGGCCGCGGCAGATGTCGAGCATCGTCGTCTTGACGCCGAAGCTGTCCAGCGTGTTGACCAGAATGTCCGCGTTTTTCTTCATTTCGCGGGCGGCCCCGGCCTCGTCGTCGGGGCGCGTGGCGTTGAAGAGATTCAGCGACGGATAGCAGTAGGGCTCCGGCGGCTGCTCCTCCGAGGTGGGCAGACGCATAGCGTTGAGGTCGGCCTTGGCCGCACAGGGCGGCGTATGGATGGGCGCACCGGCAGAGTTGCCGACAGCGGTGCTGACCTGCACGCGGGCAGCCTCCCCCTGTCGGGGCACAGTGAAGCTGCTCTGGGTCGTTTCCGCCGCAGGGCGGGTCATGGCAGGGGCAGACTGGTACGGCTGCGGGACGGCAGCCGGTGCGGCGGTGTAGGGATCGGCTGCCGGGGCCGGAGTCTCGACAACAGGCTGGGCAGGGGCAGCGGGTGTCTCGGCCAGCATATCATCCAGCATTTCGGAGACAGAGCGCCCGGACTGCCAGGCAGCACTGACCGCGCTGCCGGTATCGCTGAAGCTGCCGCCCAATGTCGGGATCGGTGCGGAAACAGCGGGGGCCTCCGGTGCGGCGGGCACAGCTGCGGGGGCGGGCGTACCCAGCGGCGCAGCGTCTGCGGCCATCTGTGCAGCAAGATCAGCCGGAGAAAGGACCATCGTATCGCCCTGCACACGGCCTGTCATATCCAGCTGCGGCAGCTCGACAGGGATCGGCTCGGGCTCGTCCTCCACGGGAATGAGAGGCGTGTCAAATTTGGGCTCCTGCGGGACAGGCGTCAGCGGGGTCTCAAACTCGGTAGGCTGCGGCAGGTCCAGCGTTGTCTCGGCACTGACCTCCTGCGGCGTATAGTAAGGCGCGTGGCCGCTGACGGCGCGGTTGATGAGCGCATCCAGCTCGTCCTGCGGCGCGGGGGACGCCTGTGCGGCGGGCGCGGGCGTGACCGGGGTCAGCGGGGTGCTGTACACCGGCGCGGCAGGCTCCGAGGCGGGCTGCAATTGCAGCTCAAAATCCTCCTTCGGTGCGGGAGCGGGCTGGGGCTGGGACTGGGTGTGGCGCAGTGTGCTGTTGGCCCGGTTGGACAGCGGATCCATGCCGAACGTGCCGCCCGGGCCGATGCTGACCGGCTCCAGCGGGTCAGCGCTGACGGCCTTTTGGCGGGCGTTTTCCCCTGCACTGGGGCCAAGATCCACGTCAAACGACGCATGGGTCTGGGCGGCGGGCTTGGCGGCAAACGGTGCCTCGGGCACAGCAGGTGCCACGGGGGGCGTGTAGGCGGCCTGCCGCTGCGGGGCGGGCGGGGTCTGCTTCGGGAAACGGCTTGTGTCCGCGATGACGTCGTAAACCGGATGGTGCGGGCGGCTGCTGTCCGGCAGCGCACCGGTCAGATTCTCGACGCTCTCCTCCTCGGGCTCCTGCTCAAACAGGCGGGTGTCGTAGGCGGTCTCGGCTGCGGCGCGCTCCTCACGCTTGGCCTGCAGGATCTTGTACTGGCCGTCTACAAACAGAACGACGTCCGCGGGGGTGATGGCAAAGAAGAACATCAGCCCCAGCAGGAAGATGAGCAGCATGATAATGTTGGAGGCAGGACGCCCGAACAGCGCCAGCAGCGTGGCACCGATGGGCGCACCGAGGACGCCGCCCTCCCAGAAGTAGGTGCCGCCGCGGGTAAAGAGCATCTTGACGATCTCCCCGACCTTGAGGTTCTCAATATTAAGTTTGGAGAAGATGACCGGCACGCTGGCGCAGAGCACGCCCATCAGCGATACCTTGCCCGCAAACAGCGCAACGCGGTAGCCGGTGGCCAGCAGGTAGGCCAGGTACAGCAGGAACGGTCCGACCAGATAAGTCGTGATACCGAAAACGCCAAAGTACCAGCTGCGCAGCGTGCGCCAAAGATTCTGCCCGGGCACAAGCACGAGCGCAACGCAAAGCAGACCCAGCCCCACCAGCAGGATGCTGCGGGCCAGGTTTGGGGTCTCGGCGCGGCGCTGGGCACGGCGGGACGGCTGACGGCTGCGGGAGGCCGCACCGCTGCGCGCGGATGCGGAGCGCCCGGTGCTGCTGCGGCCTGCGCCGCGGGAGGAGGCTGTGCTCTTTTTGCCGGAAGAGTTCTTTGTTGATTTTTTACCGGAACGAGATTGTGCCATGTTACAGTGTTTCCCTCTCTTATTTCTCTGAACGCTTCTTTATATAAGTAGTCTGTACAGGTACAGGACGGTAAGGACATACGACTTTTATTTTAGCACGATTTCCAGGGATTGTAAAGAAAAATGCCCGCGGTGCCGGGTTACAAAAAAATAAATCCCCGCCCTGAGGGATGGGCGGGGATTTACAAGAAAGGAGGAGAAGAACACATGAAAATGTGATAAAGCTATTTGACTTGGGGTTCATTTAGCTTGCAACTAAATTGTAACTGTTTTGTCACCAAATGTCAAGAGTGTTTTGTCATTTTTTTGTAATTTCTCAATTTATTCACAAATTGGCAGGCAAAGCTCGGCGCAGCCGCCGGGGGTGTTATATACCCGCAGGGTACCGCCGTGGGCTGCAGCGGTCCTGCGTGCAGAATACAGTCCCAGCCCTTGATGGGAACTGTCGCTGCGCGCAGCATCTGTGTAGAACATCTCCCCTGCCCGAGCCAGTGCCTCGGCAGTAAAGCCGGAGCCGGTATCGGTCACACGCAAAATAAAGCTGTTGTTTTCCCTTACAACGGTCAGGGTGACGGTTCCGCCGCGCGGGGTGTGGGCGGCAGCGTTGTCCAAAAGGTTTTCCGCAGCGCGCAGCAGGTCATTCTCTGCAGCACGGATCGTCCCCTGCCATTCCTCCTGCAGTATAAATTGGATTCCGGCAGGCGCGCAGAGGGCGCTGGCTGTCTGCGCCAGCCGGGCCGTGAGGGTGTGGCTGGCCAGCGGTGCTTGTACGGCAGGTGCTGCGCCGGCTGTGCGCAGAGCGGCCAAATAGTGGCGTGCGCGCTCTGTGCCGCGCAGGATGGCTTCGACCTGTGTCTGCTGGTCGGCGGACAGAGCATCCTCGGCCAGCAGGTCTGCGTTGCCCTGAATGATGGACAGCGGCGTTTTCAAGTCATGCGTCAGCGCGGCGATCTGCTCGGCGCGCTGCTGCTCCATCCGCCATTGGCTTTGCAGGCTGTCCGTCAGTTCGCGGCCCATCGTCTGTAAGGCCTGTAAGGTGGCGGCAAATTCCCGGATGCGCACGCCGTCCGTGTCAATTTGCTCCAGCTGCCGGGCGGCAATGGCATCTACGGCGGCGTTCAGCCGGGCAGTTTCTGCGGCAAAGGCGCGCACGGTGCAGTGGGTTTGCCAGCCCAGCCAAACGAGGATGAGCGCCGCCAGCAGCAAAATATAGCAGGTCTGGAAATCCGGCAGCGTGTCCCGCAGGGCCGGGTCGGCGTAGGGCACGGCATAGTTGTACTGCAAAAGGCAAAAGCTTCCGTCAGCCATTTTGACATCGTACTGGTACTGCGTATACCCCAGATTGCCGCTGCCGCCATGGAAGGTGTTGAGGGCGATTTTCAGCTGACGGGTGGTCATGTTGGTCTGCAGCACCGTGCCATCCTGCACCACAGCCCAGCGGCACAGGTCGCTGATTTGGTTGGAATCAAATGTTTCTGCGGTCACGGCGGCTACGGTCTCCCGGGCATTGGCGCAGGCCTGGGCGGACGCCACGGCAGGCAGCAGAAAACCGACGTCTATCAGCCGCATAAAAATGCCCCACCAGAGTACCAGAATCAGCGCGCACCCGCCGCCGCACAAAAGGAGATACCGCAGCAGAACACTGCGCAGGGATGTCAGTTTTCGTTTTGCCATTGGTAGCCCACTCCCCATATCGTTTGCAGCACCTCCCCCGCCCCGGCCGCGCGCAGCTTGGCGCGGATGTTCTTGATGTGCTGGGTGATGGCCGTGTCATCCGCTGTACCGTCATAACCGAACACGGCTTCATAGATTTGTTCTTTGGAAAAGGTCTGCCCTGCATGGAGGGCCAGCAGCTCACAGATGGCGTACTCGGATTTTGTCAGGCGCAAAGCCGTGCCGCCAACGCTGGCTTCCTTGGCGGAAAGATCCAGCGCCACCCCGCCGCGGGTGATCTTATGGGTCGGTGTGCGGTTCTGCCGCCGCAGGTGTGCTGCGACCCGCGCACGCAGCTCCGCTATGCGGAACGGCTTGGTCAGGTAATCGTCCGCGCCAAGGCCAAGGCCCGTCAGCACCGACGGTTCATCGGTACGCGCGGTCAAAAATAGGATAGGCGCGTCAGTCTCGGCGCGGATGCGCCTGCAGACGGCAAAGCCGTCCTCGCCGGGCATCATGACATCCAGCAGGATGCAGTCCGCCCAGCGGCAGAGCGTATCGGTCAGCTGCGTGCCGGAGGTGCGCGTTTCTACGGTGTGGCCGTCACGCTCCAGCGCGGTTTTCAGCAGTGCGCAGAGGTCGTGGTCATCGTCAACTGCCAGAATGTGTGCCATAATAGCCCCTTTTATTGCAGTAAGTTGTAAACAAGACAGGATGCGCCGTAAAGCAGATAGACATGTGCCGGGTAGAACCAGTAGAACAGCTGCTTGTGGCCGCTGCCGCGCTGGCCGTTGTACAGCGCCATGCCGATAACGGCAAAAACGCCGAGCCACTCATAGTAGACTGTGAACATCTGGGAAAAGGCAAAATCCGGCAGACCGCGAACCTGCAGAAAGACCAGCACAAAATCACACAGGAAGGTCATAGCCGCCCAAACGACCAGCCGCAGGCGCTTGTGGTTATACAGCGCATACAGCGCGATGCCGCCGGCCAGAAAAGACCAGCTGCCGTCGGTGATGCCCGACCACATGGGAAACGGTGCCGTGATAAGCCACGCCAACACGGTGGAGCCGATCGGCGCGTCCTGAATTTTGGGAAAAAGCATCAGCAGCGCTGCGATGCAAAACGGCCAGACAATCGGCATGGCAGCAGCCAGTGCGCCCCGCACAAACCGGCGCTGGCGCAGCCAGTCAATGCCCTGCCAGATGATGCAGAGCAGCATCAGATCCTGAAAAATGGCATTCAGCGGGTAGAAGCCGTCCCCGCGGCGGAAGGCCCCTGCATAGATCATAAAAAATTCCACCGTGCCCATCGCAGTACCGATGGCCCAGATGCGCAGAAAGTAGCGCTTGCGGTCATGGGTGTGGGCGAAGCCCTCAACAGTGCAGAACAGGAACAGAGGTGCGGACAGCCGCGCCAGCATACTGAACCATTCCGGCACAACACCCGTAAATTCAAAAAAGTAGTGGATGTGGTCCATCACCATGAGCACCAGCGCAATGGTTTTGAGCGCCGTGCCGGTCAGACCGAATTTCTGCTTTGTCATAATAATAACCCCTTTACATTGTTGTTGTAAACAGTGTAACAGGGGTTTATGTAGAAATTATAAGTGTTTGAAAATAAGCTGTGCCTCAAAGGCGGATTTTCCTTCCCGTTCGCCTTCAAAATAGAAGGTGTCCTCTGCCAGTCTGGCACGGCGCAAGGTGAAGCTCTCGCCGCGGGGTACCTCGCGGTGGTAGCTAATCGTAAAATCGCGGATTTGCGCGGTATCCCACACCTCCCATGGCACGGCATCGCAGACGATGTCGGCATAGCGGGTGTTGTTGAGGTGGCCGTTCATATCGCAGCGGGAGTAGACAGCCTGCTGCTCCCCCAGCACCTCGCAGTCCTCGGGGGCGATGCGGGGCAGCTTGATCGGCAGCTCAAACGGGACATCGGCGGCCCACTGGTCGTTGAACTGTTCGGGGTGCTTGCGCAGGATCATACGCTTTTCGGTATCAATGAGCACCCAGCGGCTGTCCATTGTGGCGACCTCTGCCCCGTCGGCATCATAAAAATGGGTGATGCGCTTGTTGACGGCGCGCTTGCAGCGCTCGGGCTGGGTGACAAGGGTCAGTTCCTCGTCCACACGGGGCAGCCGTGTGACGTGCAGGGCCAGCTTGGCCAGCACATAGGCGGTGTGGGTCTTGCGGTACAGGGCATCGTCCAGCCCTACGGCCTCGGCGTGGGCGGTAGCAACCTGCTGGGCATAGCGCAGCAGCGCCCCCAGCTTGATATGGCCGAGGTGGTCGCCGTCCGTGCGGTAGACGGTAAATTTTTGGGTGTAGGTTATGAGCTTTTCGGGCATAAGGAAGCCCTCCTTGATGGATTTTGAATTGATTCGCCAAGGAGAGTATAGCACAAATGTTGGAAAAATGCAAAGGCGGGGGCTTTGGGGCTGGCCGTAGGGGCTGATGCTTGCATCGGCCCGCAGAGGGTCAAGACCCCTCCCTACAAATCGAACCGTAAAAGGGTGCAGCGGCAAGGCTGCGGGCCGGCAAACAAAAAGGCTGCACACGCAAAACGGTGTGCAGCCTGAAACTGTTTAATAGTTATCGCGGGATTTTTTGCGGAGCTTGCGCCAGATATTGAATGCAGAGATGGCGATGGCCAGAAGCAGCAGGACAAGAACCATCCAGCCGCTGCCGCCATCCTCGTAGCTCTTCATCTCGCTCCACTGGGCATCCATGGCGGCGTTGATGTCGTCGGGCAGAGTCTCAAAGACCTCCGCCTTGTCCAGAACCTCCGCGCTCGGGTAGGCAATTTCGCTGTACTTCAAATCGTCGTCCAGCATCTCCCACACGGCGGTGATGGGGGTGGAATAGCCGATGAAGTCCGCGTTGGCAAGGCCGACGTCCGGCTCACACAGGTAGTTGATGAACATTTCGGCAGCCTCCTGGTGCTTGGCGTTGGCCGGAATGCACATGCTGTCGATGAAGAAGTTGACGCCTTCCTCCGGGTGGACGAAAGCAAGGTCTGGGTTTTCGTCGATCATCGTGATGGCATCGCCCGCATAGTAGGGCGCCATGGCGGCCTCGCCACCCTCCATCTTGTCAAAGACCTCGTCCATAACGTAGGCCTGCACGATGTTCTTCTGGGCCTTCAGCGCGTCGGTGATGGCGGTGATCTCGTCAACAGACTGCGGATTCATCGACAGACCAATCGTCTTGGCTGCAATCGCGTAAGCGTCGCGGGAATTGTTGAACATCAGCACATTGTTTGTGTACGCAACATCCCACATGTCCGCCCATTTCGTGGGCGGTTCCTCGACCATCGTCGTGTTGTAGATCAGGCCCGTTGTGCCCCACATGTAGGGCACGCTGTACTTGTTGCCGGGGTCGAAGCTGCGGTCCAGATATGTTTCACCGATGCCGGCAAAGTTCGGAATGTTGTCCATGTTCAGCTCGGACAGCATGCCCTCCTTGACCATCTTGCCCACCATGTAATCCGATGGGAAGATGACATCATAGGATACGCCGCCGGATTTCAGCTTGGCGTAGAGGCTCTCGTTGGAGTCGTAGGTCGTGTAATTGACCTTGATGCCGGTCAGCTCCTCGAATGCGGACAGAACGTTGATGCTCTCGTCAGAACCGTCGGAGATGTACAGGCCGTTGTTGTAGACATTCAGCGTGATATGGTCGTTGGCAAAGCGCTTCCAATCGTAGTCGCCGGAGACGGAAATATCCTCGTTGACCTCGATGTCATCGGCGGCCAGCACCGGCGCGGCGCTCATCATGGTGACAGTCAGTGCGGCCAGCGCTGCAGCGGAAAACTTTTTCAGCTTCATCTTCAGCGCCCCCCTTCGTCCAGCATGGCTTTGCGGATGGCCTTCTGGTTGCGGCGGTAGGCGCGGGAGTCTGCGGCGTTGGAAATCAGGATGATTGCCAGAATGACGCAGAATATGACTGCAGACAGCGCGTTGATCTCGGGGCTGACCTTCTTGCGGGTCATCGAGTAGATGGCGATAGGCAGTGTCTGCATCGTGCCGGAGTTGAAGTAGGAAATCATGAAGTCATCAATAGAGTAGGTCAGGCAGATGAGGAATGCCGACAAAATGGCCGGGGACAGCTGCGGCATGATGACTTTGGTGAAAGCCTGGCGCGGTGTGCAGCCCAGATCCAGCGCTGCATTGTACAGGCTGGGATCGAGCTGGCGCAGCTTGGGGCCTACATTAAAGATAACATACGGGATATTGAAGGTGATGTGCGCAATCAGCAGCGTCGGCCAGCCGAAGATGCCGCTCTCGCCGCCGATGCCCACGCCGCCCGAGAGGTGGACGTGTTTGCCGATCTGGGCGCAGGAACCCACCGTGGCCCACGTG
>ENA-UEQO01002866-UEQO01002866.1-human-gut-metagenome-genome-assembly--contig:-NODE-2866-length-14547-cov-6.320802_pt1 | contig 14547 bp, 16 predicted proteins | sample MGYA00242938_ERZ507940 | MGnify/ENA primary metagenome ERZ507940 (study PRJEB26167, sample SAMN06115517) | human gut metagenome | host: Homo sapiens | place: China:Chongqing | collected 2014-12-03... | reverse complement strand
TGCCCAATTAACAACCGTCAGGGAATTGTAATTGATGGTGAAGGTTCAAAGGTTATTTGCAAAGACTAATTTGAAAAATCCTTTTTTTGAAACTGGAAAATCGGAAGCTGAGGAGATAGACTATTGAGAACATATGAGAATAAAGACGAGCTTAAAAACGAGATAAATAAAAGCTTTGCAAAGTATATTTCAGAATTTAATGATATTCCGGAGCATTTAAAAGATAAGAGAATTGATGAGGTCGATCGAACTCCGGCAGAAAATCTTGCTTATCAGGTTGGCTGGACAACTCTTGTTATTAAATGGGAATCAGACGAAAGAAAGGGTATTCCTGTCAAAACTCCTTCGGATAATTTTAAGTGGAATCAGCTTGGCGAATTATATCAATGGTTCACAGATACATATGCTCAGCTGTCACTGCAAGAATTGAAAGACAGATTGAATGAGAATATCAACTCTATTTATGCAATGATTGATTCTCTGAGTGATGAAGAATTATTTAAACCACATATGAGAAAATGGGCTGACGAAGCAACTAAAACAGCTGTCTGGGAAGTATACAAATTCATACATGTTAATACAGTTGCTCCGTTCGGAACCTTTAGAACCAAGATTAGAAAATGGAAAAAGATTGCACTATAACTTCCAGTTTGTACATTATGGGGAATATTAGCGTGAAAAATAAGCTCGATAGCTTATTTTATCACACGACTATTTGTTTATGAGCAGAATAAATAGCCATTGATGGCAGAGGAAAATTGCCAGCGCAAATTTATCTTCGCCTCTTCGCAACAAAAGTTGCTCAGAAATGAAGATTAGAATGAAGATTAATGAATATCAGGAATTGGCAATGACGACTTTAAATCCTGAACTAAGTAAAAGAGATGTATTAATAAATAGTGTAATGGGATTATGTGGCGAATCAGGAGAAGCCATTGATATAGTAAAAAAATGGATGGCTCAAGGACATGAATTGGACAAGGAACATTTTACAAAATACCTGTAAATCATCAACATACAACTATATATAATAACTTTGATACAAGAAACAGAGCAAGTACTAAGGAAACAAAACCTTTCTGGTACCTGCTCTTATTTTATTTAGTGAAATTATTAGAAAAAATTTTCATTGACAAAATTAGAAAGGTATGTTTTAATCTATTAAAGTTAGTTAAGGGTAACTATAATTAGTCTTGGAGGACAAGAGGTTGGAAAAAGTAAATGATATTTCCAAATCTAAAACATTATATGCGGTTGTAATATTTTTCCTGATGGCAGCACTTGTGATTACAGTTGTTACGGCGGTATCACTTGGACAGGTGAATATAAAAGTATCAGACACATATAAAATTATTCTTGGAAAGCTTATACACAATGATGAAATATACAATTCGTTCAGCAAAGCAATGATTGCAATAGTCTGGAATATGAGATTGCCAAGAGTTCTTCTTGGTTTGTTGGCCGGTGCCGGGCTTGCATTATGTGGATGTGTGATGCAGGCAACAGTTAATAATCCAATATCTGAGCCATATATTCTTGGCGTTTCATCAGGTGCTACATTTGGTGCAACCCTGCTTATAGTTATGGGACTGGGAACGTTTGTTTCTGGTGGTGCATTTGTGGGAGCAGTTATAGCAACAGTTATGGTTCTTGGGATTGCTGCCGGACATGGAAAAATGACTACGACAAGGCTTATTCTTGCAGGAACTGTTGTTAATGCATTGTTTACAGCATTTTCTAACTTTATTATCTCAGTTGGAGCCAATGCTGACAGCATAATGACAATCAAGTTCTGGACCATGGGTTCACTTGCCAATGCAGGCTGGAAAAGCATTATACTTCCTGCAGTTGTTGTAATTGTTGTTACATTATTTTTCTGTACGCAGTATCGCATACTTAATACGATGATGTTAGGTGATGAAACGGCAGTTACACTTGGAATAAATTTAAGCCTGTACAGGAAAGTTTATATGACATTAATAGCAGTAGTAACAGGTGTGCTTGTTTCAAGCTGTGGAATAATTGGTTTTGTAGGACTTATAATACCACATATATCAAGGGCATTTGCAGGAACGAATCATAAGAGATTAGTGCCGGTGGTGATACTTCTTGGAGCGATATTTCTTATATGGGCTGATGTTCTTGCAAGAGTACTGGTTAAGAATGCAGAGCTTCCTATAGGAATATTTACAGCTCTGGTTGGTGCTCCATTTTTTATATACATTGTAGCTAAGAAGAATTATGGCAGGGAGTAGTTATGGAACTTAGATGTGATAATATACAGTACAGTATAGAGGGCAGCAGAATATTAAATGGAATATCGCTAGGTGTTAGTAATAATGAGTTTCATACGATACTAGGACCAAATGGTTGTGGTAAAACCACATTTTTAAAGACGGTTTACAGAATAGCAAAACCAGATTTTGGAACGATATATCTGGATGGAAAACCTCTGGATAATATAAGCATAAGAAAAAGTGCACAGAATATGGCAGTTGTTGCACAGTTCAATAATCTTAATTTTGACTGTTCTGTGCTTGATGTTGTTATGCTTGGCCGTACCCCTCATCTAAAGATGATGGAGCAGGAGAAAAAAGAAGATTATGAGATTGCATATAATGCATTAAAAAGCGTTGGTATGTATGAAAAAAGAAATCGTTCATATTTGTCATTGTCAGGCGGTGAAAAACAAAGAGTGGTGCTGGCAAGGGCGATTACACAGCAGCCTACACTTTTGCTGCTTGATGAACCGACTAATCATCTGGATATTAAATATCAGCTTGAAATATTAAAAATTGTAAAAAAATTAAATGTAAATGTTCTTGCAGTTTTGCATGATATACAGCTGGCATGTAGATTTTCGGATTATATATATCTTATAAAGGATGGGAGAATAAGATATAAAGGAAAACCGGAAGAGGTTATTACAAAAGATAATATGAGAGAAATATATGATGTAGAATGTGAAGTTATCAATCGTGGCAGTAATCAGATATTAATTCAATATATATGATTTATGTCAGGAAGACAAAGAAGAACAGCAGGATTCAGATTTTGATACATCGTGAGTGGCAAAATTACTTTTTACACTCATATTAAAAGTATAAATATAAATGTATAATAAAGGAGACTTGAAGCAATGAGAAAATTCAAATCACTAATAACAGTTTTAGCAATAACAGTTGTATCAGCAGCATTATTTACCGGTTGTGGTAATACAGGTTCCAATGATAGTAACAGAAGTTCGCAGTTACAGGATGAATCGAAGCAGACACAGTATCCTGTAACAATAACAACATATGATGCATCTGGTAATGAAGTTAAGCAGACATTTGATAAAGCACCGGAAAGAATTGTAACGAATAATTTGTCAGCAACAGAAACACTTATTGAATTAGGGCTTGGTGATAAAATAGTCGGAATGATGAATCCGGACAATGAAGTCACCTCAATATATAAGGACAGTATTGCAAATATAAATAAGCTGGGTGATAAGAAAACTATATCTAAAGAAATAGTCTTATCTGCGATGCCGGATATAATCGTGGGCAGAGCAGCTATGTTTTCTGATAAATCTCTGGGTGAATATACGCAATGGAATGCGAATGGTGTTGAAGTTTATGCACAGGCTGCAAGTGTAACAAAGGGAGAGACTAAGATTGAAAGCGTTATACAGGATGTTAGGAATCTTGGTGTTATATTTAATGTTCAGGACAAGGCAGACTCATATGCAGATGAACTTCAGAAGAAATATGATTCAGTCCTGACATCAGTAGGAAATACAGGAACAGACAAGAAAAATGCACTTGTAATGTGTGCATTTGATGGAAATACATTTGGTACATATAAATCATCTTTACAGGAGAATATGTTGAATAAGTTAGGATATACAAATGTATCAACAGGTACATCGGGTCTCTCATTAGAGACACTTGTAACAATGAATCCTGAGCTTATAGTATATGTAACAAGTGACCGCAATGCAAAGAATGATGCAGATGCAGTTAATAAATTGCTTTCATCTGATGCAGTATCTGATGTTGCAGCTATAAAGAATAAGAAAATAGTTACAATAGGATATGATGAATTTATGGATTATGGACCAGCTGTATTCGATGCATTATCAAAGATTGCAGATAGTGTTAAATAATATGTGAATAAGAGAAGTGAATTAAATATGATAGAATATATTGAAATATCAGGTATTAAAACGATTGTGCGGCTCCCGGATAATTATTTATGCGGCAGAAAATATAAAGTGATATTTATAAATGATGGAGAAATAGTAAATAATATTGAACAGCCTGATAATCAGATATACGTTGGACTTATCCCAAAAAACAGGCTGGCTGCATATACACCATGGCCATATAAAGCTATAAGAGAGGGGGCTGAAGACTTTGGTGGTGAGTGCAGGGAATATCATAACCAGCTTGTTGGGGAAATAGTTCCATACATCCGCAAGCATTATAATGTGTATGCAGAATCAATGGCATATGGAGGGTATTCACTGGGTGGTCTTGCTGCTATATATAGCCTGTATTTTGATGAAACATTTTCTACAATATTTTCAGTCTGCGGTTCGTTCTGGTATCCGGGTTTTGCAGACTATGTAGTTAATAATAATGTAAAAAACAGAAATGCAGCTGTTTATCTTCTCAATGGAGAACAGGAGGGGGTAAATCACGGGAATCTGCTTGAACAGGCACCCGTAAAGGCACATATGGTTCATGAGCATCTTATGTCGGTTATGAATGTTACAAGTATATTTGATGAATATGGACATCACGAAAATAAGTCAGAAAGAATTAATAGAATTATATCCGGTATCCTATGAAAAAGGTTGCCGGATATATTTTTGTTTAATTATGTTTATATATTATTATCTGATGTAACAAAAAAATGCATTATATGAGGAGAATGGCATTGCCCTGGAAAGTGTTTATTACCTTAATTCTGATTATTGTAAAGAAAATTCCATTTGCTTTTTTATAAACATTAGTTAGACACTTTTTCTGTACTCCATACCATAAATCGCTAGCAAATGTAATTCAATTACAGTATTATTATAAATAACAGATACAGACAGATTATTCTATGATAGGAGTATAGTGTGAAAAATAAGCTTGATAGCTTATTTTATCACACGGCTATTTGTTTCTGAGCAGAACATATAGCCATTTATGGCAGAAGAAAATTGCTTGTGCAAATTTTTGTTCTCCTCTTCGCAACAAAAGCTGCTCAGGAATGGAGATTACTATGGCAGATTCACAAAAAGGAAAGATTGATATGACTACAGGTCATATAATGAAAAATATTATACTGTTTGCGATACCGATTATTATTGGAAATGTTTTGCAGCAGTTATATACTACGGTTGATGCACTTGTAATAGGTAAATATTGTGGAGATACATCTTTAGCTGCGGTAGGAACGAGTTCGCAGCCGGTTGAAGTATTATTATGTATTTTTTTAGGAATAGGAACAGGTGTGTCTATTCTTATTTCGCAATATACCGGAGCAAGGGAATCGGGAAAGGTTGTTTCAGTATGTGGAACTTCAATAACATTTATATATATTGTAGGTATTCCAATTGGAATTCTTGGATGGTTTGCAGCACCATATATTCTGGAATTTATGAAAGTTCCGCAGGATGTGTGGAATGCTGCATTAATATATACGAGGGTTGTATTCTTAGGTACACTTGGTAATCTGGGTTATAATATGAATGCTGGTATTTTAAGAGGACTTGGAGACAGTAAGGCTTCATTATGGTTTTTGGTTGTGTCATGTGTTTCTAATATAGTATTTGATTTATTGTTTGTTGCCGGGTTCGGAATGGATGTAGCCGGAGCGGCACTTTCTACAAGTATTGCTATGTTTATTTCATGGATTGTAAGTATTGTTTATATAAGAAAGAAGTTTCCAGAGATACAGTTTACATATTTGCCTAGAAGATTTTCTGGAACAATGATGAAAGATATTCTGGCTATTGGCTTGCCTGTTGGACTTAACAATTCGCTTTATTCATTAGGACATGTTGCATTACAGACATTTAATAACTCACAGGGTGCTATATTTATGGCTGGAGGTGCAGTAGCAGGAAGAATTACAGGATGCTCTAACATAGCAATTACAGGATTGTCTTCGGCAGCCACTACATTTTCAGGACAGAATTATGGTGCAAAGAAATATGCAAGAATCAAAGAGGGACACTGGAGAATTCCAATATGCTCAGGATTGATTACATTAAGCTTCGGATTGTTTTTCATTATGATACATAAACCTATAATCCGTTTCTTTTCATCAGATGAAATGGTATTGATGTATGCTAGCAGACATATTGTTGTTATGCTGCTTTCACAGTGGTTTTTTGCTATTTTTAACTGTATAATATCTATTGTAAACGGAACTGGAAAGGTGCGCTATACTACAATTGTCAACATTCTTATGCTTTGGGCAGTCAGAATTCCAAGTGCATATATTATTAACAGATACTTTGATGGAACATGGGTAATGTTGTGCTTCCCAATTTCTTTCAGCTTTGGAATGTTTGCAATGATAGGTTATTATCTGTTCTCGCCGGCATGGAAGGAAGTTATGAAAATGGCGGGAAAGAAACAAAATGAAGGTGAGAAGAATCTGGCGTAAGTAAGATTGCAGGCTTGCGAAAAGAGTGCAATAAGATTGATAAAAAAATTAAAGACCGGTAAACCACCAACATACAAATATATATAATAACTTTGATATAAAGAAGCAGAGCAAGTACTAAGGCAACGAAAACCTTTCAGTACTTGCTCTTATTTTATCACTAATGCTTACATAAAAATCATTAAGTAAAAATCATTATACAAAATAGAGTAAAGATTTTGTGAGCTGAATAAGAAAAAATGATTGACATAACAGAATAATCTGTCTATAATCGTTCTAAAAAGAACGATAATAAAAGAGGTAAGGATGTATTTCTGGGATAAGCATAAAACAATTACAAGCTATTATGAATTACTTTCAGGAGAAGTGTGCGACAGGTATGAATTAACACAGATGGAATATGATATACTTATGTTCCTTCATAATAATCCTCAGCATAATACAGCAGCAGACATAGTAAAGATTAGAAAATCAACAAAATCCCACGTTTCAACATCACTAAAGAATCTTGAAAATAAAGGTCTTGTTGAACGAATACAAAGTAAGGATAATAAAAAGCATATTGAGATTGTTTTATTAGATAAGGCAGAGATAATTGTAAAAGCAGGAATAAACGCACAGAAACAGTTTGCTAAGGATGTTTTAAGTGGTTTAACAGAAGAAGAAAAGCATATGTGCATAGATGTGTTTGATAAGATCTGCAATAATGCAGAAAAATATATAAAAGAGTATAAGGAGCAGAACTAGTAATGAAGCAGAACAATTATAAACCACAGCTTCCAGATGTTATGGAAGCAATATTTGATGCAGGGTATTTGATTTTTGCCTTAGTTGCCGCAATTTTATTTTTTATATTCTCACAGGGAAATATGTTATTTATTCTTTATGGAATATTAACATTAACACTTTGCGGTGGAGATGCATTTCATCTTGTGCCAAGAATTATCAGAGCAGTATGTGGAAGTAGTGATAAGATAAAGAAACAGCTAGGAATTGGATTACAGATATCTTCTATTACAATGACAGCTTTTTATATTATTTTGATGTATATCTGGAAATTTACATTTCCAGGGTTTACAATACCAGTAATAATTGAGGTTATAATATGGATATCAGCAATTGTTAGAATTGTAATATGTTTGTTACCACAGAATAATTGGTGTACAGATGAGGGAAATATGAAATTATCCGTTATCAGAAATTCAGTCTTTGCAGTTACAGGTATAGGAGTAATTATTCTATATTTGATTTCAGGAAATGCTTATGGATATCATCTGACAAGGATGGCAGCAGCAATTATTATTTCATTTGGATGCTATATACCAGTAGCCTTATTCAGCAAAACTAAACCAAAGGTTGGACTTTTAATGATTCCTAAAACATGTGCATATATGTGGATTATAGCTATGGGACTTCAGCTTTTGTTTTAGAATTATGTGGAGCAGCTCTGAGGCATCACTAAGCGGTAGAATTTACGTTCATTGTTCATATTATTACAATTATAAATATAATAAAATATTATCATATGGAGGCATAACATTATGATGGAAATTAAAAAGTTTGTAGAGCTTATGACTGGAGAATTTGATAACAAAGAACAGTTTATGGAAATGAAGGAGGCTGGTAAAAGCTTTCCATACGCACAGCATGTAAATACTGTCTGCAATGATAAAATAAAAAATATTCCAGATGATTTTAATGGAATATTTGTTGTAGAGGAAAGTTATTATGAAACAGATGGAAAACGTCATGCATCACCACATTTATTTCTAATTACAGATAGTGACGATGGAATTATGAAATTCCTGCAGGCGAAGACAAGAATACATTTTCTTATAGCTCAATGAAGAGTGTAGATTATAGTGAACTTAAAAAATCTGAAAAGTTTACGCCAGCATTATATAAGGAAAATAATGGAAGCTGGGAGGGAGGAAGCGTAAGCCAGTTTACACCAGTTATGATATTCAGATTATGGGAGCGTTTTTCAGAAGCTTGTCTTGAGGTATCAGAAAGCATGGAGGTGAATGGAAAGAGAACCTTCGGATATGATGTTCCTATTATTTATAAGAGAGTATAGAACAACTGGACTGCCAGCTAGGATACAAAGCACAGTATTTAATATTGCCAGCAGGATAATCCGGCTGGCAAGTAACTGGCAGTAGTTATTCTGTAAGCTCCTTCATAAGTGAATGTACAGTTGTAATTTCATTTATCCGGCCAACATTGTCACCACAGAAGATTAAGCCATTATCCACATCTCCCTTTACAGCATTTATAAGAGCTTTTGTAATACAATATGGAACCTTTGCAGGGTTACATTTTTCAAGACAATTGTAGCATTTGGAAATAGGAATTCTTGAATTGTCAAGTTGTTCAATAAATGCATTGCGAAGTGCTCTTCCAGGCATTCCGACAGGACTTTGGATAATCTGAACGTCTTCTTGTCTGGCATTGATATAAGCCTGTTTATAAGCAGGTGAGGCATCACATTCTTTAGTAGCAACGAATCTGCTTGCTATCTGCACTCCATCGGCTCCAAGTTTAATTGCATGAATAATATCCTGTTTATCGAATATTCCACCTGCAACAATAACAGGTATTTTTTTTGAGTATTTATCTTCATATTCTTTTTTACATTCTATAATATTAGTTATTTCATTATCGAAATCAAGTGAAGCTGTATCGTTCAGCTGTTCATTAGAAAATCCGAGGTGTCCGCCAGCCTTTGGACCCTCTATTACGATAAAATCAGCGGTTCGGTCATACTTATGTGACCACATTTTTAATATAAGCTGTGCAGCTCTTTTTGATGATACGATAGGAGCTATCTTAGTCTGACAGGCTTTGTCTACAAGTGCTGGTAAATCAATCGGAAGACCGGCACCGCTGATAATTACATCGGCACCTGCGGCAACAGCTGCTTTTACATGTTCTTTATAGTGTTTAAGTGCAACCATAATATTTACGCCAACAAGTCCATTACCACCGGCAATTTCTTTAGCTTTACGGATATGTTTCTTTATTGCTGCTAAATTGCAGCCAGCCTGATCATATTCAAATGCATCATCATCATAACCAATCTGGGCAGTTGAAATAATTCCGACTCCCCCCTCCTTTGCTACTGCACCTGCAAGACTGCTTAAGCTGACACCAACACCCATACCGCCTTGAATAATTGGAATCCTTGCTGTTTTATTACCAATATGTAATTCAGGAAGCTTACATTTATTTGCACTAAGATTCATATTAAACCAATCCTCATTTCTATGTATATATTGTTGGAGTATACAAGAATTATTGAACAATTATCATAATGCTTTGATACTCAAACTATTGTGATAATAATACATCGTGGCAGAGATGTCAAGATTTTATTATTAACAATACTTTTTGATATAGTATTTAAAACTATGAAGATTAATAAAATTCACTATAAAGTATCAAAAATACCATTCAACTCCAAAATCCAACCGAATACCGAAGGATTATATATCTTTTAAATGGCTGGATTCCGATAGATAAAATACTCGCATTTACGATTATTTTTGTTGCTTTTTTTGTTATAATATGGTTATGTATCTATATACCAATAAGAATGAAAATAGCCAGGTCTAATAAAATATTTAGTAAGTAATGTATACACAGATATAAAATGCCTGGCACATAATAGAAGAAAGGAAGCCTGTTACAATTACATTATTATAATATATTTAGATATGTTGGATATATTAGATATGCGGATATATTGATATGTTGTATACATTAAAAGTGTTAGATATATTTGCTCGATTATATTAGTGATAATTAATAAGACAGGCTGTATAAAAGACTATGGACAAAGTTAAGAAGCATACAATACGTGTCAGGTATGTAATATTATCTGTGATAGGTTTTGTTCTTGCTGTGATAATAGGAATAGTTACGATTGCACTTGTAAGCTACAAAAAGCAGCCGAAGCTTACAGATGGTGAGAAACAGGAATTAGATAACACGGATCTTTTAAAACGCCAGACTAGTCCTGAGAGAGCCAAGATAATAGAGGATAATAATGATGCGTTAAAAGAACGTATAAGAATGATTAGCCAGGCAAAGGAAGAAATAATACTTTCAACCTTTGATTTCAGGTCTGATGATAGTGGAAAGCTTATATTAGGTGCACTTATTGATGCGGCAGACAGGGGAGTATCGGTTAATGTTATAGTTGATGGAGTGTCAGGTTTTCTTAGAATGAGGGGCAATGCGTATTTTGAGGCACTTGCGGCTATGCCAGAGGCAACAGTTAAGATATATAACAAGGTCAATCCGTTAAAGTCTTATAAGTCAATGGGAAGACTGCACGACAAATATATAGTTATAGACAGGCAGAATTATATTCTTGGTGGACGTAATACATTTAATTATTTCCTTGGAGATAATGAGGGACATAAGAATTATGACAGAGATGTGTTAGTATATTGTGCCAAGACAGATGAGAACAGTTCGGTCAACCAGCTTATAGACTATTATGACAGCGTGTGGAACTATAAGGAGAGCAAGACTCTTTTATCAAGCAGTAAGACTTCTTATAAAGAGAAGATAGCTGCAAAGGACAAGGTTAAGACAGCCAAAGATGAGCTTTTAGCAGGTTATGAGGCATATTGTGCTGATAATCAGGAGTTCGTAGACAATACAGATTATGCCAGTGAGACAGTGGAGGTCAACAGCATAGCACTTCTTAGCAATCCGATAGATTACAAGGTAAAGAAGCCGGTTGTGTGGTATCAGCTTGTAAGGCTTATGAAATCGGCAGATTCTAAGGTGAAGATACATACACCTTATATAATATGTAATGATTATATGTATGAAGGACTTACTGAGGTATGTGATAAGGTAGAAAATGTATCTTTGATGACTAATTCTATTGGTAATAATGGTAATCCATTTGGCTCGGCAGATTATTATGTGAATAAAGATAAAATACTTAATACCGGGCTTGAAGTATGGGAGTACGAGGGCGGATATTCTTATCATGGAAAGTCGATACTTATAGATGATAATATATCGGTCATTGGCTCATTTAATGTTGATATGCGAAGTGTCTATCTGGATACGGAGCTTATGCTTGTAATTGACAGCAGGGAGATTAACAGCCAGTTAAATGAAGCTATGGAGTCATATGAGCATATAGCAAGAAAGGCTGATGCAGATGGAAGTTACGACAATCCATATGATGTAGAACCTGTGGAGCTTACGCCATACAGGGAAAAGAGAATGAAGCTTATCAAGAACTTTATATTGTGGACGAGATATCTATTTTAAAATACAGACATATTTATAATGCAAGATATGGAGATTAACTATGAAGATGACAACTCTGTGTTATATTGAGAAAGATAACAACTATCTGATGTTACATAGAACCAAGAAAGAAAAGGATATCAATAAGGGTAAGTGGATTGGTGTTGGAGGTCACGCAGAGGGCTGTGAGACACCAGAGGAATGTCTTTTAAGGGAAGCGAAGGAAGAGACAGGACTTACACTTACAGCATATCGTTTCAGGGGGCTTATAACATTTATAAGTGATGAATGTGAGCCTGAGCTTATGTGTCTGTTTACCGCGAATGACTATGACGGTGAGGTAAGCATATGTGATGAAGGCGACCTTTGCTGGATTAGTAAAGATAAAATATTAGAGCTTCCAACGTGGGAGGGTGATGCTGTATTTTTAAAGCTTCTGCTTAGTGATGAACAGAGATTTTTTACAATAAAGTTAAGATATGAGGGTGATAAGCTCGTTGAAAAAAATGTACAGTTTTATTAAGAAAATGTATACATATGCCGATATACATTAAGCTACGGAGAGCACATTTATTCAATGGATTGATTGCTGTTGGATAAGTGTGTTTTTTTATGCAGATTTATTTTACTTACCACTTGGACCGTACAGGAAAGTGGAGCGGCTGTGACTGACTGAACAGCGGCGGAAAGGAGAAAAATGGATATTAATACGCAGACATTCAGAGAAAGCTATACTGATTATTACAATCAGAAGATACTTGCTAATGAAAATGCTGATGAGAATGACTGGCGCAGTATGTCTGATAAGCAGTGGGACAAAATGCTTGACGGAATAGACGATTACGTTGATGATTTCAAGGAGAACTTAAAGAGGCTTAAGGAGATGCAGGATAAGGCGGCAGACAGAGCGGCGGCTGGTGCAAGGTCATATATGAGGGCTAATGCGGCGGCAAGTGCGGCACTTAGGACAGCGGCATATGGTTTTGTGTCACAGACAGTAACAGGTGATGATACATCTGATAAGGCTGATTATGAGCTTATAGATGGACTTTTTCCAAGTGACCCTGAAGAAACTAAGGCTGTGAATATGTCTAAGACACAGGAAGCACTTCTTACAGGTAATACAAGTGCGGGAATATCTGGTACAGAGAGTACAAGGGAAACTGCAAGCACAAGTGATGATGATGAAAATGTAACGTGGTATATAACAGTATTTTCAGAGCAGGGCATTTCCTGTGCTTCATTTGATAAAGACGGCAATAAGACAGAACTTTGGGATATTCCGTATAATAACAGCAGTGATTATAAGAAGGTATTAGATTTCTTAGACAGATTTGAGAAGGATGCTAACCTGAAATTTTCCAGTGATAAGCAGTTCTGGGTAGATTTTCTTGCTGGAAATATTGATGTGGACAAGATAGTTAAAGAATACAGCGGTGATTAATATGCTTGAGGTAAAGGAATTACAATATTTTGTCGTGTGTGCAGATCTTTCGTCTTTCAGCAGAGCGGCAGAAGTATTGTATACAACACAGCCCAATGTCAGTAAGGTTATAAGAAGTCTTGAGGAGAAGCTTGGCTTTGAAGTATTTGAAAGGGATAACAGGGGCATTAAACTTACAAGGCGTGGCAGACAGGCGTATGAATATGCTGGAAAGATATTAGAGCAGGAACGCCAGCTTGCGCAGATTTATAAGATTGATGACAGGGAAGAATTCAGCATATCAAGCAATCCAAGTTCGTGGGTGGCGCGATGCTTTACGGATTATTACATCAAATATTCTGATGAGAATGTCAGATATAATATAATGGAGGGAAGTGTCAACAGCGTTATTAAGCGTGTTGGAACGGGGCTTGATGAATTAGGTTTTATATTCTTTATGGATAACCAGCTGCAGCAGATTGAGTATAAGCTTAAAAAGCATAATCTTCAATTTGTTAAGCTTAAGGATAATGAGGCTTATTTATATTATGGCAATAACGAAGCACCTAAGGATAAAGATGTTGAGAGTTATCTTAAAGATAAAATGCTTGTTCAGTGCTACGAAGATGAGTTTGCACTTAATCATTATTGGGATAATATAAGAAAAGATGATGAGGAATTTAACAAACACGTTGCTGTTATTACTAATAGTGATTATGTTATGAATTATATGCTGAAATATTCCAAGCTGTGTAATATAAGCAGCAGCCATTTCAGCAAACAGCCTAATTTTGATGGTATTCCATTATATGATGACACAAGGAAAGTGTTATTTGGATATATCAAAAAATGTGACGAAGCAGTAAGTAGGATTGGCGAGCAATTCTTAGCATTTGTAAGGGAGGAATTAAAAAAATAAATATCTGATAGTGAAGCTGTAATATATACAGCGTTATTATTTAAGTGGCTTTAATTAATATAGGTATAACAGAATGGAATGGTACGATTAAAAAATAATTGTGCTATTCCATTTTTATTGTTATACTAATCAGACAATATAAGACTATTAGAAAAGGTATTTATGAAGAAGTTTATAATAAAGCGTCTGGTACAGCTTATTCCTATTATTATAGGCATTACACTGCTGTCTTTTCTGCTTGTAAATGTAAGCAATACAGATGCAATAGATATGTTAG
>ENA-UEQO01002861-UEQO01002861.1-human-gut-metagenome-genome-assembly--contig:-NODE-2861-length-14589-cov-19.822836_pt1 | contig 14589 bp, 10 predicted proteins | sample MGYA00242938_ERZ507940 | MGnify/ENA primary metagenome ERZ507940 (study PRJEB26167, sample SAMN06115517) | human gut metagenome | host: Homo sapiens | place: China:Chongqing | collected 2014-12-03... | reverse complement strand
CCGCCCGACCTATCCGACACAATGCGCAAGTGCCGGATAGGAACGGCAAAATTTTTTACACTTCTATTACTTCTTTACCACATATCAGCAAAAAGCCAGGGCATGAAGCAGCTTATGGCGGGCGGCGGCGTTGCCCTTATCGGCATGACCCTTGTACCGCTGCTTTCCGGCTTGTTCGGTTAAGAAGCGCGGGTAAAGGCTTATGCAGAGCATACTTGACGCGATTAACGAATGGATAAAGGAAATCCTCATAGGAGCCATAAACGGTAATCTGTCAACTATGTTCGGGGACGTAAACGAGAAAGTCGGCACTATCGCCGCAGAGGTAGGGCAGACCCCGCAAGGGTGGAACGCAAATATATTCTCCATGATACAGACGCTTAGTGAGAATGTAATCGTACCCATTGCGGGGCTTGTCATTACCTACGTCCTATGCTATGAGCTTATCAGCATGGTAACGGAAAAGAACAATATGCACGACGTTGACACTTCCATGTTCTTCAAGTGGGTGTTCAAGGCGTTTGTGGCAGTCTACCTTGTGACGCACACCTTTGACATCACTATGGCGGTGTTCGATATGGCGCAGCACGTTGTTTCCGGCGCGGCGGGGGTAATCGGCGGCAGCACAGAGATTGATGTTGCCGCCGCCCTTGCTTCCATGCAAAGCGGGCTTGACGCTATGGAAATCCCCGAACTGCTCTTACTTGTCATGGAAACAAGCCTTGTGAGCTTGTGCATGAAAATCATGTCCGTACTGATAACCGTTATCCTCTACGGGCGTATGATAGAAATTTACCTTTACTGTTCGGTATCGCCTATCCCGTTTGCAACTATGACTAACCGGGAATGGGGGCAGATAGGAAACAACTACCTAAAATCCCTGTTCGCTATCGGTTTTCAAGGCTTCCTCATTATGATATGCGTCGGCATTTACGCGGTTCTGGTGAATAACATGATAATAGCGGACAATCTGCACAGCGCGATATTCTCCCTTGCAGCCTACACCGTTATCCTCTGTTTCTCCCTGTTCAAATCCGGCGCACTGGCGAAGTCGATATTCTCCGCGCATTAGCGGCGTGTCAAGGGCAGGGTGGAGATTTTCAGAGCGAAGCGGCGAAAATACGACCCGACCTTGACGCGGATAACCCCCATATAATACGGGCGGGCAAAGGGCATAGATTGACCTTTGCCTTGATTACCCTTATGGAAAATTACAGCAACACCAAACCCAGAGAAAGGAGGTTTTCACTTGGCGTATGTACCCGTACCTAAAGACTTATCCAAAGTCAAGACAAAAGTAGCGTTCAACCTTACCAAACGGCAGATTGTATGTTTTGCGGCGGCTCTCCTGTTCGGCTTGCCGCTTTTCTTTCTGCTCAAAGACAGCACAGGCACAAGCCTTGCGTCTATGGCTATGATTGCCGTCATGCTGCCCTGTTTCCTGTTCGCCATGTATGAAAAGCATGGACAGCCCCTTGAAGTGGTGGTGAAGAACATCATACGGACGAAATTCATAGCCCCCAAAGAACGACCATACAGGACAGACAACTTTTATTCCGTCTTAGAACGGCAGAGAAAACTTGAAAAGGAGGTATCAGCGATTGCAAAAGGAAACACGAAGAAACAGCGCGGCGGGAAGCGCAAAGCCTAACCCGCCCCGCAAGCTCACCCGCGCCGAGAAAAAGCAGATTGCGGAAATCATCAGACAGGCAAAGGGCGACGGGAAAGCGCACACCGCGCAGCAGACAATCCCCTATATCCAGATGTACCCGGACGGTATCTGCAAGGTTACGGGACGGAAATACTCAAAGACCGTCGCCTTTGAAGATATTAACTATCAGCTTGCACAGGCAGACGACAAGACCGCCATTTTTGAGAACTGGTGCGACTTCCTCAACTACTTTGACGCTTCCGTTTCGGTGCAGCTCTCTTTCATCAATCAAGGGACGCAGCGCGGCGAAGCGGAAAAGGCGGTCAATATCCCGGCACAGGAGGACGCTTTCAACTCTATCCGCACAGAATACCGGGATATGCTGAAAAACCAGCTTGCAAAGGGAAACAACGGGCTTGTCAAAGCAAAATATATCACCTTTGCCATTGAAGCCGACAGTCTGGGCGCGGCGAAATCCCGCCTTGCCCGTATCGAAACGGACGTGCTGAACAACTTTAAGCTCTTGGGCGTGTCTGCCCGCCCCATGACAGGCTATGAACGCCTTAAAATGCTGCATGGCATTTTCCACCCGGAGGGCGGGCAGTTTTCCTTTGATTTTTCATGGCTTGCCCCGTCCGGGCTTTCCACAAAGGACTTTATCGCCCCGTCCTCTTTCCGTTTTGGCGAGGGGCGGTATTTCCGCATGGGGCGCAAAATCGGCGCGGTTTCATTCCTTGAAATCCTTGCGCCGGAATTAAACGACCGTATCTTATCTGACATTCTGGACTTGGAAACGGGCGTTATCGTCAATCTGCATATCCACAGTATCGACCAGACCGAAGCCATAAAGACAATCAAGCGGAAAATCACCGACCTTGACAAAATGAAAATCGAGGAACAGAAAAAAGCGGTACGCAGCGGCTACGACATGGATATAATCCCGTCCGACCTTGCCACGTTCGGCAGCGAAGCGAAGAACCTCTTACAGGACTTGCAGAGCCGGAATGAAAGAATGTTCCTCTTGACGTTCCTTGTGGTGAACATGGCGGACACGAAGCGGAAACTGGAAAATGACGTATTCGCGGCGGCGGGCATTGCACAGAAGAACAACTGCGCCTTAACCCGCCTTGACTACCAACAGGAAGCGGGGCTTATGTCCTCTGTACCGCTTGGGGAGAACCTTATCCCCATTCAAAGAGGGCTTACCACGTCAAGCACCGCTATCTTTATCCCCTTTATCACGCAGGAGCTTTTTCAGACGGGCGCGGCTTTGTATTACGGCTTAAACGCCCTGTCTAACAACATGATACTCTGCGACCGCAAGCAGCTAAAGAACCCCAACGGCTTAATCTTGGGTACGCCGGGAAGCGGGAAATCCTTTGCCGCCAAACGGGAAATGACAAACGCTTTCCTCATTACCGACGACGACATAATTATCTGCGACCCGGAAGCAGAGTATTTTTCCCTTGTGCAGCGGCTTGACGGGCAAGTGATACGGTTATCGCCTACGGGCAAGGGCATTGACGGGAAGCCCCAGTATGTGAACCCTATGGATATTAACCTCAATTACAGCGAGGACGACAGCCCCCTTGCGCTGAAATCCGACTTTATCCTTTCCCTCTGCGAGCTTGTAATCGGCGGCAAGGAGGGCTTGCAGCCCGTCGATAAGACCGTCATTGACCGCGCCGTTCGGAACGTGTACCGCCCTTTCCTTGCAGACCCCGACCCGGAGAAAATGCCGATTTTGGGCGACCTGTACGACGAGCTTTTGAAGCAGCCGGAGCCGGAAGCGGCGCGTATCGCGGCGGCGTTGGAGCTTTACGTTTCCGGGAGCCTTAACGTGTTCAACCACCGTACCAACGTGGAACTGAATAACCGCCTTGTCTGCTTTGACATCAAGCAGCTTGGGAAGCAGCTCAAAAAGTTAGGTATGCTCATTGTGCAAGACCAGGTATGGAACCGCGTTACCGTCAACCGGGCAGAGAGGAAATCCACCCGCTACTACATGGACGAATTTCATCTTCTCTTGAAAGAGGAACAGACCGCCGCCTATTCCGTTGAAATCTGGAAGCGTTTCCGTAAATGGGGCGGCATACCCACAGCCATTACACAGAACGTCAAAGATTTGCTTGCTTCCCGCGAAGTGGAGAATATCTTTGAGAACAGCGATTTTGTCCTCATGCTCAATCAAGCGGCGGGCGACCGGGCTATCCTTGCAAAGCAGCTCAACATCTCCCCGCAGCAGATGAAATATGTCACCCACACCGAAGCGGGCGAGGGGCTTATCTTCTACGGGAACGTGGTGCTGCCCTTTGTAGACCGCTTCCCGAAAGACACCGAGCTTTACCGGGTAATGACGACGAAGCCGGAGGAAGTGGGCGAAGCATGAACGGGCTGAAAACTGACACCATCATCAACCGGGACGCGCTCTATGCCTTGCGGGAGCTTCCAGAGGAAAGCGTACACTGTTGCGTCACAAGCCCGCCCTACTATGCGCTTAGGGATTATGGGCTTGATATGCAGATTGGGCGGGAGGACACGCCGGAGCAGTACATTGACAGGCTGACCGAGGTTTTCCGCGAGCTGCGCCGGGTACTGCGTTCTGACGGTACGCTCTGGCTGAATATCGCGGACACCTACTGCGGCACAGGGAACAAGGGCTACCATGCAGACCCGAAGAACCCGAAAGGCAGAAACGGACAGCAGATTGCAAAAAACAACCGCGTTTCCGGCTGCAAACAAAAGGACTTAATCGGTATCCCTTGGCTTTTAGCTTTTGCCCTACGCGCTGACGGGTGGTATTTACGGAGCGACATTATCTGGCAGAAAGAAAACCCCATGCCGGAGAGCGTGAAAGACCGCCCTACCCGCTGCTATGAACATATCTTTCTGCTTACGAAGTCAAAGAAATATTTCTATGACGCAGCCGCCATAGCCGAGCCGTTAGCCCCCACAACGGCGGCGCGGTACCGCACCGGGCGCAGCGCGGGACAGAAATATGCGGACGAAGTACCCGGACAGGGGAAAGTACAGGGGCTTAACCGGGCGCGAAGCGGCAGCTACTACGACGAAGCCCTCATGCCGACCATGCGGAACAGGCGGGACGTGTGGCTTATCAATACCGTTCCCTACAAGGGCGGGCATTTCGCCGCGTTCCCGCCAAAACTTGCCGAAACCTGTATCAAGGCGGGCTGTCCGAAAGGCGGCGTTGTGCTTGACCCCTTTTTCGGCAGCGGCACGACGGGGGCAGCCGCAAGGCAGCTTGACAGGCATTATATAGGCATTGAGATAAACGCCGAGTATTGCGCCCTTGCAAGGGCGCGGATTGGAGGGACAGACACATAAAACAATATAAAGCGCGTGAAAAAGTCACGCAGAAAATGACCCGCGAGGGGGCTGTCGAGGTAAACGCCGCCACCGGGAAAAAGAAACGTATCAGCAAGCGGATAAGGGACGCGGACTTTGCAAAGACCGAAGCACCGCAGCCGCCGGAACAGGCAGCGCAGACCATACCGGGCGGCGCAGCTCCCGCGCCCACAGCCGCCGCGCCGCCGCTTCCCCATGCGCCGGGGGCAGAACGGGAACAGGACACCGCCGCAGCCGAGCGCGTCTTGGAGCGTATCGACGGGGCGCGTACCAGAAAGGCGAGTAAAAAAGCGGCGAGGAAAGCACAGGCAGAAGCCACAGCAAAAGAAAAATCTTCCCGCTTGCAGTTTACCGACGAGGAACGGGCAACGCCGGAGCTTGAAAGGTATATCCGAAAATCGGACAAAGCAGCCGACCGTCTGGACGCGGCAAAGGCGGCTATCCCCAAAGAAAAGAAACTTGTACGGGAGCGCACCTTTGATGAAGCCACCGGGAAAGGCAAGACCCGCCTACATTTTGAGGAACAGGAAAAGCCCATAGGAAAGAATAAGCCCCACAATAACCCGCTATCCCGCCCCGCACAGGAAGCGGGTATTTTCGTCCACAACAAGATACATTCCGTTGAAAAGGACAATTCCGGCGTTGAGGGGGCGCACAAATCCGAAGAACTGGCAGAGCGCGGCGCAAAGTACGGGGCGCGGAAAGTCAAGGAGGGCTACCACAGCCACAAGCTCAAACCCTACCGGACGGCGGCAAAGGCAGAGAAAGCGGCGTTCAAGGCGAATGTGGATTTCCAGTACCATAAAGCCCTGCATGACAATCCGCAGATTGCGGGCAATCCCCTTTCCCGCTTCATGCAGAAGCAGCAAATCAAGCGGCAGTATGCAAAGTCGGCAAGGAAAGGCGGCGCAAAAACGGCGCAGAAAGCCGCAGAGAACACCCGCAAGGCGGCAAAAAAGACCGCCGAGGAAACAAAAAAGGCAATCGCTTTTGTAGGGCGGCACCCGGCGGGCGTATGTATCGCCGTTGCCGCGCTGCTCTTATTCATCATGGTATCGGCGGGGCTTTCCTCTTGCGGCTCCATGTTCTCCGGCTTGATGAACGGCATACTTGGGACTTCCTACACGTCGGAGGACAGCGACCTTGTGGCGACGGAAAATAATTACGCCGCAAAGGAAAACGAGCTTCAGCAGCAGATTGACAATATCGAAAGCACCCACCCCGGCTATGACGAATACCGCTATGACCTTGACAGTATCGGGCATAACCCCCATGAGTTAGCGTCCTACCTCACCGCACTTTTACAGACCTATACCCCGCAGAGCGCACAGGCAGAATTAAACCGCGTCTTTGCCATGCAGTACACCTTGACGCTGACGGAAGAAACGGAAATCCGCTACCGCACAGAAACAAGCACAGACCCGGAAACCGGGGAAACGACCACCGAGGAAGTACCCTACGAGTACCATATCCTCAACGTGAAGCTGACGAACAAGCCCATTTCCGAGATTGCGGAGGAACTTCTAACGCCACAGCAGCTTGAAATGTACCGCGTCTATCTGGAAACAAGCGGCAACAAACCGCTGATTTTCGGCGGCGGCTCCCCCGATATGGGCGCGTCCGAGGATTTAAGCGGCGTACAGCTTGTAAACGGCACACGCCCCGGCAACACCGCCGTTGTAGACCTTGCGAAGCGGCAAGTCGGCAACGTAGGCGGGCGACCCTTTTGGAGCTGGTACGGATTTAACAGCCGCGTGGAATGGTGCGCCTGTTTTGTTTCATGGTGCTACAATCAAGCCGGGAAAAGCGAGCCGCGCTTTGCCGGGTGCCAGTCACAGGGCGTACCCTGGTTCCAGTCACGCGGGCAATGGGGCGCGAGGGGCTATGAGAATATCGCCCCCGGCGACGCTATCTTTTTCGACTGGGACGGGGACGGGAGCGCAGACCATGTAGGGCTTGTTATCGGGACGGACGGGGAGCGCGTCTATACCGTCGAGGGCAATTCCGGCGACGCCTGCAAGATAAAGAGCTACCCCGTCAATTACTCCTGTATCAAGGGCTACGGCTTAATGAATTGGAACTGACAACAAAAAAATGAAAATCTGAAAGGAGAAATTTATTGATGGCTATGAACAAAATTGAACGTATCGACAAGGAGATTGCAAAGACCCGCGAGAAAATCACCGAGTACCAGAATAAATTAAGGGGGCTTGAAGCGCAGAAAACCGAAGCGGAAAACCTGCAAATCGTACAGCTTGTGCGCTCCATGCGCCTTTCCCCGCATGAGCTTTCCGCTATGCTTTCCGGGGGCGGTATTCCGGGCATGGAAGCCGCGCCGGGCTACCCCGCAGAACCCGCAGACCATGACAACGAAGAAATGGAGGACACCGAGAATGAATAAGAAAATCCTTAGAACACTGACCGCACTTTGCGCCGCCCTTGTACTTATGGGCGGCTTTTCCGTCACCGCTTTTGCACAGACCCCGGAGGGAGAGGACGACACCAACGACAGCGGCGTTGTCTACGAGGAACCCCAAAAGGAAGAACCCCTTACCCCGGACGGGAACGCGACCCTTGTAGACGATTTCGGCGGCAACAAGCAGCTTATCACCGTAACGACCAAAAACGGCAATTACTTTTATATCCTCATTGACCGGGACGACGAGGGCGAGAACACCGTACATTTCCTTAATCAAGTGGACGAAGCCGACCTCTTAGCACTTATGGAGGACGGAAGCACCGAAGCAGCCCCGCCCGCCGTTTGCAGTTGCACCGAAAAATGCGAAGCCGGAAAGGTAAATGTGAGCTGCCCCGTCTGCAAGGACAACATGACCGCTTGCAGCGGCAAGGAAGCGGAGCCGGAAACCGAAGAACCGCCGGAGCAGCCCAAAGAAAAAGGCAATGCGGGCGGGCTTGTGCTTTTCCTTGTCGTGGCACTTCTTGGCGGCGGGGGCGCGTTCTATTATTTTAAGTTTATGAAGCCGAAGCAGAGCGTCAAGGGCGACACCGACCTTGAAGATTTCGATTTTGACGACTACGACGAGGACGAGCCGGAGCCGGACGAGGGGGACGGGCTTTCTGATGAAGAACAGGAGGACGAGGAAGCATGACCCTGTTTACCGACAATCCCTTTGAAAAGATGATGATACAAAGACCGGGCGGGCGGCGTGACAATGCGCCGCCCGTTCCCCATTCCCCGGCTTGCGCTTCCTGCCCGTACAAAGGGCAGCTCCCTTGTGTGGGCTACTGTCTGAAACAGGTACAGGAGAAAAAGGCAAGTGAGCTGGAATGCTGAAAGGAGGATTTTTTCATGGCACTTAGACTTGTAATTGCAGAAAAACCGAGCGTGGCGCAGACTATCGCCGCCGCGCTTGGCGTTAAAGAAAAGAAAGACGGATTTATCGAGGGCGGCGGCTACCTCATTTCATGGTGCGTCGGGCATTTGGTACAGCTTGCGGAAGCTGCCGCCTACGGGGAGCAATATAAAAAATGGAGTTTTGAGAGCTTACCCATTCTGCCGGAGGAATGGCAGTACGCCGTTGACCCGGACAAGGGGAAGCAATTCAAAACCCTAAAAGAGCTTATGCACCGCGCCGACGTTTCCGAAGTGGTAAATGCGTGTGACGCGGGGCGCGAGGGAGAATTGATTTTCCGCTTTGTCTACGAAGCGGCGGGCTGCAAGAAGCCCATGCGCCGCTTGTGGATTTCCTCAATGGAGGACGGGGCGATTAAGGCGGGCTTTGCTTCCCTCAAAGACGGGCGGGAATATGACGCGCTCTTTGCGTCTGCCCTCTGCCGCGCAAAGGCTGACTGGCTTATCGGCATTAACGCCACCCGGCTTTTCTCCTGCCTGTATGGAAAGACCTTGAACGTGGGGCGCGTCCAGACCCCGACCTTAAAAATGCTCACCGACCGGGACGCGGCTATCTCCCATTTCCAGAAAGAAAAATATTATCATGTTCGCCTTGATTTATCCGGCGCGGAAGCGGCAAGTGAAAGGATTTCAGACAAGGCAGAAGCCGCCGCGCTGAAAGGGGCTTGCGAAGCGGAAACGGCGGTATGCGTTTCCCTCACCAGAGAGAAGAAAACCGCAGCCCCGCCGAAGCTCTTTGACCTTACCTCTTTGCAGCGGGAAGCGAACCGCATTTTCGGCTACACCGCGAAGCAGACCCTTGACCTTGCACAATCCCTTTATGAAAAGCGGCTCCTTACTTATCCGAGGACGGACAGCAGCTTTCTTACTGACGACATGGGCGGCACCGCAGCGGGCATTATCGCGCTGCTTTGCGAAAAACTCCCCTTTATGGCGGGCGCGGACTTCACGCCGGAGGTTGTAAAGGTATTAGACAGTAAAAAAGTATCAGACCACCACGCAATCATTCCCACTATGGAGCTTGCAAAGGCTGACCCGGACGCGCTGCCGGAAAGCGAGAAAAATATCCTTACCCTTGCGGGGGCGCGTCTGCTTTTTGCCACCGCCGAGCCGCATATTTATGAAGCGGTTACGGCGGTTTTCTCATGCGCCGGGACAGACTTCACCGCAAGGGGAAAGACCGTACTTGCGGAGGGTTGGAAAGAGCTTCAACGCAGATACCGGGCGACGCTGAAAGATAAGCCCGAAGCGGAGGACGGGGAAAATGCAGACGTGACGCTGCCGAAGCTTTCCGAGGGACAGGGCTTTCCTAACCCCGCCGCAAAAGTAACGGAGCATACCACAACGCCGCCGAAGCCCCACAGCGAAGCGTCGCTTCTCTCTGCTATGGAGCGAGCCGGGAACGGGGACACCGACCCGGACGCGGAACGCCGGGGGCTTGGCACTCCCGCCACCCGCGCCGCCGTCATTGAAAAACTGGTAAAGGGCGGCTTTGCAGAGCGCAAGGGGAAGCAGCTTATCCCCACGCAGAACGGAGCCGCCCTTATATCAGTGCTGCCGGATATGCTGACTTCCCCGCAGCTTACCGCAGAATGGGAAAACAATCTGACGCAGATAGCAAAGGGAGCCGCAGACCCCGGCGAATTTCTGTCCGGCATTGAAGCTATGGCGCGGGAGCTTGTGCAGACACACGCCGCAGCACTGGACGGGAAAAAGGATTTGTTCCGGGAGGAAAAGCCCTCTGTCGGCAAATGCCCCCGTTGCGGTTCCCCCGTCCATGAGGGGAAGAAAAACTATTATTGCAGCAACAAAGAATGTGCCTTTGTCATGTGGAAGAATGACCGCTTTTTCGAGGAACGCAAGACCGCTTTTTCCGCGAAGATTGCCGCCGCGCTCCTTAAATCCGGCAAGGCGAATGTGAAAAAGCTCTATTCCCCGAAAACAGGCAAGACCTACGACGGAACTATCGTTTTAGCCGATACTGGCGGGAAATACGTCAACTACCGTATCGAAGTGCAGAAGAACTAAAAACTTGAATAGCAAGCATAGGAAGCGGGTACCCACTTCCGTAAATCCCCGTTGCGACGCTGACGCGCCGGACGGGGATTTTGCTTGTTGGGAAGTTTCCCAAACCCTCTTTTGCGGAGGGCTTCACCCTCTGAAAATCTTCAAAAAACTTTGGCAGAAATGCGGGTGTGCCGTAGTAGGCTATGCAGCCAAAAAATGCAGCTTATGACGCTGCCCCAGAGAAAGGAGGTTTTTCAACTATGGCAAGTTTACGGGACACCGTAAAGGACTATCAGGACGAGCTTAGGGACGGTATCGCATGGGTGGCGTTCTGGAAACAGGGGCGTTCATGGAACGCGGAATATTTTCATCTTGATATGGACGATACGCTCTACCCGGAGGACAGGAGCCGGTTAGAGGAAATAAAAAGCATTGACCCCGCCGCCGTTATCTTAAACGGCTACTATTGCGGGCATTTAGGCGAGGACATGAGCCTTGACGAGCTGACCGCCGGAGTGCGCTACCACTACGAAAACAGCATGAACGATATTGACGGTTTTATCGGGGCGCATGACGACAGGCTTCCCCCGGAGGTTATCGAGGAAGCGAGGGCAGCCGCCCATGAAGCGGGGCTTCCCTTTTCCGAAAAGCCCTACCGGGACGGGGAGGATTTTAACCCCTATGTATTTGACGGGAGCATGAGCATTGAGGATTTTGAGCTTATGCACCGCATGATTGAAAAAGAAAGGAGCGAACAAATGGCAGAACCGATTTTAAGCGGCTATCTTTCCAATCTTGGGAAGTACACCGAGGGCAGACCCGCGGGCGAATGGGTGACATTCCCCACGACTGCCGAACATCTGAAAGAAGTCTTTGACCGTATCGGGATTGACTTCAAGCACTATGAGGAATGGCATTTCACAGAATTTCAATCCACTATCCCCGGCTTGACGGAGCATTTAAGCGAGTATTCCCACCCCGACGAGCTGAACTATTTAGGGAAGCTCTTGGAAATGCAGTTTGACGACGACCGGGAGAAATTCATTGCAGCCATTGAATACGGCGACCATGCCGACAGCTTACAGGACATTATCAACCTTGCACAGAACCTTGACTGCTACTGGATTTATCCGTCCGTCCACAATGAAGAAGAATACGGGCGTTATCTGGTTGATGAACTGGAAGAACCGGAACTTCCCGAAGAAGCGAAAAAGTATTTCATGTATGAGGAATACGGGCGGGACGCTTCCATTAACGACGACGGTATGTTTACCGAAAAGGGCTATATCTACAACAACCGCAACACCTTTACAGAATGGTACGACGGGCGCGACGTGCCGGAGGAATACCGGGTAACGCCGCAGCCCCCGCAGCGGTCAATCCCCGACCCGGAAAAGGTAGAAATGGACGCAGCCGCGCCGGGGCAGAGAACCGCGCAGACCGCAGAGCAGCCACAGGAGCCGCGCCCGGTTATCCCTATCGTGCTGACGAGCGAGAAGCCCGCCGAAAAGCTCAAAGAGATTACCGACCGTCTGGAACAGGGTATTGCGGAACTCTTTGACAGCGAGCGTTACCGGGAATATCTGAAAGTCATGTCAAAATTCCATAATTACAGCTTCCGAAACACCGTCCTTATCGCCATGCAGAAGCCGGACGCTTCCCTTGTGGCGGGCTTTTCCGCTTGGAAGAACAACTTTGAGCGAAACGTGATGAAAGGGCAAAAGGGAATTAAAATCATTGCCCCGTCGCCCTATAAAATCAAACAGGAAATGCAGAAAATCGACCCGCACACGCAGAAGCCCATAATCGGCAAGGACGGAAAGCCCGTCACCGAGGAAAAGGAAGTCACCATACCCGCCTACAAGGTGGTATCCGTCTTTGACGTTTCCCAGACCGAGGGAAAGGAGCTGCCGGACATTGCGGTTGACGAGCTGACAGGCGACGTTGACCGCTACAAGGATTTTTTCGCAGCCCTTGAAAAGACTTCCCCCGTTCCTATCGCTTTTGAGAATATCGAGGGCGGCTCTCATGGCTACTACCACTTGGAGGACAAGCGCATTGCTATCAACGAGGGCATGAGCGAATTACAGACCTTAAAGACCGCTATTCACGAAATCGCCCATGCGAAGCTGCACGACATTGACCTCAACGCGCCAAAGGACGAGCAGCAGCCCCACATTGACCGCCGCACCCGCGAAGTCGAAGCGGAAAGCGTCGCCTATACCGTCTGCCAACATTACGGGCTTGACACGTCGGACTACTCTTTCGGCTACGTCGCCGGGTGGAGCAGCGGGCGGGAGCTGTCCGAACTGAAAAGCTCCCTTGAAACGATACGCAGCGCAGCCGCCGAGATTATCAATTCCATAGACGAAAATCTTGCGGAACTGCAAAAGGCACAGGACAAGGAGCAAACCGCCGGACAGGAGCAGCCCACCAGAGAGGAACAGGCAGCCGCGCCGGAGCAGCCGCAGCCGGAAGCCCCGGAAAAGGCAGATACAGCCGGGAAAGAGAAGCCGGAGCCGGAAGCAGACGCACCGGGGAAATCCGGCGCACAGGAAAAAGCGGACGCAGCCCCGAAAGAAGCCTTTACCCCGGAAACGATTTACAGAGTGCGCCGGAACCCTTACGGCGACAGCCGGGAAAACAGCTACCTCTTGCAAGCCTATGTGACACAGGAGAACGGGCGGGCGAAAATGGGCGACGTTCTTTTCACCGGAACGCCGGAGAAATGCCGCGAGCTTATGGGGCAGCTCAAAAGCGGGGAGCTGACCGAGGGCGACGTAAAGCAGCTCTACGCAAAGGCACAGGAAACGGCAAAGACCGCCGAGCCGGACAAGGACACCTTTTCCATTTACCAGATAAAAGGCGGGGACGAAACAAGGGACTTGCGCTTTGAGCCTTACGACCGCCTGCAGGCGGCGGGGAATGTGGTTGACAGGGCGAACTATGAGCTTGTCTATTCCGCGCCCCTTGCGCCGGGGACTTCCCTTGAAGATATTTATACCCGTTTCAATATCGACCACCCCAAAGACTTTAAGGGACACAGCCTTTCCGTTTCCGACGTGGTAGTGCTTCATCAGGACGGACAGGACGCGGCGCACTATGTTGACAGCGCGGGCTTCCGGCAAGTGCCGGAGTTTTTACAGGAGCAGAAACAGCTTACCCCGGACGACTTGGAAACGGGCGAAACTGTCAAAACACCGAGAGGGACTTTCCATGTAACCGCCATGAGCCGGGAGCAGATAGAAGCCGCCGGATATGGCTTTCATCATCAATCCGACGACGGAAAGTATCTGATTATGGGGAACGGGACGCGGGCGTTTGCCGTTGCCGCAGAGCAGCCGGAAAAGGCAAACCCTTTGAAGCACGTCGAGGACACCGTAGAGCAGAACGACAACAACTTTGACGGTATCATCAACAACACCCCTACCGTTGACGAACTGGAAGCAAAGGTCAAGGCGGGAGAAACGATTTCCCTTGTTGACCTGGCTAATGCGGTCAAAGCCGACAAGGAGCGCGTCAAGGGAGCGAAGCCGGAAAAGAAGCCCTCTATCCGGGCGCAGCTTAGAGCCGACAAGGAAAAGGCGCAGAAGAAAAACGCAAAGCAGAAGTCACAGGACTTGGAAAGGAGCTGACCCATGCCGGAACAGAGCAGATTTGAAAACGTGGATTTGTTCGCTTCCCTTGAAGCGATTATGAAGCAGAATACAGGCTTTTACCAGAGCGACTTGGAGATTGACAAGGAGATTATCGCAAAGGCGGCGGCAAGCCCCCACAGGGAGGACAAGACCCTTTTGTGGTTCTGCCGCCCGTCCGGGACGCATTGCTTTAGGGAGCGCGACGTTTTCCTAAAGGACACCGCGCCCCACAATACATGGCGTTTCTACATGGAGCAGACAAGCGACCGCGTACTTGCCTATGCAATCGAGCTGACGGGAAAGGAGCGCGGGAAAATCAAGGGCAATCTGTATGAGCTTGACTATTCCCGCCATTATGAGCGCGTCAAGGAAAAGGAGCTGCCCGCCGATACGGTGAAGCTGTTTTATGAGCGTGGGGAAAGGGTACAGAAAGCCGGGAGATATTTTGACGGAACCCCAGACCCGCAGCTTGGGAAGTTTGAACGCTTTGAAGCCGTACCCAACGACCCGGACGCGCTGCAATCGCTCTTACAGGAAGAACGGCGCAGCCGGGA
>ENA-UEQO01002851-UEQO01002851.1-human-gut-metagenome-genome-assembly--contig:-NODE-2851-length-14617-cov-4.490165_pt1 | contig 14617 bp, 8 predicted proteins | sample MGYA00242938_ERZ507940 | MGnify/ENA primary metagenome ERZ507940 (study PRJEB26167, sample SAMN06115517) | human gut metagenome | host: Homo sapiens | place: China:Chongqing | collected 2014-12-03... | reverse complement strand
AGGATCGCCGCGCCCACCGCCATGGCCAGCAAAATGAGCAGGAGGGCCATCAGGATCGTAGCGCCGCTGTTGTTTTTTAACTTTTTCATCCGGATCGCCCTCCTTTCCTCTCATTTTCCTGGAAATTCCGACGGCAAACGCCGTCCCATTGTGTTTGTTCAGCCTCCGCCGCTTGTTCCCTTGACCGATACCGGCAGGATCGCCGTGGCGGTGTAGTCCTTGCCGCCCACTTTGCAGGTCGCTGTGATGCGGAGCTGCGTTTCTCCCGCGGCAACGCCCGTGACCGTGATCTCATCACCAACAGGCTCGGTAACCTCTGCCACCGCCGGGTCATCACTGGTGACTGTCCAGGTGGCTGTATGCGCTTGATTCTTCTTGTCAACAGCCTTGAGTTGGACGGTCTTTTCGTTTCCAACGTTCAGTTCAACGCTTTCCGCTCCCAAGTTCACCTTCAGATCAGCTGTGACCGTGACCATCAAGCGGGCGGTATAGTCGCCGTAGGTGGCCGTTACCTCGGTCGCGCCGGTCCCTATGCCTGTCAGCGTGACCGCAAAGTCGCCTACATGGTCTCCCGTTTCGATCCGGGTGGCCGTTGCCGTGACCACGCCCTCGGGGCTGTAAGTGAATTCCGGCAGCGCCGTCCCTGTCACCTCGGGTACATTGAGCAGATTCAGTTCCAGCTTCTTCACGGCCCCGGAGGTCGACTCATAGTCCGCGATCAGATCCAGAGAGACAATGCCCTCTTTCCAGAGCATACCCACCTTGGGCCATGCGCCGTAGTGGAGGTTGACCGTTTTTTCCCCGGTGCTGTCCGTTCCCTGCAGCACGGTGGGGAAGGGATAATCCTGCCCTTGCAGAGCCGCGTCGCTGCCGGGGAAGCTGTACTTGCCGTGGATCGTGGAGCCGTTTTCCATATTGGTGACCCAGTCGAACCCAGCGCCCAGCTTTTTCTGGAAGTTGTTGGCTGTCTGGTCGCTCCGGTTCGACATATCGGTGTAGTTCAGGGCGGTCAGGCCGTTGATGTTATACTTTGCTGATTTATTGCCCCACATATTTTTTCTGAGCGCGTCGACATAGCCTCTGAGCATATCCGTCCGCGCTTTCTTCTGCGTACTCGTCAGCGAGTCCGAGACACCGTAGATCGCTGCGAGTGAGACTGTGGAGTCATCCTTATTGTTATGGCCCCTTGCCTTCAAGGCATTGGAGAAGTCGATCTGCGCACTGCTGTCGAGATAGTAACAGTTTTCGATCGTGATGCCGGCACTCTCCTGCCCCAGTCGGTCCGCCACGCTGCCGATAAGGCTGATTGCTTCAATCGTACCCTGCAGCTTCGGGAAAGTCACATAGGTGTAGCAGTTCTTATAGGTCGGCTGACCATCAATCACACTGGTGCTGCCGGTAAAGTTCACGAAGTTGGACGAGAAACCGCTGCCGCCAATGCCGCCGATAAAGATATAGGTTGCTGGCTCGTTCTTGTCATCTGTGAGCATCTTGAACTCGCTGTTGTCAAGAAACTGCAGGTTATTCTTGTCCAGAAGCTGCGTGTTAGTTCCGTTCCCATATTTCACGCGCTCACGGAGCGTTTCATTCCCCACAGTGATCGTGCCGCCGGAGTAGCAGTCCGTCACGCTGTAGCGCACGCCGCCAGCTATACCGCCCACGCGGACAAATGTGCCCCATTGCGGCGCGTTCAAGGCGCCGTTTTCATTGTTATCACGGTGGGTGCAGTTAATCTGAATGTCCACCACTGCGGTGCATTTCATCAGGTTAACGTTGGAAACACCGATCAAACCGCCGACTACCGCCTCGCCAAGCTGCTGTTTATTCTTGCTGTTGTCAGCAACGGTATAGCCTGCGATGGCGCAGTTCTGGATGGTACTGCTGCCAAGATTGGCCGCATAATCATAAGCGATGCCCACCAAACCGCCCAGAGCATAGGCGCACTGATACTGGTCTTCATTCCGTGTACCTGTGTCCTTCGGCGTGTAGTCTGTGCTGCGCTGGATCACACCATCGTTGTCGCTGTAGAGCATGATGTTTTCGATCGTTGCGCCTGCCGTGGTGCCGAATACGCCTACATTATAGCAGTTGGACTTGATGGCGATGTTCTTGATGTAGTAGTTCCCGCCATTGTACTGCCCGCCAAACCACGTATACAGCACAACATTGTAGTCGCTGCCTGTATGATCGTCTACCGCGCCGGCAATGGGATAGAACACAGCATTCTTTGCGCCGTTCGTCGGATCGCTCAGGTCTGCACCGTTGACATCGTGGGTCTGGCTCCAACTGTGTGCTGGACGCGTTCCGCTCTCCGTCTGCACTGTCCATACGTCTTCATACACCCATTTCCAACCTTTCCGCACCTTCTTCGTTGTCTTTGTTGCGGTGTTATATTGCAGATAGGGAAAGGTTTTATAAGTCGATTCCGTGACCTTGCGGTCGAAGCTGCCCGTGTCGTTGAAATAGCTCCAGTTGATGAATTGCAGCTGATCCACGGAGCGGATCTGGTACTTCTTGGCCGCATCCTTCTTGCCGAGGTTCTGCTCATTGCCATCCACATCCTCGACCGGGCAGTAGGAGTCTCCGAAGAAGGGGCAGACGGCGTAGATATAATTCTTCCCGCTCTGCGTCAGCGTCCATTTACCGTTGGCATCATCGGGGGATTTCAGCCGCAGACCCTTCTCGTCGGTCCGATAGCAGGTGAAGGTATATCCAGTCACCTGCTTGGCAAGCGCTTTTTCCGCTGCGTCATTTTTCCCCTCAAGGACAAAGTTGTCGCTCGGCGTCAGCTTCCCACTTGTTTTGTCCTTGCAGTAGTAGCCGTAGCCGTAGGCGGTGATCTTGCCGCCGTCATCGTGGGCGGTGCAAAGGCTGCTGCCCTCCTTGCGGGCAGTTCCGGTGAAGCCGATGTAGGAGAAGTGATAGCCGCTGTTGGCGCCGCCCTCCTCCTTTTCCCAATAGACCATGCCGATGGTTCCCATGTCCGCGTCGGTGACCCAGTCGCCGTAGTGGACGGGCTTCTTGTCCGCGGCGGTGACGCTGCTGGGATAGGGATACACCGTTTCAGAGGGGTCCGTATTCTGGTGGTTGATGCTGTGCTCTGGATCATCAACCTTGGCAAAGCCGTCCAATTCCGAAGCCAGATTTTTCATCTGCCCATGATCCCGTGGCTGCGCACCGGATGAGGTGCCCGCCTTGTAATCGTACAGGCGCACCGCTCCGGCAAAGGTATGGGTACTGCCGTTGAGGTAATAGCACTTGGTCACGCTGCCCAGATCCGTGGAGAAGCCGTTGACGTCCGCGCCCGTCACCGCGTTCAGATCCATGGCGCAGTAGCAGTTCCGAATAACGCCCCGGTTCTCGCCCGCAAAGCCGGAGATCACGGCGCTGCCGCGGATCTCCGTCAGCTTGATACTACCAATCGCATAACTCTGACGGATCTGGCCGCTGCCGTCGTTCATACCCACCAGACCGCCGGCACAATAGCTCCGGGCATAGGTGCTGGTGCCGGTGATGCTGGGAATATCGGCGCTGCATGCCTGGATCAGGCCCTCGTTGCAGCCCACCAGACCGCCGAGGTAGTAGGTGCTGCCGCTGTAGGCGCTGCCGGACAGCCGGTAGCCGGAAACGGCGCAGTTTTTGATCGTGCCGCTGTTTTTACCGGCCAATACGCCTGTATACACCGTTTTCCACTGGACATTGCCGCCCAATTTGGAGGTGGGGGCTTTTTCCAGCGGTTCCTCCGTTGTCACGACGATGTTCTCCAGCGTTCCCTCCGTAAAGCCGAACAGGCCGACGGCAAGGCCGTCCTTCCCGCTGGCAAAGGAAACGCCGGTGATGATATGACTGCCGCCGTCATAGCGGTGCTTAAAGGGAGTGGCTTCTGTCTGTCCGATGGGAGCCTGCTCCGTGACCGGTTTCCCGCCCTTGCCGTACTTTGTCCAGACATAGGTGCTGTAATCAATGTCCCGCTCCTGCTGGAAGGCGGCGTTTTTGGGCAGAACCTTCTCGTCGGCGTATTTGTCGTAATATGCGCTCAGGTTATTGAGCTGCCGCGCCGTGCGGATGCTGACGAATTCCGGCTTTCCGGCTTCGGCCGTCAGCGCAGTCTTGGCAAAATGGGGGTTGTAGTAGTATGCCTTGCCCGCCGCGCTGCCTACCGTCAGCTTCGTGTAGAAGTTCGGCTGCCCATCGACCTGCGGCACCCCATCGACCTCCTGCACCAGATCCGCAGGCAGGGGAAGCAGACAGTAGGTCTTTTTTGTGCCGTCCTTGTCGGTGACCGTGATGGTGATTGCGGTGGCCGAATTCAATTCATAGGGCTGGTCATTAACTGTCACGGTTACCTTGTCAGCAGGCAAGTTTTTCTCATAGACTACGCCGTAGCCGTCGCCCTTCACCGTTTCCGTCGCGGACAGCGCCTCAACGTTCGCGCCGAAGAAGCCGTAGTCGTCCCCGCCGTACCACTCGTAGTACACCAGTGCGCCGTTTTCAAACTCCGCCTTCCAGTCACCGTAATGGGGCAGGTTCTTCAGCTTGGGATAGGAGTACAGCGTCAGGCCCAGACCTTTCATCAGGTTGTAGGCATAGGTATCGCTGTTCTTTCTGGTGAAGGCATTATTAGAAGAGTCAGAAGCGAACAGCTTTTCCGCATCCGCGGCGTTCAGCTCATGATAGTATTTCTCTTCGCCGATGGTAGGTTTCGCCGATCCGCCGAGATAGTACACATTCTTTGGGGAAGTACCGCTTCCCCCGCCGCTGGTATTGGCTGCCGTTCCGTATGTCAGGCTTTCTCCCGTCAGCGTCGCGCAGGCGCTGTATACATTTTCCAGTTCATTGCCGGTCAGGTCGCACGCTACAAGGCCCGCAGTAGTTTTGCCCACCAAGAAACCGGCGGCATAACAATCTGTGATTTTTAACGTTGCCGTAGCAACAACTCGCCAGCCAATCAAACCGCTGGCATAACCTGCATCCGTTTCAGTGGTATCCGGATCACTGTAAAGGTAGCAATCTGCATAGGAGTGGTCAAGAGAAATCCCTCCATGCCCTATGCCCACCAGACCGCCGGCAGCGGTTTTGCCCCGGATGACCGTGGCAGCCAGACTGTTTTGGATCGTTAGCGGTTTTTCCTCTGTGCTGCCCACCAGACCACCGGCCACCTTGCCGTCGATCCGCGTGTGCTTCGTGAAGATCTCGTCTCCGGGAATGTTTTTGTCCTTGACATTTTTCAGGTACACCTGACAGCCGTCGATCGTTGTCGTGCCGTTCAGCTTTCCAACCAAACCGCCGACATTTCCGCTGCCCTTAATCTGGGCGTCGGCCAAACGGATATTTTTCAATTCACCGGCAAAGGTCTCGAACAGGCCCGCATCGCCGGTCGTGTCGGTCGTGTCGACCGTCAGGTCATAGATCACCGGGCAATAGCTTCCGATCTTACTGCGGTAGCTGTTGATTTTAAGATTCACGAGAGGCACAAAGTTCAGCTGCGGATAGAGCTCACCCCAGCTATCGCTTTCATCGCTCTTGAATTGGATATCCCGCTCCTGCACCGCGGCGGTGATGACCTTGTTTTGGGTTTTTTCGTTTTTCAATCCGGAATCTTTCCAATCCAGATTTTGCAGATGCCGTCCGTACTTGATCACCGCCGTCCGGCCGGTTCCGCCGAACCCGCTGGCATCATCCCGGACCTCCGCAAACAGGCTGTTGGTGGTAACGGTCTTGGAGGTTCCCTGGATTTGGTTGTTATTTGCATCCTTTACCCGGATCGTCACCGTCAGGTTTTCGCCGGGGATTAGATGCTCGCTTGTCTTAGCATCTTTAAAGCGGTCCTGCTGTCCGAAGCGCAGATTTTTTCCTGTACTGAGATTATCCAGCACCAGCGTTGCCGTGCGGATGCCTTTTTCCGTTTTTACGGTGTCCCCCGTATTGGTATCGGTTTTAATTTCAAATTCCTGAACAGTGTTGTCGGACTCATCCTTGATGACGGCATAAAATTGCAGGTTATTTCTGGCGCTGACCTTGCAGGAGGCCACCACCAGCAGCTGGTCCTTATTGATGACATCCACCGTAAGGTCCAGGCTTTCGGTCGCCGCCGCGCCCACGGAGTCGCCGCCGTAGTAGCCGACCTTAGCGCCATTCTCCAGACGCTTGTCGCGGTAACGCAAATCATTGAATCCATCCGGCGTGTACTTCATGTCCTCCCGGCTGAAAAACACCGCGTAAACGCTGCCGCTGGAAGGATCGAACTCCACTACCCAGTTGCCGTTCCACAGGTCCGCCTCGGCCTCCGTCTCCGGATAGATCCAGGAAGCGGCGGAATCCTTGTTGTTCTTGTCGGCAGAGGTCACATAGGCCAGCGTGGTTTTCTTGTATTTATCCTTCTCTGCGTCCTTGGGGATCATGTTCATCAGCTCGGCAGCGCCTACCATGCCGGTAGGTTGATAATAGCTGTCCTGACCGGCAGCCTGAAGCCGGGTCATCCGGTTCTGCACGGCGGAGAAGATCATCTCCGCCCGGCTGTCCAGCTCCGTCTGCCGAAGGTTTTTCTGAATTTTGGAGATCGGGATCATGGCCAAGGCAAACAGGATCACCAGGATCAATACCGTCACCAGCATCTCCATCAGCGAAAAGCCGCGCATATTGTTCCGTGTCGCCTTGTTTTTCATGGGGGTCCCTTTCTCCTCCGGCCCTCCGTCAGGAGGCCACCTCAAAATACGTGATCACCAGGTCCGTCTGCACCAGATCCCGGTCCTGGCCCTGATTGGTCCGGATACTCAGATCGGAGATCTGGTTCATATTCTCGCTTTCGCTCAGGGCGTCCACAATGGCCCGCGCCTGGGCGTAGGTATGGGTCTGGAAGCTCATGGTCACCGGCCGCAGAACGATGTAGCTGTCCTGCGTTGTGCTCTGGGAAAAGTCCAGAGAGTAGTCCACCGCAGAATCCAGAATGCGGTGAAGGTCCAGCATGAGCCTTCTGCTGTTGTCATACTGAGGGATCGTCCGCTCCTCGCCGGAGGCCCGGACCTCCTCGATCTTGCGCTGCATTTCCTGTTTCCGCGTCAGCAGGATCAGATCCTGCTCCAGCTCGCTCTGCTCCTGAGAGGTCGTGTCCTGATACTGGGCCACCTGATCCTGAATCGGCTCAAAGATCAGCTTGAAGTAGCCCAAACAGATGACCAGAACCACCAGGATCAGCAGCAGGACCGTTTCCCGTCTTGTCAGTTCCCGATTCATTCCGCCACCTCCGTTTCCGGCTGCAGATAGATCTTCACGGAGAAGCTCAAAACGGAAGCCGCCTTGTTTTCCTCCGTGGAAGCCACATTCAGCTCCACGCTCTGCACGATGGGCTGCTCCTCCATCACGGCGAACATCTCGGAGATCTGGTCCAGCCGCATATCGGACATCTCCACCTCGGCAGCGTCATCCAGGATCTCGACGGAGAGCACCTTGCCGCGGGGCATCATCAGGTCCTCCACCAGATCCAGCACATCCCGCCGGGGGACGGTGACCAGCTTGCCCTCACTGTCCGCCATGCCGTCCAGAGAACTGCTCCGGTACTCCGCCAGCACCTGCTCGTAGTCCGTCAGCTGCTCCTGACAGGCGGTGAGCTGGCTGTGGACCTTTCCGTAGGCGCTCTGGGCCTCGGACAGACGCCGGTACTGCTCCATCACGCCGAACCGGGCCACCAGACCCGCCATCAGCAGGATCACCGCCAGACCGATCACCAAGGTCAGCATTTCTCCGGTGCGCTTTTCCCGCTTGTTCATATTGATGCCCGTCTTGCTGGGGCATTTGATCATTTTCCGGGGGGCAGCCCCGCTGGGGGCAGGCTCATAGGGGATGGTTTCCGCCGGCTGCTGCGCCGGGACAGAGACCTCCTCCCGCTCTTTTTCCAGAATCATTTCAATCCTCCCTCACAGACGCTGCCGATGGCCCGCAGATACAGCCACGGCTCCTCGGCCGGGCGCATCCCCTCGTCCAACAGCTCCTCGCCGCCCCGGACCGTCAGGTTCACCGTGTCGGCCACGGTCTCCCGCAGCGGCATGATGGCCGCGCCGCCGCCGCAGAGATACAGCTCCTTCAATTCCCGGTCCCGGTTGTTGTAGTGGTAGAAATTGACGGCCTTCATGATCTCCACCGCCAGACGGCTGTAAAATTCCCTGGCGTAGTCCGTTTCCAGCACGCCGTTGAAATTGTTTTGCTTGTATTCATGGGCCACATGGATCTCCACGTCCAGCTTGTCGGCAATGATCCGGTCCAGATCCGCCAGACCCATGTCGATCTCCCGGACGCCCACGCACTCGCCGCCCTGCAGGAAGTGCATCCGGGTCACCCGATGGCCCAGATTCACCACGCAGCGGCCGATCTCCGGCGCGCCGGTGCGGCGGATGTGCTCCGCCATCAGCGCGCCGTAGGCGCATTCCAGAGGTGTCAGCACCTTCAGCTTGAAGCCAGCCCGGCGGAACATGGCCCGGTAGGCCTCCACCCGCTCCTTCAGCATGGCACAGGCGAACAGATCCATCTCCAAGGGATAGCCGTCCGGATCTCTGCGAACCTCCCGCACGGAATAGTCGAAGAAATACTTGCTCTTCTCCTCCGTCAGGAAATCATGGAATTCAAAGGGCAGATTGTAGGCCAGCTGCTGCTCCGTCATGGCGGGCATGGTCACGTCCCGGGTATAGGCATCCGCCAAGGACAGGGACACCGCCGCCCCTGCCCGCGGAATGCCGTTGGCCCGGGCGGTATCCCGCAGGAAATCCGCCATAGCGTCCATGGACAGGATGCGCCCGTGGGACACCATGGCGTCCGGCAGCTCCGCGCACACCGACTTTTTCAATTCATTACCGGCAAAATATACCAGCTTGACACTATGATCGCCAATTTCAAAGCCTACGATCTTCCCCATGTCACGTCCTCGCTTTCTCGATAAAAAGACTCAGGCAAAAAGGCCCAGATACCAGTTGATAAACGGCTGTCCCGCCAGAGCGGTGATCCACGCGCCGACGGCGATGGAGGGTCCCCACGGGATGGCCTCGCCCCGCCGTTTTCCGGCAAGGCCCCACACGATCCCCACCACGCAGGCCAGGACCAGACACAGCAGGTTCCCTTTCCAGCCGAAAAAGAGCCCCGTCAGAAACAGCAGCTTGATGTCGCCGCCGCCCAGCGTCTCCCGCTTCATGCGCTTGTCCATATAAAGGGACAGCAGCAGCAATCCGCCGGCTACGGTCACACCGCCCAGCGCGCCGTCCAGCGCCCGGCGGAGCGGTTCCGGCTCCCAAAATAAGGTGGCGACGAACAGCACAGCACCAACCGCCACAAAGCGGTCGGGAATGATGTACCCCTCCAGATCCGCGAAGGCGCAGGCCAGCAGCACACAGGCCAGCAGCCACCCTTCGAGGGTTTGGAGCGGAATATCATTTTGGAGCAGCAGGCTCACGAACACCGCCGCAGAGATCAGCTCCCCCCACACATGGCGGGCGGAGAGCTTTGCGCCGCAGTAGCGGCACTTGCCCCCGGAGAGCAGATAGCTGAACACCGGCACCAGATCCCGGACGCCCAGCACATGGCCGCAGACGTCGCAGTGGGAGCGCCCCCGGAGAACGGACTCCCCGTGGACGGTGCGCCACGCCAGACAGGCCAAAAAGCTGCCCGTACAGGCGCCCAGCAGGGCCGCCACCGCGCAGCAGTAAACGGTGATGAACGGAGACAGGCGCAGCATGATTGCTTCCTCCTTGGCGTAATGTTCCTTCGTGGGGGATGGCCGCCAACCCTCGGCCACCCCCTTTCGCTATCTTATCCGGTGAAGGATGAGCCCTCTGCAGATACGGCTCATCCAAGAAGGAAGGGGGCGTTCCCCCGCCGGAGCGACCGCTCCGGCGAGGGCTCGAAAAACTGATATTAAAAGTTAGCCAATCTGAATCTTTGTAACAGACGCAACACCATCTGTAAGCGTTACAACATAGGAAACGCCTTGTCCTTCTCCCCAGGCAACCTTAGTAGTTTCGGTTGTAGATTCATTAGCAGTGTCAACAGCAAACTTACCACCAACCGTAGAGTCAGCAGGTGCATTTTTCGAAGATCCGGCAGTCTCATATTTGTTTGCAGCGGCAGTCTCAGTGACCGAACCATCCTTGTTTAAATAATAAGTCGTTGCCTTACCTTCGGTAATTGCGAGGACCTGCGCATTGGCATAACCGGAACGAATGTTAGCCAGATCCACGCCAGCCTTAGCCTTGTTCAGAGAGCTGGTGAAGGTGGGGATCGCAATGGCAACCAGGACAGCAATGATGGCAACCACGATCAGCATTTCCATCAGGGTGAAGCCCTTCTTGTTGGTGAACTTCTTGAGCATAGTGAAGTTCCTCCTTTTTTCAAGTTCTATTTATATCGCCCGGACGGGGTGGACGCCCGGGGAGATACCAAATTCAGATACTGCCGTACATGGAGAACATGGGCAGGTACACTGCCAGCAGCAAAATGACGGTGATGACCGCCAGCACGATGATGATGACCGGCTCCAGAACCGCCAGCAGCCGCTCCGTCATGGTGGCGGCCTCGTGGTCGAAGTAGTCTCCGATCACGTCCAGCGTTTCCTCCAGAGAGCCGGAGCGCTCGCCTACGGCGACCATTTCCGTCAGCATTTTGGGGAAGCACTCCACGCCCTCCATGCTGTCGGCAATGCCGCGGCCCCGCTCCACGCCCTCCTTCACCTTCCGGACGCCCAGAGAGAACACATAGTTGTCCGAGATCTGGCTGACGATGCCCAGCACCGTCTGCACCGGGAGACCGGCGGAGAGCATGGTGGCCATGGTGGAGGCGAACTGCCCCGACAGGTGCAGGGTGTGAAGCCGCCGCAGGGGCGCCCGCCGCAGCGCGTAGCTCGCGATGGCCAGCTTGCCCCGCTCCGTCCGCTTGAAGGACAGGTAGCCGATGGTCAGCAAAGCCAGAATAAACAGGATCAGCCACCACCAGCGGGTCAGGAAGGCGCTGGTGCTCATCAGCCACCGGGTCACCGCGGGCAGGTCCGTCCCCAGCTCCGCAAAGGCGGAGGTAAAGGCGGGGACCGCCACCACCATGATGATGGCGAACACGATGATGGCCGTGACGATGACCATGACGGGATAGGTCATGGTGCTGACGATCTTGGCCCGGGTCTTGGCGGATTTGTCGTAATACTTGTAGAGACGCTTGAAGCACGCTTCCAGCGCGCCGGACTGCTCACCGGCCCGGACGGTCTCTATAAAGGTCTTGGGCAGGCCGGGGATGTTGCTCTCAAAGCTCTGGGCCATGGAGTAGCCCGCGCCGATGTCCTCGGCGACCTTGTGGAGCATCCGCGCCAGATGCTTGTTCCGGTTCTGGGCCGCGACCATTTCCACGCAGCGCATCACCGGAAGCCCCGTACCCAGAATGATGGAAAACTGGGAGCAGATCAGAGCCAGATCCTTTTCCTTGATCCGGGTCCGGATGGGGCGGGTAAGAACACTGTCCTTTTTCTCCCGCACCTCCTCCAGCTTGATCACAAACGCGCAGGTATCCCTCAGCTTGGAGACTGCATCATATTCATCATAGGCGCGGATCACACCGGAAACCTTGGAGCCCTCCGGCGTCTGTCCCTTATAACGATAGGTCGTCACGCTGTTTCACCTGCTTTGTTCATTCGTCCAATGTAGAGTTGATGGTCCGGGCGGCTTCCTCCGCCGTGGTAATGCCCCGGAGGACCAGATCCCGGCAGCTGTCCCGCATGGTGCGGTAGCCGTTTTTCTTCGCGGCGGCCAGCAGCTCATCGTAGGCCGCGTCATCGTTCACCAGACGGCGCACCTCCCTGTTGACCATGAGGATCTCGAAGGCCGCCCGACGGCCGACGTAGCCGGTGTGGCGGCACTCCGGACAGCCGACACCTTTATAAAAGGTGGTCTGGCTGTCCTCCGGCATCCCCAGCAGGGCCAACTCTTCCTCGCTGGGCTGATAGGCGGTTTTGCAGTGGGGGCAGATCTTGCGCACCAGACGCTGGGAGATCACGCCCCGGAGAGCGCTGGCCACCAGCCAGGGCTCCACGCCGATGTCCCGCAGACGGTAGACGGCGGAAATGGCGTCATTGGTATGTAAGGTGGACATGACCAGATGGCCCGTGATGGCGGAGCGCATGGCGATGCCGGCGGTCTCGCCGTCCCGGATCTCGCCCACGGAGATGATGTCCGGGTCCTGACGGAGGATGGCCCGGAGACCGTTGGCAAAGGTCATACCGGTCTTTTCGTTGATCTGGCACTGGCTGACGCCGGGGATGTGGTATTCCACGGGGTCCTCCAGCGTAACGATATTGACCTCGTCCCGAGCCAGATCCCGGATCATAGCGTACAGGGTGGTGGATTTACCGGAGCCGGTGGGGCCAACCAGCAAAATCACGCCGCCGGTGTTTTTCAGAAGGGCGTTGTACAGCTCCAGATCCCGGCCCTCGATGCCAAGGCTCTCTTTGTCCAGGTTCCGGTCCGTCTTATCCAGCAGACGGAGCACGATCTTCTCGCCGTAAACCGTGGGCAGAGACGAGATACGCAGATCGACCTCGTGGCCCTTGAGCTGCATGACCGCCTGACCGTCCTGGGGGATCTTGTGCTCGGCGATGTTCATGCCGCCCATGATCTTCAGGCGGGAGATCACGGTGCTTTGCAGCTCCGTGGGGACGGTGAACAGGCGCTGCAGCAGACCGTCGATCCGCATCCGCACCACCATTTCGCTCTCCTGCGGCTCCAGATGGATATCGCTGGCCCGCTCGTGGAACGCCCGCTCGATGAGGCTGTTGACAAAGCGGATGGTAGGGGCGGAATCCGCGGTCTCCCCGGTCATCTGCGCCGGGACGATGTCCGGCGCGGCGGTACCGGCCTCCCGCTTCATCTCCTCGATGACGCGGGCGGTGCCCTCGTTGCCGTACAGGCGGGCGATGGCCTGCTCGGTGGCCTGACGGGTGGCGATCATGGGGATCACCTTTTTCCGGGACGCCGCCTTGACCTGCTCCTGGGCTACGAAGTCCAGAGGGTCGCTCATGGCCAGGTACAGGGTGTCCTGCACCAGCTTCACCGGCACCACGCAGAATTTCCGCGCGATATTGCGAGGCACATACCGGGCCAGCTCCACCGGGATGGAGACCGCCGTCAGATCCACGAACTCGACGCCCAGCTGGATCTGCAGCGCGTCGATGAGGTTCCGCTCCGTAATGAAGCCGTTCTGCATCAGCACGTCGCCCAGACGCTGGTGGGTCTCCTTTTGGACGGCCAGGGCTTTATCCAGTTGTTCCTGCATGATGACGCCGGAGGCGATCAGCAGATCGCCCAGCCGCATATATGCCATATCTATCACTCCAAAATACGCGCCGCTCCGTTTTTTCGCGGCAGCCGGCGCCTTGTCGGCGGGGCCGCCGGTCTTTCTCCCGGAAGCGGCAGGTTTTCTCAAAAATCGACGCTTTTTACGTACAGTATATATTATAGGGAAGCCCTTGAAAAGTCAAGGAAAATCCCATTTTTTAGGGTAAATTACAGACTAAGCTGATGCTTAGTCTTCCGCCCCGTTTCATTCTGCTGAAAAAATGATTTTTTTCGGTGAAACTACTTTATTTTTCAGAATTTTTATATTATAATTGCCCAGCATAATTTTTTTCGACTTGAAAACAGCCAAAACCCGCCGGAATAACCGCGGCCGGATTCTGGCGGGCGTCCCTCGGTGGGACAGGAACTGAGAACGATATGAAGCTAAATCGCAAAGGTTTTACATTGATGGAGATGCTGATCGTTATCGCGATCGTTGCCGTGCTGATCTCCGTCGCGGTCCCGGTGCTTTCCTCGCAGTTGGAAAGGAGCCGGGAGGCGGTGGATCTGGCCAACGTGCGCGCCGCCTATGCGCAGGTCTCCACAGAGGCCCTGCTTGGAAAGACCGATGTCACCGTCACGGTCAATCTGAAGCAGAAGCAGGCCGGGTGGCAGTCGGTGGACCCCGTGAACATCGGCGGCATCGTCCATTCCAAAAACGAGGGCGACACGAATAACTGGAAGGGTAATGCCGCGCCGGGCGGAAGCTGCGAGGTCTCCTATAACGAAGCTTACGGCGTGGTGCTCACATGGAACGGAACGGCAGCGCCGGTCAAGCCCAGCCATCCGTTCGATACCACGCACACGCAGTTTTTTGATAATGTGCTGTATAAAACCGACTTTTGGAAGAACGGTGAGGTAAAACAGTATAATTTTGAGTTTGACTCCCGCTGTCCGGACTCAAGCTACATCCCGCAGATCAAAGAAGCACTCAAAGGAAACATGACCAACAGCCTTCTGCAGCAGGAGAACTGCACCTGGGCTTTTTTAGGGGACGGGCGTGATGGATATACGGCGGACCGCTACCTTTTCTGGACCTCTCTTGACACGAGTAAGGTCGGCCCCGGAGCGAAAATCCCCGTGCTCATCCAGACCGGTGACGGGAAATACTATGTTTCCGAAACTACGACCGGGGAGCGAACAAAGGGAAATGGAACTCAGAAAAAAACATACATTGCAGTATCCGAACAGATCACAGAGAAAAAAGACTATAAAAAGTTTTTGAAAGCTGAAGCGCAATACTCTTCTTTGACTGAAGCCTA
>ENA-UEQO01002824-UEQO01002824.1-human-gut-metagenome-genome-assembly--contig:-NODE-2824-length-14704-cov-5.476174_pt1 | contig 14704 bp, 15 predicted proteins | sample MGYA00242938_ERZ507940 | MGnify/ENA primary metagenome ERZ507940 (study PRJEB26167, sample SAMN06115517) | human gut metagenome | host: Homo sapiens | place: China:Chongqing | collected 2014-12-03... | reverse complement strand
CATGCGTTCAGCCTTGATCGTAAAACAATTTGAACCTAAGTTTCGGTTAAATCGTTTCCGACAACAAAAAAGCGATAATAATTTAAATGTACGGGCGGAATTGAATCAACCTCCGCCTGCCGCTCGGGCTTCATCGCTCGGGCGGCAGTTTTTGTTTCTTCCGTTTTTACGCCGTGAAAAATTAATTGTTAACAAATTGTTCACAATTTCATGGCAAAACGGGGTTGACATCACTGCTTTGATATGTTATTCTTTGATTGTATATCGGTTTATACTTGAGTTTCGGTTAAGTCGTTTCCGATAAAAACGATATAAAATATGAAAGTGTGGTATTTATGAAAAGGTTTAAAGCTGTGGCAATATTGGTCATGTTTGCGGGCATTATCCTGCTTTTGCAGGCCTGCACACCGAAAAACGGCACGCCGACGCCGCTCGATGCCGAAGAAACGTTTTCAAGGCTGCTTAAAGAGGTGCACTATGCCGCCGAACTTGAGGACGCAAGCGAGTATTCGGAATACATTCTCAACGAACTGCCGAATGATGTTGAGGTTCGAATGTATCTTTGCGGCGGGGGACGCGCCGACGCACTCATCATGTGCAAAGCGAGCAGCGACTCGCAGCTGCCCGCAATTCGTGCCGTGCTTGAAAAATACATTGCATCGAGCCGACAGAATGCGGAACGATACAATCCGAGCGAAGTTTCAAAATATGATAACTCAGTTTGGTTCGAAAGCGGGCTTTATATATTTGTTTGCATAACGGCCGATACCGCCGGAGTTAATGCGGTTTTAAAATAAACTTATTAACGGAGATTACCTATGAAAATCAAAAGTTTTTTTATTCTGTTGCTTGCATGTGCACTGCTTTTTGCGGGCTGCAAAGTTGAAACCGATGCCCCCGATTCGCCCGCTTCACCCGCTCCGTCCGCTGCACCTACGGATTTTGTTTTATACAGAGCGGATTCTTTTCGAATCGGCTCGCAGGCATATGAAAAATGCAGCTTCAATGAGGATATTTCAAAAAAATACGCCGCACTCATCGGCGAAGCAGCCGATGCGCTTGCGGGGGAAACGCAGGTTTACTGCCTCGTTATCCCGACTGCATACGGCGTGCTTCTTCCCGATGATATGAAGGAACTCATTCCCGATTATTCGGATATGGAAACGAACATTTCTTCAATTTACGCTGCTCTTCCCGAAAGTGTCGAGCCCGTCCCGGTTTGGGATAAGCTCCGGGAACACAGCGGCGAGTTCATCTATTTCCGCACCGATCCGCACTGGACGGCGCGCGGTGCATACCTCGGATATGAGGCTTTCTGCGAAGCAAAGGGCATTGCGCCGATTCCGCTTGATGCTCATCGTGCTGTAAATTTTGATGGTTTCCTCGGCACACTCTATTTTGAAAACGGATGCGATGAAAAGCTCCTGCCGGAAGAGACCATTGAAGCATTCTACCCTGTCAGCGACGGAGTAACGCTCACCGTAACAGATGCGGATGACAACACAACGGATTGTCCGATCGTTGCGGACGTGAGCGAGCTCCATGCTCTGGCAAAATATCGAACTTTTTCCGGCGGAAACAATCCGTTTTCCGTTGTGACCAATCCAAACATAAAGGATGATTCCGTGCTTATTTTAGTCAAGGAAAGCTTCGGAAATCCGCTGCCCGCGTTTCTTTGCGACCATTATTCAACAATTTACATTATTGACTATCGCAGCTGGTACGGCAATATCATCGATTTTGCACGGGAAGTTCATGCCGATGATCTGCTTTTTGCAAACAATATCAATGCGGTAAACTCCGGAGGAAATGTTGGTTTCATCGCAATGAAAATCAAATGAACCAATCAAAATCCGCTCAAGTGTTTTGCAAATGAATTGTTAACAAATTGTTCACAATTTCAGGGCAAAACGGGGTTGACCCTGCTGCTTGGATATGTTATTCTTTTTGTATACCTGAACTGCATCGGAATTCAGTCCTTTGCAAAAAAACAATCTGCGAAGAAACGTCCCGCACCCGACGGCTTATACATCCGTTGGGGAAGTGAACAAATCACTCTCAGTTTCAAGGAGGTATTCAAACAATGAAAAAAATCCTGTCTCTTTCTCTTGTTTTCGTGTTGGTGCTGTCCGCATTTGTTCTTGCATCCTGCAAGGGAACCAACGACAAAGACGCACAGAACACCGCCCCGCCGCATTCGGCTGCTTCCGAAACCGCCGCGCCGACGGAGACCCCCACCGCCGCACCGGAAACCGAAGCCCCGATGGCAGACCTAAATCCGAGACCCGATCCCGTAACTGTCGAATGGCTTGCAGCGGAAATGCAGTGCCGCTATTACGTCGGCTGTATGAACCTTGAGCTTATGGATTTTTCCAACATTATGGACAGAAACGAGGATACGGATCTGTTCTTTTGGGATAATCAAATTGCGATCGACCGGATGAAATTCAATCCGGATTACAATTTCACCGCTGTATTCATTAAGGAGGTGTATGTCGAGCAGATTGTGGATGAAACAGAAACCGAAATCACGGCGGATGTGTATGTCTTCACAAGTCACCCCAATCCTACTTTTTCTATGAGCGGCATCGGTATGGGTTTTCGGATCACCGTTGATAAACAGAGGATGGTCATAATCTCCTACTCTGAGCCCTATGGGTGCGATACCATATATAATAATCGACTGCGTCCGCTTGCCTCAAACTATCGAAGGGAAGGTCTTACCTGGCAGGAAGCCAATAAAAAAGCATATGAAGAGCTCTATGCAGAATTTGCCGATTATGCAAGCAACCATCCGAGACAAACACCGCAGGGCTGATCAATCATGCATTCAGCCTTGATTGCAAAACAATTTGAGCCTAAGTTTCGGTTTTATCGTTTCCGGTAACAAAAAACGATAATAATTTAAATATACGGGTGGAATTGAATCAACCGCCGCCTGCCGCTCGGGCTTCATCACTCGGGCGGCAGGTTTAATTTTAGGCAAGGTCGGTTTTGAAATTGTCGTGAATTTCCCTTTAATGCTCAAATTCATTTATCCGGATTCATTTCGGCCGAAGTTTCCCTTTCGAACGGAAAAACGTACTGCGAAAGACCGAGTTTATCGCGAACGGCGGCGAGTTCGCGCTGAACCGATTCGCCGACCGGAACGCCCTTGTCCCTTCGATCCAGCCACTTCAGATATTCCATTTCTCCCGCCGTGTATATGCGTTCGCGTCCGGGCGCAACCTTCGAAGCACGCAAAGCGCGCAGAATATCCCCGGCAGTCTTTTTGAACGCATCGATTCCCATAAACGCTTCCGGATCGAAAACCATGAAATAATGCCCCAACCCATGTGGTTTTTTGGAACCGTCCTCCGCAATGCCGGTGAGCATCTTCATGTAGTTGCCCTGTGCAAGCGCAGCGGAAAGGATTTCAACCACGGTTGCATAGCTGTATCCCTTATATCCGCCGACGGGCATGAAGCTTGCTTCGCCGCGCAAAAGTGCCGCAAGAATTTCATCGCTGTCGGTCATAAACTTTCCGTCCCGCCCGATAACACGCCCTTCCGGTGTGGGTTTGCCCTGTCTTGCAAGAACTTCGATTTCGCCGCGTTGGGTGATCGATGTTGCACAGTCAATCACAAACGGGAACGGTTCATCAGTCGGCATTGCAATTGTGAACGGGTTGGTTCCCAGCATGGGTTCAACGCCGAAAGTGGGCGCAATGCTCGGCCTTGCATTCGTTCCGGTGAAGCCTATCATGTTTTCCCGAGTTGCCATCATTGCCCAATAACCCGCAATACCGTAATGACTGGAGTTGCGGATTGCACCGGCTGCCATTCCGTAAGTTTTCGCTTTTTTGATGAGCTTTTCCATCATGCTGTGGCTCGCAACCATGCCCATGCCGTTATGAGCATCATAAACAAGCGTTGTGGGCGTTTCGCGCAGCACTTCGATATTTGTGACAGGATTCAATATTCCCTGTTCGAACCTGTCGATATAAATCGGTTTGAAACGATTGCAGCCGTGGCTCTCAATCCCCCGTCTGTCGCTTTCAACAAGAACATCGGTGCAGATTTCCGCATCCCTTTCGGGAACGCCATAGCCCATGAACGCATCTTTCATGAAATTTGTGATAACATCCCACGGGATATAGGGTCTCGTTTCGGGCATTTGTGAACCTCCTAAAATTACATTATGTTTTTCGCGTATCCAATTCACGCATACATGGATTATACCACTTTTTCAGCCGTTTTGACAGCAAAAAAAATCCGTATTTATATATTGCGCCGCATATTACTTTTTTTGTTGCATAACGAACCATTACTCGGCTTTATTGCGCAATATGCATAAATTTCCCGGGAAATAATGCCGTGCAGCCGATCTGTTTCATCCGAGATATTTCCTGAAGCATCATGTGAACGGTCTGTCGAAACGAACGACAGCATAGTATTTTCCGCCGTTTTTCCCTGAAGGCAGTTCCGCTGCGGCATATTCGATTTTTTCAAGGATCTCTGCCTGCGGCATCTTGTTGTCATACGGCACAACAACATCGAAAATCAGATTGGTATGCGTCGGACCGGGAACAATTCGAAAATCATGCATCGTCAACCCGCTGTTGATTTCAAACAGAGCCGCTTCCATACGCTCGTGAAGCATCTGTGTCTGCTCATCCTCCGCCGCAACAGGGTCAAGATGAATCGTTGCATCACAGCCAAGCTCCTGCCTAAGTCGGCGTTCGGCATTGTCAACGATATCATGCAGCTTAAAAATATCCGAACCCGATTCGGTCGGCATTTCGGCGTGAAGCGAAATTATCTGCCTTCCCGGGCCGTAATCGTGAATTATGAGATCGTGAATCGCTGAAATCTCCGGGTAAGAGAGAACAATGTCGTTGATTCTTTTTACAAATTCCGGATCGGGCTCAGTCCCAAGCAAGGGCGCGAGCGTATCCCGAACTGACATTATTCCGGCGCGAAGCACGAACACAGCAACCGCCGCACCGCACCAGCCGTCAATATTAATTCCGAGGAAGTGACCGACAGCCGATGAAACGAGTACAACTGCCGTTGCAATGCTGTCGGAAAGTGAATCCCTGGCCGCTGCGGCGAGTGCGGGCGATGCAAGTTTTTTGCCGAGAGAACCGTTGTAAACCGCCATATAGATTTTCACGGCAACGGAAAAAACCAGTATCACTGCTGTCAGAACCGAAAACTCAACTGCCTGAGGCGCAATGATTTTTTCAACCGAAGTTTTAAGCAGCTCAACGCCCATAAGTATTATTGCAGCCGAAACCAGCAGACCCGCAATATATTCAAACCTGCCGTGTCCGAAAGGGTGTTCCTTATCCGGTTTCTGTCCCGCAAGCCTGAACCCAATCATGGTTATTACCGAACTGCCCGCATCCGCAAGGTTGTTGAACGCATCCGCAGTCACGGCAACGGATTTTGCAAGGCTGCCCGCAATGAATTTTCCTGCAAAAAGCAGAATGTTCAGCAGTATTCCAACGGCACCGCAAAGCACGCCGTATGCACGGCGCGTTGCGGGGTCATCGTACTCCCTCGGAGTCTTAATAAACAGTTTTGCAAGAAATCTCAGCATTTTTTGAATTCAATGCGTGTTCTTGTTATTAATTGCATTCATAATAACAGTCATAACCTCTTGAGTGCCGTCCAATGTCGGGTCCGCTTTCATATTTGCGCGATAGGTCTCACGAGAAGCATACAGTTCGTTCACCCTGTCAACAAGCACTTCCGGGGTCAGCTCCTCTTGCGGAAGAACAGCCGCATAACCCTTTTTGCGAACATATTCCGCATTCAGGATTTGATCGCCGCGGCTTGCGCCGAGGGGCAGCGGAACAAGCAGCGCGGGAATGCCGAGCGCGAGAAATTCAAACACGGCATTTGCACCTGCGCGGCTCACAACAAGTTCGGTCGCTGCAAGCAGATCCGGCAGTTCTCTGCCGATATACTCATATTGTCTGTAACCCGGGCAGTTGACGCTTTCATCCAGCTTGCCCTTCCCGCAAAGATGAACAATATCGAATTGCTTTGTAAGTTTCGGCAACGCTGCCCGAACTCCGTCGTTCAATGCAGCCGCTCCGAGACTTCCCCCCATAATAAGTATAATAGGTTTTTTGCCGTCAAAACCGAGGAATTGAAGTCCGCGCTCACGCTTGCCGCTGAAAAGCTCGCGGCGAATCGGCGTTCCTGTATGAACTGCGGCGCTGCGCTTCTTGCCGAGGTGCTCCAGCGTGTCCTCAAATGTTACGCAAATCGTATCGGCAAATCTGCCCGCAATTCGGTTCGCAAGCCCCGGAGTATAATCCGATTCATGACAAATTACTGTTGTTTTTCCTTTCGCGGCAATAACAACCGGCACACTCACAAAACCGCCCTTTGAGAACACAACATCGGGCTGAAGCGATTTCATCAGCTTTTTGGATTGAGATATTCCCTTAAGCACTTTGAACGGGTCTGAAAGGTTTTTCAGCGAAAAATAACGACGGAATTTTCCGGATTCGATAGCATGAAATTTGACATCATGCTGTTCCGAAATCAATTTCTCCTCAATGCTTACGGCAAGTCCGATATAATGAATTTCGCACCCCTGTGCGCGAAGGTACGGAAGCAGCGCGATGTTAGGCGTCACATGACCGGCGGAGCCGCCGCCCGTCAGTATAATGCATTTTGACATAAATTCCCCTTTCTGCCCGCTGAAGGCAGCTTATTCTCCCGCAGACGGAAGCAATACTTCCGGCGGGCTTGTATATATATTACTGTTGACAGCTCATTTTGGTGCAGCTGCATCATTCCGCATTTTTCTCCGCTTCAAGCCGAGTTGATTCATCATGCCGCACAATTCGCCTGTTGAGCACCGCCGCAACCCCGAGGGACAACGTGTCAACAATCGGCTGAACCCACATGCAGCCGTACAGCGGAAACAGTGCATCCATCATGAAATAAAGCGGAATATCGAGAACTCCCTTGCGAAGAATCGAAACCGTTATCGATTCTTTTGCTTTGCCCATCGCCTGAAATTTGATTATCAGCGGGTAGCAAAGGCTCATCAGCGGCATTGCAAGCACCATCCTGCGCAGGAAGGCTGCCGCGTATTTCACCGTTACCTCGTTTTTGATAAACAGCGATGCCAGTCCCGGCGCAAAAATTTCATATATCACAACGCAAAAAAGCGCAAATGACAGTGAGATGATACATCCGAAGCGGAACGAATCCTCTGTTCGTTTAAACTTTTTTGCAGCATAATTGTAGCCTATCAGCGGCAGCATACCGTTGGCAACGCCGATTGAAAAATACAGCGGCAATTGATCAAGCTTTTTCGTTATACCGACGGCAGCAACCGCCTCATTGCCGTATTTTGCAACAAAATTCATCTGCGCCGAAACGGCAACGACCGTCAAAGCATATTGCAAAGCGGACGGTGCACCTATGCGCAGTACCGCACCCGCATGTTCACGCGAATGACTGAGCAGTGCGGGATTTAATCCCAAAACGGTTTTTCCGCGCTGTTTAATGATGTAGCAGATAAAGAATGCAAGCCCTACCGCATTCGAAATTGCGGTTGCCGCACCCGCACCCGCTGCGCCCATGTTCAATCCCCACGGAAGAACAAAAATCGGGTCAAGTGCAATGTTCACAATGCATCCGAGAATCGCGCCGAAGCTTGCAGCCGCTGCCGCGCCCTCCGAGCGAACAAGGTTCGTCAGCAAAGTTGTCAGCACCGTCGGCACCGCACCGAGCGTCAGTGTGTAAAAAACATAACCCTTTGCGTATTCAAGCGTCATACCGCGCGCGCCGCAGAGGAGCAGGATCCGTTCATTGAAAAGGCCGACCGCCGCACCGAAAACGGCTGCACTCAAAAGCCCGCCGTAAAAGCAGAATACGGATACCTCCCGCGCCTTATCGGGCTTTCCCGCACCGAGCAGCCGCGCAATAAGGCTTGCGCCGCCGATGCCGAAAAGGTTGCTGAGAGCTGTGAGCATCAAAAACGCAGCATTGGCAACCGTGACCGCCGCCGTTTTGTCCGGATCGTTTAACAGGCCGACAAAATAAGTATCCGCAATACCGTAAGCCAATGCAACCATTTGGCTTGCAATTGCAGGCAGAATCTGCATCAGCACCGCACGCTTCACAGGCAGACTGCCGAGCAGTTCACTTCTGTTCAGTTGTTTTTTCATCCGAATGCCTCCGAAGCAAATTTTACATTTCAATCTGTTTTTGTCTCCAGCATGAAAAACGTATCAATCAAGCATATGCGGGATGCGCCGGCTGAAGCAGCGTCATTTTAAAACTGCGCAAAACGCTGAACCCGCTGCAAATCTTCGCATCAGGCATCTGCGTTTTTCGACTGTTCATTTTGCCTAATTGTTCTTTCGCTGACCGGCAGCTGCTTCAAAACAGACCCGAACGCGCTTATTGTTCTTTTTCCTTATCCGTCATCAGCGGTACCGAAAGAATATTCACCGGCATTTCCGGATCGTATTTATCCAAGCTGAGTGAAATTATTCCGAGGAAAGTTGCCATATCGCCCGTGCCGACGCCGTTCACGCCCGACGCGATGCTGATATTGATGTTTCCGTTAAAGGTTGTTACTCCGCTGAGTTTGAAGCTTGTGGATCCGCTGGAAACATAGAATTTTGCAGCAACGACGAAGTACTTTTGAAAGAATTCCGCATTATATGCCGCCTCCGCATCCGCACGGGCCTGAGCGCCCGGAATAAGCGGCAAAATTTCGGTTTTGAACGTTTCCTCATCGCGAATCACAACCGGCTCTCCGTTCTGCTGTCCGTCAGAGTTTATGCGCAGGAATTGCGCGGAAGAAGCATTCAGAAGTTCGTTGTAAATACTCGGAGATACCAAAACTTCGTTTGCATCCGGGGTCGGGTTTGCGGGCTGTCCGTTCCCTCCGCAGCCCGCGAAAGCACAGGCCGCAAGAACGGCCGCAAGCATAAAGGTGAAAAGTCTAATGTTTTTTTTCATGTTTATACGTTCCTTTCCGCCCCGTTCGGGGCTTTGCCGTTTTCGGAATGTTCGAAACGATTCGAAGCATCCCGCAATCTCAATCCTTTTGAGTCAGCTCACCCACAAGGTTCGTCTGCATCATATTGCGCACGCCGTCAATGCCGCTCGTGTGTCCGAGAACCCACATGAGCTTTGTTATTGCCGCCTCCGTTGTCATATCACCGGCAGAAATGATTCCGAGTTCCTTCAGCGGACGGCTGACCTCGTAAATATCGGGCGTGCTCTGTTCGTACAGGCACTGCGAAGTCAGAATGACGGGAATATCGTTCGCCATCAGCCTTTCAATTGCCTTCAGATGATTGCGGCGAATGCTGTGCATTCCTCCCAAACCGAAAGCCTCCACAACAACTCCCTTAATGTCGCAGTCGAGGCAGCAGTCAAGCAATTTCGGGCTGAGTCCGGGAATAAGCTTTATGAGCGCAACCCGCGGATCAATGTCGGTTGAAAAGCTGTATTCGCTGCGAACCTGCGGACTGTGCAGCGCAAGCATTCTGCCGTCGCTTACGGTGCCGATATATGGATAATTAATCGATTCAAACGCATTGAGCGATGTTGTGCGCGTTTTTACGGCGCGGCAGCCGAGCATCAGCGAATTGCCGAAGCAGATATAGACCCCGCCCGTGAGCGCCGTTGCCGCAATGATTGCATTTTCAAGGTTGCGTCTTCCGTCGGAGTCCGGATAAACCGCGGGATACTGCGCACCAGTCAGCACAACGGGAATCCGAATCCCCGCAAGCATAAAGCTGAGCATGCTTGCAGTGTATGCCATGGTATCCGTTCCGTGTGTCAAAACAATTCCGTCACATTTGTCCGCATATTGGTTTATCGCTTCCGCAATGGTGATCCATTCCTCAGGTTGAATATTGGATGAATCCATGCTGAAAAGATCAACACAATGAACATTGCCGAAAACGCTGCACTGCTTTGCACCCTCGCAAGTGCTGCCTGCGCAATTCGAAGTTTCTCCGCGAACAAGGTTCAAAAGCTCCCTTGCCGAAAGCTCGGGCTTAAGCCCGTTATCGGTCGGCACACATGCAATTGTTCCGCCGGTGGATATAAGATAGATATTTTTCATTTCGTTAAAACCGTCCGGGTTTAATGTTCCGTGCGCATATTGGCGCACAATTTTCCATCCTTATCATACCGCATTTTGCGCTTTTCTGCAAGTGCAGAGCAAAAGCCGATTTCGAACCCTTTACGTTCGGCATCGGGTTCGCGGGCTGTTCACTTCCCCCGCAGCCCGTGAACGTACAAGCCCGCAGACATAAAAGCGAACAGTTCGGCTTAAAGCTGATTATCAAAAATTAAAAGCGTCCCGTGTTGTGCGGAACGCTTTTTGATTTCAATCTCAGCTGCAATGTTTTTTCAATTTCGATGCCGACAGCAAAGCTGCCTTTAGATATGCGGCTTATTTGATTACATCGCAGTGCATGTAGGGCACAAGCACCTCGGGAATGCGAATGCTGCCGTCGGCCTGCTGATAATTCTCAAGGATCGCCGCAACGCTTCTTCCGATTGCAACGCCGCTGCCGTTAAGTGTGTGAACAAGCTCGGGCTTGCTCTTTTTATCCCTGCGGAAACGAATCTGCGCTCTGCGCGCCTGGAAATCCTCAAAATTGGAGCAGGAGCTTATTTCAACGTATCTGCCGTAACTGGGCATCCATACCTCGATATCATAGGTTTTTGCAGAGCTGAAGCCCAAATCGCCCGTGCTGAGGCAAACAACGCGATAGGGAAGGCCGAGACCCTGCAGGACGCGTTCCGCATCATGCGTAAGCTTTTCAAGCTCATCATAGCTGTCTTCAGGCTTTACGAACTTCACGAGTTCAACCTTGTTGAACTGATGCTGACGGATAAGACCCCTTGTGTCCCTGCCCGCGCTGCCCGCTTCGCTGCGAAAACATGCACTGTAAGCGCAATACTTGATGGGAAGCTCCTCACCGTTCAGAATATCGCCGCGGTGAATGTTTGTAACGGGAACCTCTGCCGTCGGGATAAGGAAGTAGTCCGTGCCCGCAACCTTGAATGCATCATCCTCAAACTTCGGGAGCTGACCCGTTCCCGTCATGGAAGCTCTGTTGACCATATAGGGCGGAAGAATCTCCGTATAGCCGTTTTCGGTATGTACATCGAGATAATAGTTTATAAGCGCACGCTCAAGCCTTGCACCGAGTCCGCGATAGACCGTGAACCTTGCACCCGTTATCTTGCCCGCATCCGCAAAATCAAGAATGTTCAGCGACTCGCCGAGATCCCAATGTGCTTTCGGTTCAAAATCAAACTTTGTCGGTTCTCCGAACCTGCGTACCTCCGCATTGTCGCGATCATCCGCACCGTCGGGAACGCTGGAATGCGGGATATTCGGAATTTTCATCAGAAGGTCGTCAAATTGTGCGTCGATTTGCGCAAGCTCCGCATCAAGCTCCTTGATCTCATCCGCAACAAGCTTCATTTCCGCAAGCAGTGCGGAAACATCCTGTCCCTGCTTTTTAAGCACGGGAACCTTTGCGGAATCTTCATTACGTTTCGCCTTGAGCTGTTCCGTCTTTTGGATTACTTCGCGGCGTTTTTCGTCCAGTTCGAGAATGCCGCTGACATCCGCCCCCTTGTTGCGGCGCGCTTTCATTGCAGCAACAAGCTCCTCCGGATTCTTTCTGATTCGCTTAATATCTAACATTGTTTTCTCCTTGTGGCTTTGCGCCCGTTGTTTTTTAAAGTTCTGAATTATCTGCTTTTTTAAAAACAAGAATATTTTTCAAAAAAGCTTAAACCGGCTTCTCGGGTTTCGGTCGAGTTTGGGCGAAACCCGAGCCTCCGTTATCAGTCTGCGGTTCTCCCGCAGCATTTTTTGTATTTTTTGCCGCTGCCGCAGGGGCAGGGATCGTTCGGTCCGATTTTTTTCGCAACGCGGAACGGTTTTGCTTTTTCCGGGCTGCCTGCATTCGTTGCCGCATTCCTTGCAGGATCACTCGCCGCGCCGGGCTGCCTCGGAATCATATCAGGCTGCCTCCGTTCGGGAACCCTGATTACCGGGTGGTAGAGGTTCATAACCGTCTCGTTGCGTATCTCGGCCGTCATGGTTTCGAACATATCAAAGCCCTCGTTGCGGTACTGCACAACGGGATCCTGATTGCCCATTGCGCGCAGTCCGATACCCTCGCGCAGCTGATCCATTGCATCGATATGATCCATCCAATGCTTGTCAACCGTCAGCAGCAGGAACCGGCGTTCCACTTCGCGCATGTCGAAACCTTTTTCCTTAAGCAGGTTTTCGATAGCCGTATATCGTTCGTCCGCAAGCTCGGTCAAAAGCTTCAGCATTCCGCCGTGAGTCGTTTCCGCCGTAATGCGGTCCGTCGCCTTGATTCCGAACATTCTGAAGAACTCGTGATCCAATCCGCCGTAATCCCAAGCATCGCGCTTTTGCTTTTCGGGGCAATAGAAATCAACAATCGACAGAATGGCTTCGTCACGCATCTGCGCAATTTCCGAATGAACATCCGCACCTCTGAGCACCTGTCTGCGCTGAGTGTAGATTATCTCGCGCATTTTGTTCATTACGTCGTCAAACTTGAGAACGCTCTTTCTGATTTCGTAGTTATGGCTTTCTACGCGCTTCTGAGTTGTTTCGATCGCCTTTGTCAATGCACCCAGTTCAAAGCCCGTATCCGCACCCTCGGGAAGGAAACGGCTCATAAGGCTGCCCGCACGATCTCCGCCGAATCTCAACATCAGCTCGTCATCCATTGCAACATAGAATCGTGTTGCACCGGGGTCACCCTGTCGTCCGGCTCTGCCGCGCAGCTGGTTGTCAATACGCCTTGACTCATGCCGCTCCGTACCGATTATGTACAGACCGCCGACTTCAACAACTTTATCGTGTTCGGCATCGGTAACAGCCTTGTGTTTTTTGTAGATTTCGTCGTATTTGCGCCTTGCTTCAAGTATCGCCTCGTCCTCGGTCTCCTGGTGGCTTGTTGCCCACTCTATCATATCATCGTCATAACCTTCGCGGCGCATTTCGCGCTTTGCGAGGTATTCCGGGTTTCCTCCCAAAAGAATATCCGTGCCGCGGCCCGCCATGTTCGTTGCAATTGTAACATTGCCGAACTTACCTGCCTGCGCAACAATATCCGCCTCTTTTGCGTGCTGCTTTGCGTTCAGAACTTCGTGCCTGATTCCGCGTTTTGTAAGCAGACGGCTCAGGTATTCGGATTTTTCGACCGAAACGGTGCCGACAAGAATCGGCTGCCCGGTTGCGTGCGCACGAATGATTTCTTCGATAATGGCGTTGTATTTTTCCTGCTGTTTAATGCAGACAACGTCGTTATAGTCCACACGCTTTACGGGTTTGTTTGTCGGGATTTCAACAACGTCAAGGTTGTAAATGCCCATAAACTCCGTTTCTTCGGTCTTTGCCGTTCCCGTCATGCCGGCAAGCTTGTGATACATGCGGAAAAAGTTCTGATAGGTTATCGTTGCACTCGTTCGGTTCTCGTTTTCAACCTTAACGCCTTCCTTTGCTTCAAGTGCCTGGTGCAGGCCGTCCGAATACCGCCTGCCTATCATAAGGCGTCCCGTGAAGTCATCAACAATAATGACCTGCCCGTCCTGAACAACATAATCTTTATCAACGGTGAACAGTGCGTTGGCTCTGAGTGCCTGTTTGATATAGTGGTTTATCTCCGTGTTCTCCGCCGAGGAAATATCGTCGATGTTGAAATAAACCTCAGCCTTGCGCATACCCTGTTCGGTAAGAGCGACCGTGCGCGCCTTTATGTCGCACATATAGTCGCCGCTCTCCTCCTGTGACATGCCCTGCATAAGCTCCGATTTTGTGAGCTTTTTAACGTCTTCGCCCCGTGTCAGCCTGCGCACGAATTCATTCGCGCGCTTGTACATATCGGTGGATTTTTCCGCTTTTGTGGAAATGATAAGCGGCGTCCTCGCCTCGTCGATAAGAATGCTGTCCACCTCGTCCACGATTGCGTAATTCAAATCACGCTGAACAACATGGTCAATCGAAACGACCATGTTATCGCGCAGGTAGTCAAAACCGAACTCGCTGTTTGTGCCGTAGGTTATATCGCAGTTATATGCGGCAACACGTGCCTCGGGCGACATATCGCGCTCAATGCAGCCGACGGTCAAACCAAGGAAACGATGAATTTTGCCCATCCATGCCGCGTCACGCGCAGCAAGGTATTCATTGACGGTAACAACATGCACGCCCTTGCCGGGGAGTGCATTAAGATAAGAGGGCAGCGTTGCAACAAGTGTTTTGCCTTCGCCCGTTCTCATTTCGGAAATTCGCCCCTGATGCAGCACGATGCCGCCTATGAGCTGAACATCATAATGCCTTTGCCCGATGGTGCGGACGGCAGCCTCGCGAACAACCGCAAAAGCTTCCGGCAAAAGCTGATCAAGCGTTTCGCCCTTCGCCAGTCTTTCACGGAATTCCACCGTCTTGTGACGCAGTTCCGCATCGGAAAGTTTTTTTATTCCGTCCTCAAGTGCATTTATTTTTTTAACAAGAGGCTGTATTTTCTTTATCTGCTGCGCGCTCGTGTTGCCCAACAGTCGGTCAATAAGGCCCATTTGTATACCTCCGTGAGTTTTTTCCTTTAAATAACAGTATTCCCATTATAAATATTTATTATATCCCCGAAAGAGCGAATTGT
>ENA-UEQO01002811-UEQO01002811.1-human-gut-metagenome-genome-assembly--contig:-NODE-2811-length-14738-cov-37.238729_pt1 | contig 14738 bp, 12 predicted proteins | sample MGYA00242938_ERZ507940 | MGnify/ENA primary metagenome ERZ507940 (study PRJEB26167, sample SAMN06115517) | human gut metagenome | host: Homo sapiens | place: China:Chongqing | collected 2014-12-03... | reverse complement strand
GGCCACAAGGGGGAGGAACTGGCGGAACGGCAGGCGGGCCGCATGATCCGCAGCGGCGTCCACCGCCACAAGCTCAAACCCTACCGGGCCGCAGCCAAGGCCGAGCGAAAGTCCATCGCCGCCAACGCCGAGTTTGCGTATCAAAAATCCCTGCGGGACAACCCGGAACTGGCGCAGGCGGCCAAGAACCCCGTTTCCCGCTTCTGGCAGAAACAGCACATCAAGCGGGAATATGCCAAGGCAGCAAGGGCGGCGGGCCAGACCGCACAGGGGGCCGCAAGCACCGCCAAGACCACGGCTGCCGCAGCCAAGAAAGCCGCAGAGAAAAGCAGACAGGCCGCGTCCTTTGCCGCCCGGCACTGGAAAGGGGCGCTGATCGTCGGCGGCGTGGGCCTCATGCTCCTGCTGGTGATGGGCGGCCTGCAATCCTGCACCGCAATGTTTGGCAGCGCCGGGACGGGCCTTGCCGCCACCTCCTATCTCTCCGAGGACAGCGATATGCTGGGAGCCGAAGCCGCCTATGCCGCGCTGGAAGCAGACTTGCAGCACGAACTTGACAACTACGAAAGCCTGCACCCCGGCTATGACGAATACCGTTTCGATCTGGACGAGATCAAGCATGACCCCTATGTGCTGACCTCCATCCTCTCCGCGCTGCATAACGGCGTGTTCACTTTGGGGGAGGTACAGGGCGATCTTGCCATGCTCTTTGAAAAGCAGTACATCCTGACCCAGACCATCGAAACGGAAACCCGCTACCGCACCGAAACGAGGACGGACAGCGAGGGAAACACCTACACCGTGGAAGTCCCCTACACCTACTATATCTGCAATGTGAAGCTGGAAAACTTTGATTTATCCCACCTGCCCATCTACATTCTCACCGAGGAACAGATGGGCTTTTATGCTGCCTATATGCAGACTTTGGGCAACCGGCCAGACCTGTTTCCCAACGGCAGCTATCCCCACGCTTCCACCCCGAAAGAGCCGACCTACTATGAAATCCCCCCGGAGGCGCTAAAGGACGAAGCCTTTGCCGCCATGATCGCCGAGGCGGAAAAGTATGTGGGCTATCCCTATGTATGGGGCGGCAGCTCCCCAAGCACCAGCTTTGATTGTTCCGGCTTCATTAGCTGGGTGATCAATCATTCCGGCTGGAATGTGGGACGCCAGACGGCGCAGGGGCTTTACAACATCTGCACTCCCGTTTCCCCGGAGCAGGCCAAGCCCGGCGACCTTGTATTTTTCGTCGGCACTTATGACACTGCCGGGATGTCCCATGTGGGGCTGTATGTGGGAAATTCGGTCATGCTGCACTGCGGCGACCCCATTTCCTACACGAACCTCAATTCAAGCTACTGGCAGCAGCATTTTTATTGTTACGGGCGTTTGCCTTAAACGCCAGAAAGGAGTAAATCACTATGGCAATGAACAAATTGGAGCGCATTGAAAAGGATATTGAGAAAACCAAGGGCAAGATCGCGGAGCTGCAAAAGCAGCTTCGGGAGCTGGAAGCAGCCAAGACCGAACAGGAAAACTTGCAGATCGTCCAGCTTGTGCGCGGCCTCAACATGACCCCGCAGGAGTTCGCCGCTTTTGTGCGCGGCGGCGCGTTGCAGGCGGCCCCGGCCCCGATCCCTGACTTTGAACAGGAGGATAACGCCCATGAAGAAATCTAAACTGTTCCGCACTTTGACGCTGGCTGTGGCCGCTGCGCTCTGCATGGCGACCACGACCGTTACTGCCTACGCCGGGGGTGCTGACCCTGACCCGGCGCCACTGCCGGAAACCACCGAGGCCCCCGCAGAAGTGCCGGAGGAAACCGAAGAACCCACCACCGGCGGCATGGAGCCGGAGGGCGTACCTGTCACCCCGCAGGGCAACGCCGCGCTGGTAGATGATTTTTTCGGGGATAAGCAGCTTATCACCGTTACCACCAAGGCCGGGAATTATTTTTACATCCTGATCGACCGGGTCAACGAGGACAAGGAAACGGCAGTGCATTTCCTCAACCAAGTGGACGACGCCGACCTGCAAGCCTTGTTGGAGGACGGGAAAAAAGAGCCGGAGATCTGCAACTGTACGGTCAAATGTAAAGCCGGGGCTGTCAATACGGCCTGCCCGGTCTGTAAAAACAACCTGACCGCCTGCAACGGGCCGGAGCCGAAGCCCCAGCCGGAGGAAGAAAAGCCGCAGGAGGAAAAACCAAGCGGCATGGGCGGCCTTGTGGTGTTCTTTGTGGTGGTGCTGCTGGGCGGCGGCGCAGCCCTCTACTTCCTGAAATTCAAAAAGGAAAAAGCCGACACCACAGGCAATGACGATCTGGCCGAGTACGATTTTGGCGAGGACGAGGACGACGAGGACGAAGCCCCGGAGCCGGACGAGGATATGACAAGTGAAGATGGAAATAAGGAGGACGAAGTATGAACTATCAGTTAGTAATTGCAGAGAAACCAAGCGTCGCCCGCAGTATTGCGGGCGTGATCGGCGCGGATAAGAAACAGGACGGCTACATGGAGGGGAACGGCTATCTGGTGAGCTGGTGTATCGGCCACCTTGTTTCCCTTGCCGATGCCGGGACTTATGACGAGCGTTTCAAAAAATGGCGCTATGACGACCTGCCGATTCTGCCGCAGGAATGGCAGTACATCATTCCCGACGATAAGAAAAAGCAGTTTGACACCCTGCGTTCTTTGATGAAGCGTCCCGATGTCACCGGCCTTGTGTGCGCCACCGATGCCGGGCGCGAGGGGGAATTGATTTTCCGTTTCGTCTACCAGATGGCGGGCTGCAAGAAACCGTTTCAGCGCCTTTGGATTTCCAGCATGGAGGACGCAGCAATCAAGGAGGGCTTTGCCCATCTGAAACCGGGATCTGACTATGACAACCTGTATCAGTCGGCCCTTTGCCGGGCGCAGGCGGATTGGCTGGTGGGGATCAACGCGACAAGACTTTTCTCCATCCTCTACCACAAGACCCTGACCGTGGGCCGTGTCCAGACGCCGACCCTGAAAATGCTGGTTGACCGGGAGGCCAAGATCAGCAGCTTTCAGAAAGAGAAATATCACATCGTCCAGATCGCGGCGGGCGGCATGGAGGCGGCCAGTGAACGCATGGGTAACGCAGACGACGCCAAGGCCCTGAAATCCGCCTGTGAAACGGCGCAGGCCGTTTGTGTGTTGGTAACACGGGAGAAAAAGACGGAGCAGCCGCCCCGCCTCTATGACCTCACCACCTTGCAGCGGGAGGCAAACCGGCTGTTTGGATTTACCGCCAAGCAGACCCTTGACTATGCCCAGCAGCTTTACGAAAAGAAGCTGCTGACCTATCCCCGTACCGACAGCCAGTATTTGACCGACGATATGCTGCCAACGGCAGAAAGCCTTGTGTCCGGCCTGTGGCCGCTGCTTCCCTTTGCGGCGGGGCTTGACCTGTCCCCGCAGTTTGACCGGGTGTTAAACAGCAAAAAGGTAAGCGACCACCACGCCATTGTCCCGACAATAGAATTTGTGCAGAAAGGCTTTGACGGGCTGGCCGAGGGAGAAAAGAAACTGCTGTCCCTTGTGTGCTGCAAGCTGCTGTGCGCCGTGGCCGCGCCCCATGTGTACGAAGCTGTCACCGCCACATTCACCTGTGCCGGGAACACTTTTACCGCCAAGGGAAAGACCATCCTGACCCCCGGCTGGAAAGAGCTTGACCGCCGCTTTAAGGCGTCGTTCAAAACAGACGCCGACGACACCGCCCCAGAGCCTGCGCGGGAACTTCCCCAAATTACCGAGGGACAGACCTTTGATAAGGTAACTGCCGCCATCACCGAGCATTTCACAGCACCGCCAAAATCCTACACGGAAGATACCCTGCTTTCCGCTATGGAGCGCGCCGGTGCGGACGATCTGCCAGAGGACGCCGAGCGGCAGGGATTGGGAACCCCGGCCACCCGCGCTTCCATCTTAGAAAAGCTGGTGCAGATGGGCTTTGTGGAGCGCAAAGGCAAACAGCTACTTCCCACCAAGGACGGCCATAACCTTGCCTGTGTGCTGCCGGAGGTGCTGACCTCTCCTCAGCTTACGGCACAGTGGGAAACGGAGCTGACGGCCATTGCCAAGGGGCAGGCCGACCCGGAGGGCTTCATGGCTGGCATTGCAGAAATGACAAGGGGCCTGATCGCAAACTACTCCCAGATCAGCGAGGACGCGCAGAAGTTGTTTCAGACCGAGCGTGTGGTTATCGGCAAATGTCCGCGCTGCGGGGAAAGCGTCTACGAGGGCAAAAAGAACTACTACTGCGGAAACAGAAGCTGCCAGTTTGTCATGTGGAAGAATGACCGATTTTTTGAGGAACGGGGCAAGGCGTTCACCCCGAAGATCGCCGCCGCGCTCCTTAAAGACGGAAAGGCAAAGGTAAAGGGCCTGCGCTCCATGAAAACCGGCAAAACCTATGACGGGACGGTGCTTTTGGCCGATACCGGCGGCAAGTATGTAAACTACCGCGTAGAACAGAGGGGCAAGAACTAAAAACAGCAAGCATAGGGAGTGTAGCCACACTCCCGGCAAAATCCCTGACCCGGCGAACCTGCCGGGCCGGGGATTTTCTCTTTGGGGAAGCCCCAAACCCCTTGTATCCAGCAAATTTACAATTCATCTATTCCAAGATACACCATGTCATAGTATAATAAAGCCAACGATAATATCCGTTTGAGGTGATAAGTGTGAAAATATTAGTTAGTGCTTGTATTATGGGAGTGGATTGTAAATACAATGGAAAAAATAACAAAAATCTGGCAGCTATCAACTACTTAAAAGATAAAGAAATTATTTGCATTTGTCCAGAGCAATTAGCAGGTATGACTACTCCCAGACCTTGTGCAGAGATTGTGAATGGTGTAGTAACAGACGAAAACGGAAATGATGTCGATTTGGAATATAAGCGAGCAGTATCAATGGCATTATCCCAAATTCAACATGAAGATATTGAGTTAGCTATACTACAATCCAGAAGTCCTACCTGCGGAGTAAACCAAATATATGATGGTAGCTTTACCGGAAAGCTGATTTCTGGAATGGGATTGTTTGCAAAGGCATTAAAAGAACGAGGCATCAAAGTTATTGATGTTGAAGAAGTAGAAAGCTTTAATTTGTTAGACTGTCCCCAGCTTCAATCAATCTAACCCAAACTTTCAAAATTGAATATCAGCCGCTTATTATCGGCCCACCCAGCAGGAAATTTTTCAAAGGTTTCCTGCTTTTCTTATGCCATTTTTCAGAAAGGATGTGAACCCCAAATGTCTTACAGCTCTTATGACCATGACGATTTAGAACTGGCCAGCACCATGCGGATCGAGCGCCGGATTTACTTTGAAAGCGGCAAGGCCGATCTTTCCGAAATGGTAAAGCTGCCCCTTGCGGAGCTTCTTTCCCTGCGGGCGGAAAGCGCCGCCGCAGAACAGGAAGTGTTTGACCGCCTGAAAGAGCAGGCCGCCGCATGGGAGGAACAGGCCGGAAAAACCCTGTTTCTGGACAAAGCCCTTGAATATGCCCGGACGCTTCCCGTCACCCACACTGCAAACCAGTGGGAGGCCCCGGACGAATACCGCCATATCCGCAGCAACATGGTTTACCAGATGGATTATTCCATTTCCGAGAATACCCGGTATGACAGCACCGCAAAAAAATCCGTTCCCTACTCGTGGACGCTCCGCTGGGGCCTTTATACCAACGCGCCCCACGGAAACCAACGGGAAAAGATCGCCGGACAGGATCGGAAAGTCTTTGCCAACCGGGAAGAACTGGACAGATACCTGAATGGCCGGATCAAAGCCCACGACCATTACTTTACCGAAATTTCCCCGGCCATCCCCAAGGAATACGCCGACTGTTTCAAGGTCAACGGCTGCCTGCTCCCCGGCTACACCATCGAGGGGGAGGAACCGGCAAAGACCGCAGAGCTTCCCACACAGGAGGAAGCCGCACAGCCGCAGACCGCAGCCACCCCGGAAAGGAGGGAACCCGTGAACGAAATATTTTCCATTTTTCTTGATAACCGCGCCGAAGCGCAGACCGGCGGGCCGCATGGGTACTGGCTTTCCCTGCCGACTTCCGCCGAACAGGTGCAGGAAGCCCTAAAGGAAATCCATATCACCGCCAACAACCAGCAGGACTTGTTCATTGGCGGCTTTTCTGCCCCGGAGGGAAAACCGCTGGAACTGCCGGAGGATTTGATAAAAGCCGCCAGTGTGGATGAACTGAACTTCCTTGCCGCCCAGCTTCAAAAGCTGGACGTCGTGGAGCTTGCGGAGCTGAACGCCGCCATGCAGTCCCCGGCAAAAATGCAGACCATCGGGCAGCTTTTGGACTACGCCGAAAACACCGATTGTTTTGTCTTAATCAACGCCAAGGACAACCGCAGTCTGGGGGAATATTATCTGAATGATTCCGGGCTGTTTGTCGTCCCCGACCCGTGGAAACCGGCCATTGACACCGACCGGCTGGGAAGTTTTATTGCCAACGAGGAACAGGGAACCTTTACCGATTACGGCTATATCCTGCGAACCAGCGACGAATGGCAACGCGTCCATGAGGGCCAGCCAGTGCCGGAGGAATACCGGGTGATGGCCTATCCCGCGCCGGAAATTCTGCGGGATGAAAGCAAGGTGCAGCCGGAGGCGGCAGCGCCTACAAAGGCCCCGCAGCCTGTCACCCCCATTCTCTTAAACGGCCAGAACAGCGCCGAGCGCATGAAAGAGATCACCGACCGGCTGGAAACCGGCATACAGGAGCTTTTCGAGAGTGAGCGCTACAAAGCCTATCTCACCACCATGTCCAAGTTCCACAGTTACAGCTTCAACAACACCCTCCTGATCGCCATGCAGGGCGGACAGCTTGTGGCGGGCTACAACAAGTGGCGGGACGATTTTCACCGCAATGTGAAGAAAGGCGAAAAGGCCATCAAGATACTGGCCCCGGCCCCGTTCAAGGCAAAAAAGGAAGTGCAAAAGCTGGACGCACAGGGCAGGCCGGTGATGGGAAAGGACGGAAAGCCTGTTACCGAAGTACAGGAAATACAGGTTCCGGCCTTTAAGATCGTTTCCGTCTTTGATGTGAGCCAGACCGAGGGGGAACCGCTGCCCTCTATCGGCGTGGAAGAACTGACCGGCAGCGTGGAACGCTACGGGGAATTTTTCAAGGCGCTGGAACAGACCTCCCCGGTTCCCATTGGTTTTGAGGACATTCCGGGCGGTTCCCACGGCTACTACCATCTGACGGAAAAGCGGATCGCCATTCAGGAGGGCATGAGCGAATTACAGACCCTAAAGACGGCCATCCATGAGATCGCCCATTCCAAGCTCCACGCCATCGACCCGGAAGCCCCGGCCATAGATCAGGCCGACCGCCCCGACAGCCGCACCCGCGAAGTGCAGGCCGAAAGCGTGGCCTATGCCGTCTGCCAGCACTACGGGCTGGACACCTCCGACTATTCCTTTGGCTATGTGGCCGGTTGGAGTTCCGGCAAGGACTTGAAAGAGCTGAAAGCCTCCCTTGAAACCATCCGGGCCACCGCCCATGAGCTGATTACCACCATTGACGGCCACCTTGCCCAGCTTCAGCAACAGCGGCAGACCCAGCAGGAGCAGCCGCAGGCCGCACCGCTGGAACGGGCCGCCGAGCAGCCAGACCCGGACAGCGTATTTTCCAAGCTGTCCCCGGAGCAACAGCAGGAAATGACCGACAGCGTAAAAGCTATGCTGCAAACCTTGATTGAAGCGGATTTGAAATCCACCGGCGAAGTGTCGCAGGGAACCAAGGAGGCGGCACAGGCGCAGGGCTTTACCATTGCCGGGGATGGAACGCTGGAACAGGCAGAAGCCCCGCAGGAGGCCGCCTACCGTCTGGAAAGTGGCGATTATCTGTATATCCAGACATCGGAAACCGGCTATGATTACACACTGTACGGCCCCGACTACAAGGAACTGGACGGAGGTCAGCTTGACAATCCCGACCTGTCCCTTGTGGAAGCCGGAAAAGAAATCCTTGCCATCCATGAGCTACCGGCTGGGGCAATGGAACCCCTGACCGGCGACAGGCTGGACGGTTTTCTGGAAGCAACCGAACAGGCCAACGCCATTCCCCAGCCGCAGGCATGGAACGGGATCGACGGCCTTTTGAATGGGAAACCGTTCATGCCGGAGGCGTCCCCGGCTGACCGGGCCGCCGCCCTGATCGAGCTGGCAGAGAAAAACGCCCCGCGTCTGGGCAGCGAGGAACGACAGTTGATCGTGGCCTATGCCGAGGCCGTGGGCGATACTGACAAGGTGATCGGGCTTATCAACCGCCTGTGTGAACAGGGCTATGAGCTGCAAAACGGCCAGATGGATTCCTTTGTGAAAAGTGAGATCGAAAGTGAGATTGCCGTTGCCAACGCCCAGCGGCAGATCGCGCAGAATCCGGCGGCGGAGCCGGTTGTCACGATCCTTTGGAGTGAAAGTCCCCATCTGAAAGACGGCCAGCAAATGCCGCTGCATGAAGCCGAGGCTGTTTTCAAGGAGCTGGACAGCGCCAGACGCCATGACCGGGAGCAGCCGGGCTATACGGGCCATTGGTACGACAAGACCAAGTTCCGCATTGACTTTACCATGCAGGGCCAGCCGGACAGCTACGAGGGGCGGCAGGACTTTGGCGACGGGGACGGTTCCCTGATCCAGCACATCCGGGGCTACCACGAATACTACGCACAGGATGAAAGCTGGAAAAACCATGTGCTGCACCATGAGGGGCCGGAGGCATGGGAGGCGGACAAGGCCCAGCGGGATATGCTGTTGCATGAGTTCGTCCCGTATATGGAGCTGCATTGCAATCTGGCCGCTATGGAGCAGGAGGCCCGGCGTCCCCTGCGATCCGGGGAAACCCTGACGCCGGAACAGACCGCTTATTTCAACGCGGTTTTAGACTATGTAAAGGAGTGCCGCCCGCTTCTCAATCAGGGACAGTACCACTTGCCGGAGCCGCCGCAGCTTGCCGACTTCGACCAGAGCTTGCAGGACTACAAAAAGCAGATTGAGGCAGAGCTGGAACAGGAGGCCGCCGCTGCCGGGCTGACGGTGGAGGAATATGTTGCCTCTGATTATGAAGCACCAGCGCAGCCCAACTTTTCCATCTACCAAGTGCCGCCCGGCCCGGAGGGGCGCGACTTCCGCTACCGTTCCTATGAGGACTTGCAGGCGGACGGGCTTTCGGTGGACAGGAAGAATTACCAGCTTGTCTACACCGCGCCGCTGGACAAGGACACCACACTGGACGAGATTTACCGCCGCTTCAACATAGAACATCCCGCCGATTACAAGGGACATTCCCTCTCTACGGGGGATATTGTAGTGTTCCGGCAGGATGGGAAACAGACCGCCTACTATGTGGACGAGGGGGCCGACTACCGGCAGGTGCCAGAGTTCTTCGCCCAGCCGGAAAAGCAGCTTACGCCAGACGAGTGCATGACCGGCGAACAAATCCAGACGCCAAGGGGCCGTTTCTATCTGACTGACAGGAACCGGGAACAGATGGAGGCTGCCGGGTATGGATTCCACCACCAGTCGGAGGACGGCAGGTATCTTATTATGGCAAACGGCACAAGGGCCTTTGCCATCCCCGCCCAGCAGGAAAGCCATATCAAGACGGCGGAAATGTCCACCGAGCAGAACTACAACATGATCGACGGCATGATGAACAACGCCCCGTCTATGGAGGAACTGGAAGCGAGGGCAAAAGCCGGGGAACAGATTTCCCTTTTGGATGTGGCCGAAGCAGCCAAGGCGGAGGCCAAAAAGCCCAAGCAGACCCGCAGGACGACGCAGAAACAAAAGAAACCGTCCATCCGGGCGCAGCTTGCCGCCGCCAAGGAGGAACAGAAAAAGAAGCCCCCAGCGCGGGAAAAATCAAAAGAAATGGAGGTATGAGGAATGTATTTCACCGTGGAAGAAGAAAACCTGATCTGTCTGTACCACAACGCCGACCGCCGCAGGACGGCGGCAAATCTCCGGGCAGCTTTGCCGGAGATGGACAAGGAAATGGCGGCGCTGGCCTGCCAGACCGCCGATAAGCTGGACGCCATGAGCGACGCCGACTTTGCGGCGCAGCGGTTCCACTTCACAGACGAATAAGCAAAACGCCGGGCGCGGGGGCTGTCAAAGCCTCTGCGTCCGGCGCTTCTTTTTTGTCCATTTTCCCGCATTTAGAACCCCGTTTTTGGGGGAACAGAATAACTTTATCCACCTGCCTGCCGACCATGCGGAAAAACCCTTGATTTCCGTGGACTTTTACCGACCTAAATGCGTAGACAGAAGGTATCTTTTTCGCTGGCGTTCCGCCTCTTTCTTCCGGCACATGGCTTCTTCTGGATATGACTTGCACTTTATTATTCATATTTCCTGCCTTGTATTCTTCGAGCAAAAGAAATATAATAAACCGTATTGGAGGGAAAAAGTATGGATTATATGACGCTGAAAGAAGCAAGTGAAAAATGGGGTGTTACACCAAGGCAGATCAATTATTTGTGTGCTGGTGGGCGTATCTCCGGCGCTGTGAAGATGGCCGGTGTTTGGCTGATCCCTAAAACTGCGGAGAAGCCGATTGATGGCCGGACAAAACAAGGGAAGGAGCTGCGCCATGAATAAAATTTTGATTATAGATGATGACAGAGAACTGTGCGCTTTGATTAAACACAGCGTACAATCAGAACATATAGAAGCCGATTTTTGTAATACCGGAAAAGAGGGCTTGCAGAAATTAAAAGAGCAAGAATACCAGCTTGTGGTGCTAGATGTGATGATGCCCGGTATGGATGGCTTTGAAACGCTGGAAGAAATCCGCAAAGAGAACAGCCTGCCGATTTTGATGTTCACATCCAAAAATGACAGCGCTTCTAAAGTGCGGGGCTTACGGGCCGGAGCGGACGATTATCTAACAAAGCCGTTTGATATGGACGAACTGATTGCCCGTATTGCGTCCCTCATTCGCCGCTACACCCGCTTTAATCAGCAAACGGGAACTATGCAAAAACTGGATTTTGATGGGTTGCAAATTGACCTTGAAAATCGTTCTGTTACGACGGAAACCGGCACTTTTGAACTTCCACCAAAGGAATTTGATCTGCTCCTGTACTGTGCAAAACATCAAGGAAAAATTTTGACAAAACAGCAGATTTATGAGGAAGTTTGGGGCGAAGAATATTTCTATGATGACAGCAACATTATGGCGATCATCAGCCGGCTTCGTAAAAAATTAGAAGTCAATCCTTCCAGTCCAAAGTATATTCAAACGGTCAAAGGGATTGGCTACCGCTTTAATAAGGAGGTATAGCTGGTATGAAGATCATCGTTTTCCTGTCCGTTGTGATTGCTATTGTAGCTGTGCTAACCTCCATCCTTCTCATTCGTCGCGTAAAAAAGCAAATAGCAGAAATGACCGATGCGCTGGTTGATGTGAAAAATGGAAATGGCAATCGGCGTATTTTGTCTGCAACAAATGAACTGATAGCACCTCTTGCCTATGAAATCAATGAGATCGTTGTGTCCTATGAAAGCAGACTTTCGATTGTCCGGCAGGCAGAGGAAACCAACCGCCAGCTTATGACGAGCCTTTCCCACGATGTTCGGACACCCCTTACAACCCTCATCGGCTATCTTGACGCTGCACATAAAGGGCTTGTTACAGGGAAAGACCGGGATGATTATATCGAAATCGCCCGCCGGAAAGCCCATGATTTGAAAGAATATATTGATGTACTCTTTGACTGGTTCAAGTTAAATTCCAACGAGTTTGCTTTGGAAATCCATCCTATTGAGGCCGCAGAGCTGACAAGAAATATCCTGATCGACTGGATACCGATTTTTGAAGATAAGCAGGTCGATTATGACATTGATATTCTCGAACAGCCTGTCCGGGTAAGATTGGATACGGACAGCTATATGAGGATTATCAATAATCTCATTCAAAATGTAATCGCTCACAGCCATGCGGACAAAATTAAAATTGCCCTGTCAAAGCAGGGAAATAACATGAGGCTGCTGCTGGCGGATAATGGTGTAGGAATTGAGAAAGAAGATTTGAAACACATTTTTGAACGGCTTTATAAGTGTGATAAAGGTCGGTCTGAAAAAGGCAGCGGTCTTGGTCTTTCTATTGTCCATCAGCTTGTAGAAAAGATGGGTGGAAGCATAACAGTTGAAAGTTTGCCGGGAAAAGGAACTGAATTTATGTTGTTTTTTCCTTTGGAAATTTAAGTGGGTTCCCGTCTTTATGGCGGGAACCTTTGTCATTTTGCCGGATTTCAAATTGCAAGGTTAATGCAAGGTTGCGGCAAGGTTAATGCAAGGTTGGCGTGATAGAATACTTTACAGAACAGGAGGTTTTGAATATGGACACAAATTACATCATTGAAACGAAAAATCTGACGAAGCAATACGGTTCACAAAAGAGTGTGGCTGACTTAAATATCCATGTGATGCGTGGGAGAATTTATGGTCTGCTGGGCAGAAACGGAGCCGGAAAAACTACTACCATGAAAATGCTGTTGGGCTTAACAAATCCGACTTCCGGGGAGGTCAAAATCTGGGGAAAACCCTTGCAGGGGAATGAAAAGAAATTGCTGCCCCGTATCGGCAGCTTGATTGAGTCCCCCGGTTTTTATCCAAATCTGACCGGCACAGAGAACTTGCGTATCTTTGCTACTCTGCGGGGCGTACCAAACAATCATGCCATCAAAGACGCTCTGGATTTGGTAGGACTGCCCTACAAAGATAAAAAGCTCTTTTCACAGTATTCTCTTGGTATGAAGCAGCGGCTTGCCATCGCCCTTGCCGTTATGCACGATCCAGAACTTTTGATTTTGGATGAGCCGATCAACGGTCTTGATCCCATCGGTATTGCGGAGGTACGCTCCTTTATTCGGGAGCTTTGCGACGCAAAGGGAAAAACGATTTTGATTTCCAGTCACATTCTTTCGGAGATTTCCTTGCTGGCTGACGATATTGGAATTATCGACCACGGTGCATTGCTGGAAGAAGAAAGTCTTGCTGAGCTGGAGCAAAAAAGCAGTAAGCATATCCGGTTTACGCTCTCTGATACTGCACAGGCGGCAAGAATTTTGGAACGCAATTTCCGTGAAAACCATTTCTCTATACAGGATGACCACAATCTGCGCCTGCACAACCTTGATCTACCTGTGGGGAAAATTGTAACTGCCTTTGTTGAAAATGGATTGGAGGTATCGGAGGCGCATACTTGTGAAGAAAGTCTTGAAGATTACTTCAAGCGTGTGACGGGAGGCGAGGGAATTGCTTAAACTGATCAAATGCGAATTTTGGAAATTAAAGCGAAAAAGATTATTATACGCACTGATGTCATTATCGTTATTTTTTCCGTTGATTTTGGCATATATGGCAAAGGCGGGAACAGGTGCAGATACAACGGAACATTATCTTCAAACCCGATTTGATTATGTTTATACAATGATGTTGGGATATGGATTGGTTTTTTTGCTTCCATGTCTAATTGGTATCATTGCCGCTATTTTGTTTTTTATAGAAAGAGATTGCGATACTTCCAAAAACCTTAGAACAATTCCTGTTACAAATACACAACTCATTATGGCAAAAATTTCTATGCTCTTTATTTTTAGCATTGCGTTTTGTCTGACAAGCACATTATCTGTTGCGTTGTTTTGTAAACTGTTTCATGTAGGAATGGTTTATGGTATGACTTATAAGATATTTATGAGCCTTATTTTTGGAGTTCTTATCGTAGCAGCTTCTTTGCCGATTGTATTTTTAATTATTTGTTTTAACAAAAGTTTTTTGCTTTCTATCCTGCTTGCGTTTTTTTATTCTATTTTTAACTGGGGCATACTGGGGACGATTGGAACATCTATAAGTGCTGCAAAAATTACTTTCTTAAATTCTTTCCCAGTTATATGTGTTATGAACTGGACAAGCGGCTTAATGATGGATCATTTGCAAAAAGACAATCTTTTGCCGGAAGCCTATGCGATTGTACCAACCACCTTCCATACAATTTTTATTCTGGCAATTACTGTTATACTTTCGTTGTGGTTGATCATTCGCTTTTATAAAAAATGGACGAGGTAAATGATATGGGAAAGATAATAAAAACGGAATTTTTAAAACTAAAACGCTATTCTGTAATAAAAGCCGGAATTATTATGACAGTGCTTTCGCCGCTGCTGTCACTGTTTTATTCCACAGCCAACGGTGGACAGACATGGACATTTGACTATTTTATGCAGCAAGTTATGATTAGTAACTGTACCTTGTTTTTTCCGATTATCATTGCACTGATAGCAGGTTATATTATAACAAGGGAATATACAGACGATACGATGAAGAATATATCAACAATTCCTATTTCATATAAACAGTTACTTTCAGGAAAACTACTTGTCCTATTGTTGTTGACAATCTGCTTTAGCTTTATAGGATGCGTGCTAGCATTAGTAATCAATGTTATTGCTGGATTTCCAGGAGTGCATTTTGGCAATCTGCTCAATATGTTTATTCGTGTTACCGGAGCAAATTTAGGAATTTACATTTCAGTTTTGCCGATTATTTTACTATTCTGTTGTTCGGTAAACAATTTTTTGGGTGGGGTTGCGTTAGCATTTGTGTATGGATATTTCGGAACTTTTGAAGGAACACTGTTAAATTATTATCCGATTAAAGCAAGCATGATTTTAGT
>ENA-UEQO01002808-UEQO01002808.1-human-gut-metagenome-genome-assembly--contig:-NODE-2808-length-14775-cov-9.401007_pt1 | contig 14775 bp, 10 predicted proteins | sample MGYA00242938_ERZ507940 | MGnify/ENA primary metagenome ERZ507940 (study PRJEB26167, sample SAMN06115517) | human gut metagenome | host: Homo sapiens | place: China:Chongqing | collected 2014-12-03... | reverse complement strand
TATTTTCCATACTAATGACCAGCCTTTTCTTTGCCATGTTCTTCTTTTTCAACCAACAAAGAAGAGACTTGTAGCCCTCTTCTTTGTTTAAGAAGCGTTCATAATTTGTTTCGTCCGCATGTTTCTTTGTAGGAACGTAAATAACAACATCCAAAGTTTTTTTTGAGATGTCAATGCCAATAAACCATTTCTTTTCCATATTTTTGCACTATTAAAGGGTTAACCATAGGTTGAACAAACTATATCCTTTAATAGGCCAACGACCTAAAATTCTAATTGGATCTGTTCAACTGATAAGGAAAGAAGGACTAATTCCGTGGATAGGGCTTCTGCCTAGAGAACACAATGGGTCACCTGCTTTCCTTGGTTAACTTGTTTTAACCACAAAGGTAATATTTCAACCTTTATTTTTCACAGTGCAAATCTAAAGGAGGACGCAGAGGACACAGAGATTATTATCTAATAATAAAAGACTCTGTGTCCTCTGCGTCCTCTGTGGTGAATAAAAACTAGTGGCCATTGAAGAAGATGTAAAGCCCGATCATAGTCACAATAAGTAATCCCCATAGGATAAGAACAATTCGTGCAGGTTTGTCCTCTATCTTTTCCATATTCAAGGTTCCCAGTTGCGGAGACTTATCCCACAGGCTGACTACTATCATGCCTATTCCGATGATAACGAATAAGTAGAAGGAAAGCAGCATAAAATGAGGCCACGCATTATATTGTTCGGCCGGAAATACCCATAAATACAAAATTCCCACTCCGATACTGAACACAGTTCCCAATGTCAGAGCCATATTAGCTGCCAGAGTAGTGGTGCGTTTCCAGAACACGCCAAAGAGAAATACAGCTGCCATCGGAGGAGCTATAAATCCCAGTACAGACTGGAAAACATTAAATAGATTCAGTCCCTTGATGCTGTCGATCGCTATGGTTATTATCACAGAAATCAGTGCACCGACTACCGTAACCACTTGTCCCACTCTGATAATCTCTTTCTGCTTGGCCTGCGGTCGGATTTTCTTCACATAGATATCCATCGTAAATACCGTACTTAATGCATTCAATGCAGAGCCGACAGTACTTACCAATGCTGCTGTCAATACAGCCAATACCAAGCCGACCATTCCTGTCGGGAACAAATGAGTCACCATTGTCATATAAGCCTCATCGGGATTCTCCAATTGTGGGAATAAAGCGAGGCAGATAATGCCGGGAAGAATGTAAAGAGGTACATCTAATATTTTCAACCATCCGGTAAAGTTGGTTCCCATCTGTCCTTCTTTGAGATTCTTGGCAGCAAGAACCGGTTGCACCATCGACTGATCCGTACACCAAAACCAAACTCCCATAATAGGATAACCCAGGATAATAGGTAGCCAGGGAAAAGCCGGGTCATCATTTGGATGGAAAAGATTCCAGTAATCCGCCGGAACGGCATCCACCAGTGCTCCTACACCACCCACTTTATAGATTCCCATGATAGCCAGTGTGGCTGATACTACAATCAACAGTATCATTTGATATACATTCGTGTAGGCCACAGCTTTCAGTCCGCCGAGCATCGTGAAGAAAGCGGAGGTGACAAGTAACAGCAATGCCGATTGCCACATAGGAATATCGAAGACCTGACGGATCAGGACTCCACCGGCAAATAAAGTCAATGCAAGCCATGAAATAAGAATGGTAATAATGGTATACCAGGCAAGGATGTTACGAGTAGATTGCCCGAAACGTTTTCCCATAAATTCGGGCAATGTCGTAATGCGACTACCCAAATATCGGGGAGCAAAGACAAAAGCAAGCAGACATATAAAGACAAATGCATACCAGGCATAATTCCCCGAAACAATACCAGTAGTAAATCCGGCACTTGCGGAAGCTATCAACATGGAAGGTCCGACATTTGTCCCCCACATAGAGAAGCCGATATGATACCATCTCAACGAATTCTCCGCAAGGAAAAGACTACTCCCTTTTTTTCGTTTAGAACTTGCCCATATACCAATAGCTATCAAAATAAGGAAGTAGGCAATCAGAATACTCCAATCTAATGTCTCTAAGAATTTCACATGCATAATTCAAGTATTAAATAAGTAACATAAGTTTAAATCTAATTTTCTTTAGGCAAGGATTACATGGATTTCACGGTTTTAATAGGCTATGTAATTAAGAGCCGTGTTGATCCGTGCAATCCGTGCCTTTTTATTCTATTTTTTATTTCCAATCAGTTCTTTGGCAACTGCTACGGCTGTATTCGCATTATCACTATATCCGTCCGCACCGATTTCGTCAGCAAACCCCTGACTGACGGGTGCTCCGCCAATCATCACTTTCACCTGATTACGAATACCGGCCTCTTCCAATGCCTGAATAACCTCTTTCATATACGTCATGGTAGTAGTCAGCAATGCGCTCATGCACAAGATGTCAGCATGGTTTTCCTTCACAGCTTCCACAAACTTGTCACAAGTCACATCAATACCAATATTTATGACTTCAAAGCCGCACCCCTCCAGCATGGAAGCCACCAGGTTTTTACCAATATCATGGAGATCTCCTTTCACTGTACCGATGACAATCTTACCGATTGTAGTGGAAGCACTTCCTGCCAATAAAGGTTTCAGTAGTTCCAAAGCCCCTTTCATGGCACGTCCTGCCATCAACAGTTGGGGAACAAAAGCCTTTCCATCCTGGAAACGTTGTCCCACTTCGCCCATTGCTTTAATCATATAATTATTGATAATCATTTGGGGAGCTACTCCTTCCGCAATGGCTTGCCGGGTGATTTCAACCGCAGGTTCCAGTTTCCCGGCAACAATGGCTTCATACAGAGGTTTCAGTTTATCCTCTTGCTGGTGTTGTTCTTCCCGTATACAAATACGTTCCTGTCCGGTAGCTGCCAAGTCGGTATCCTGTTGATGTTCATTGGTATTTACAGCGGTAGAAGAACCGGTATATTCTTCAACAATCCGCATGGCCTGTTCCACTTCCTTTTCGTTATGGAAATCCATTTCCAAATGTACACCGTCCGCGCCGATATGATCCAATAGGGGTTTTAGTTCGTCTAATGTCACCCAGCAAGCCATCACGCTCTTTCCGCCTGCCAGAATCTTCTTATACAAATCGTACCATTTGGGAGATCCTCCTTGTGGTTCGCCCACTCCGGGAGTCCATTGAATCGCATTCAATTCTTCAATTTCAAGCAAGGCAGGCAGGTGATGCATGGCTCCCACTCCATCCAGATGATAAAGGGTATAATCAATCTTCTGACATTGTTCACGAATAAAAGGTTGCACAAACCGGCGATAATCATCCTGACTAATCATGGTCGAAATATCACTTTGCAGTTTACTCATCTTTCCGGGAGCCCAGGACGAGAAATAACAGAAAGCCATCTCGTCGCCTTCACGGATGATGTCGTATAGTTCATCAAATACTTTGAAGTAGATGTCGTTGATTTGCTGCATCTGTTGTTCCAAGATTTCGGGCTGCATCACTGTGTCCAGTAATACCCTATCCGTTCCTTTCAGTGCGGCCAGGACATCCAGTCCTTCCATCAGGTCGGGCATACCGACAAAGTAGTGTCCGTTGGCTTTCGCTTTGCAGGCTTTCAGGAGTTCTTTATGAAGAATCCAGTTCGGGTGTTCGGGGTTAAAGACTATTTCATCGGTGAAATCCGGGTTGGGATGAATCCAAATGGTGTCTTCCCCGCCTTCAAACACTCCGCCTAAAATGGCGGCTAGAGAACCGGGACCCAGTTGGGTATTCGCAACCGGAAGAATATCGGCCTTCAGACTGCTGTGCGCCACATACCAATCCAGATATTCCGCTCTCCATTGAGGGTCGAACCACTTTTGTGACAGGTCTTTTGCCGGTGCGGGAGGCGTTATCTCTGCATGTGGTTGCACTCCTTCCTGGAAGTGCTCCCACATATTGAGAATGATTCCTTTATGGTTCCACCAATTTATATAACGTTGTTTTGTTTCTTCTAAATTACTCTTCCATGTTTTCATACTATACTAAATTAATTAATTTTCTACCACAATCTATCATAGTCCAAAATCCTTTATAATCATTATCTATGCGTAAAGCCATGCTCTTGCTTAAATCCATTTCATCCGTACAGTCCACGTCTTCCGGATAGATGGGTATCACGGCATTTGCACGCACATATACGGGCATTTCTTCCAATGGAACGTATACGTCTTTCAGCCAGCATGCTCCTTCCAGACGTTCTCCCGTAAAGAAGTTTACCCATTTTCCTTCGGGAAGATAGATATCCCGACGGTTCTCGCTGTTCATCACCGGAGCTACCAGGAAATCATTGCCGAAATAGTATTCATCATCCACATGCCAACAAAGTTTATCTTCCGGATGATGCAGAATGAGTGCCTGCAAGAGCGGATAGCCGCTTTCTATGGCTAGTTTACTTTGTTCTATGATGTATGGAATGAGCGAATAACGCAATTTCCACCACTTTTTCACCAACGGAGCTATGGCCGGATAGTGCCAGGGTTCACGCTTATTGGTTCCGTGATAACGGATATGCGATGTGAATACGCCGAATTGAGTCCAACGCATGTACACATCATCTGCTACTACCGAGTTCATAAAATTGGGCAATGTATGGAAGCCGGGAACATCATGGCTCCAAAAAGCAAATCCCGACAGACCGAAATGCAGACCGCCTTTCAGAGAACCTGCCATTCCATCCCAAGAACTACAGGAATCGCCTCCCCAATGCAAAGGATAACGCTGGCATCCCGCCCATGCGGAACGTGCCCAGACAATGCCGTCACCTGTCACTTCTTTCGTAATTTCGTAAGCGGCCTTTTGATAAAGCAGGGCATACAGGTTGTTCAACAATTCCGGCTTCATACCTTTATAGAGGGCGTCCATGTGAATGTTTTCACCGAAATCGGTTTTGATACAGGTTACTCCCATATTCAGGAGTTGTTTCAATAGTCCTTTGTACCATTCGGTTGCTTTCGGATAAGTAAAGTCGATTGTTCCGGCATAATCCAGGGCGGAGAAGTTGGAACCATCGGTCGCTTGTTGTTTGGTCAATGGGGCTATATAATCATTGGCTCTGGCTTCATCAATCTGCTCTGCATTTTCCGCAACGTATGGAAGTTGCCATAAAGAGACACGATAGCCGTTCTTTTTCAACCGCCCGATGAATCCTTTCGGATCGGGGAACCGTTCTTCATTGAATTTCCATTCGCAGAGCCAATCGGTACGGAACCAGCCCGTATCCAGATGAATTACATCACAGGGATAGTGTTCGGCACGCATGCGGTCGCATATTTCGTCTACTTCATCGGCACTGAAATAAGTCATACGGCTCATCCAAACGCCAAAACTCCAAAGAGGCGGCATAGACGGATAGCCGGTCAGGTCACGATAACCGCGAAGAATATCTTCCATCGTATCACCGCCTATTACAAATACATCCAACAATGCCTGGTCGCTTAGAAACTGGACGGAACGGGTGGAATGTCCGGCCAGCGAGAGCTTGCTATGAGCACATGTATGGTAGAATGTTCCATACATGCGGCTGGATAGATAGAAGGGGATATTCTTATAAGTACGCCGATTATTGACTCCTTGCCCATCTTGGTTTTTCAGGAAGAAAGTCTGTCCGCTTAAGTCCATTTTAAAGAAACGTTCTCCGGTTCCGGCAAAACATTCATCGGGCTTACATTCAAAAGAAAGCGTTGCACGTTCTTTCCGACCGTCGCGTTTGCAAAAGGCAACAGGTAACGCATCGTAGCGGGGAGGCGAAAAATGATCGTAGGCTGACAAGCGGATTTCACGTTTTCCGTCAGGGTATAAAGTGATGTCAAGCGTTTCTTGAGGGTCGGGAAGCAATTCGCTCCATCGGTCTAATAGAGGCTCTTCCACATTGATAACGGCACGCTTCGTTCCGTCTTCCGTCGAAAGAATCCATTTTCCTTTTTGTTCTTTTATAAACAGGGGCACTTTCTGAATCCGGTCACTGAATTGCAGCATTTCCGACTCATCTGTCAGTACATAATCACCGAAGCCAAGAAACAGGCGGGTGATGCCGATGTTATACTGACGGATGATTAACGTATATTCCTCCTGGGGAACATCGGTATCCGCCATCATATCGTTAGCCAGCTTTTGCTTCTGAAAGGGAACTGTTACGTAAATATCTCCTTCCTTTTCATAAACAGCCGTTGGCTTGTATGCTTTCCAAAGCGACTCATTCCTTGATAACTCGGTATCGAAATCAAGGAAATCAAATAAGTGATAGTTCGTTGGTTTCATCTATTTTATTGATTAAATATCGTTTATTGATTACTATAATTATCATATTAGTTTGAATGATTACCATACTAGTCTAGTTCTAATGATTATTACACTAGTTTATTGATTGCTATATTAGTACATTGATGACTATGTTAATCCATTGATTTGTTTCAATCTTGCTTTATTCTTCCGGCTTTGTACTTAATACTGTCCGCCACTTGAGGCCCGTTATTCTTCCACACATTCTTTTTCCCGGGGCGGTTCGAATCAAAACGTTCAGTGGGACACCAGTTGTTCTCCATTGTATATCCGTCCGTAGCTTCATCCAGATAGATATAAAAAGCACGGTCATTCGTAGCGTAGGGGGCTTCGATTAAATGTTCGATCCGGTTATTTCGCATGACGGAACCCGGCTGGTTGGAAAGAGTATACAGGCCGCCTGCATCGTATAGCCGACGAGCAAAGTGATGTACATAGTTTGCTTCTATCCGGTTGTTGCACATTCCGCTCTCCAGCGATGTCCATCCCCAGCCTACACAAATCCCTGAATAGTTCAGATGGCAGACTTCATTATGAGAAATATCCATGTTTCTGACATATCCGGCGCCGATACCTACACATCCCCAGTCTTCATTAGTCACATTACTGATGAAATTGTTTCTGATAGTAATATGGGAACATAATTCCCGTACGTCAGCAGGAATAAAAGGAATGTGCGTCTCCAATCCTCCGTCCGGAAATGCACCGACCAGTAAAGCCGTTCCTCCAATATCCGTAAATTGACAATCTTCGACGCTCGATGCTGTGACTGCCCATTCATAATCCAGTCCGGTGGACGATAAATGACGGAAGGTGCAATGCTTGAAATCAATATGCTCGGCACCTCTTACACGTATCGCCGTTTCGGGACGGGTGATCCAGGCTTGGTTCTCCAGTTCCGCTTTTTCCGGAAGCCCCGGTTCTTGTAGTTTATAGGCATCCAATAAAGGAAATCCCCCTTGCAAGGTGACGTGCCCCTGAAAAGAAGGACGCATCCAGGAGGTATGCGCAAAAGTAATTCCGTTAAATTGTATATGTTTTACCGGACGGGACAATGTACCGTCTATGGTCACTAAAGTTTCCAAAGCAGGGATAATCACTTCAGCTGTTTCCATATTTTCGCTCGCCTGCGGATAATAGTAAATCGTGCCGGAAGGATATTCCTGGAACCATTCACCGGGTTGGTCCAGCAATTCCAGTGCATTGATCAGGCAGAAGGAAGAATTTCCTTTCTCTCCTCCGATGACGGGTTGCGGCCAGGGATGCGCAAACTCCAGGTGACTTTCAGGTTCATGGAAGCGAACTACAGCTTGTCCGTCTTTCACGTCTATACTTTTCACGCGCAAAATAGCAATCGCCCAGCGTTGATGGACAATCATTTCCAGTTGACTGGCATTTTGTAGTCCAGTTATACTCTGTGATTCCCGGGAACTGTTCACATAAGAGGCAGGGATCGTTATCGTTTGTTCCTCCGGATTGAAGTCAATCATTCGTTCCATTCCTCCGTCAGGAAATTGCGCAGCTCTTTGAACTTTATTGCCATTCACCCACATTTGCCGGGTTTCGACTCTTCTATTTCCTATTAGGGGAACCTCTGCCGACCATATCTTCTGCCTCAACTCTTCAGGAATTGCCGGATTATCGCATCCACGCTTCCATCCTGTAACAGCAACTCCACCACTAATCACAGGGTGAGCACCATCTACCGCACAAATCACTGTTGGAGAATCGGGTGTCCCACTATCTTCCGAACGAAGAAACAGAGAATTGCGCTGGGCATAAACGCCCTCTTCCAAACGAATATAAATTCCTCCGGCTACTTCCGGCCGATTCAGTCTACGCCATTCACGAGCCTGCTTGATTGCCCGGTTTAATGTATTAAACGGGGCTTCCTTTGTCCCGGGATTCTTATCATTCCCCTGCAGGGATACATAAATTTCTCCCGCAAAAAGCAAGGGAAACCACCCCAAGAAAATGATAAAAGAAAGATAAGTAAAAGTCTTTTTCATGGTACTACCTCAATGTGCTACTTCAATAAAGACGAACACACATCGATTTAGTACTCTATGTAAAGGCAATAGATAGGTTATTCTTACGAATGTTTTACAACATCAAATAGGTTACCGAATAAGACCTATGATAAATTGATAGCAAAAATAACCGCAGACAACGAACTTCAGTAAAGTTCCGAATATAAATCCGAGTAAAGAGCCCACACCTGATTTAAGTGCCTGCGAGAACTCTTTATTTCCTAATAGTTCACCAATCACCGCCCCTAGAAACGGACCGAGAATAATGCCCCAAGGCAAGAAAAGAAGACCGACAAGGGTTCCTATGATACATCCCCAATTACCCCATTTACTACCGCCACTATATTTACTTCCCAGCATCGGAGTGAAATAATCCAATACCTGCAAAACAGCTACAATCAATAACCATACGATTAATTGTGTCGTAGAATATTGTACCTTATCCGTGAAGTGCAGAATGATCAACCCCACATAAGCAATAGGCGGACCGGGAAGAAACGGCAGAATACAACCTGCTAACCCGGCTATCATACAAAGGGCACTAATTACAATCAAAATAATGTCCAACATAGTCTGTTCTTTTTTTAGTTCTGCACAAAAATACAGTATCTTTCAATATATACAAGCTAACCTCGAGAATTATTTCCGCCACTTCACTGCTGTTTCAGAATAGCTTTGTCAGGGCTGTAGTTCTTTGTGTGAATGAGTTTTTCCAATACTTTTTTGAGGATGCCTCGTACCCAACAAGAACTTTTACTATCTTTGTGTCGTTAACGCTAAAGAAGCAAGTTGTTAAATAAGAAATCAGCAGGAGGACAGAAGATGGATCCAATGGAATATATAGTACCCAACAGAAAGCGTTTGCCTTACGGTATGATGAACTTCGCAGTCATCCGCCGCGAAGACTATTATTATGTAGACAAAACCCGCTTCATTCCTATGATAGAGCAGGCAGACCGGTTCTTTTTCTTCATCCGTCCCCGCCGCTTCGGCAAAAGCCTCACGCTGAACGTACTGCAACACTACTACGATGTGCGTACCCGCGATAAGTTCAACGACTTATTCGGCGACCTCTACATTGGGAAGCATCCCACAGCAAACCGCAACAGCTATCTGGTGCTTTACCTCAACTTTTCAGGTATCACCGGCGAACTGAACGATTATCGAAAAGGACTGGATGCACATTGCCAAATCCGCTTCGACTTCTTCTGTGAAGTCTACTCCGACCTTCTACCACACGGCATCAGAGAACGATTGGACGAAAAGGACGGGGCTGTCAACCAACTGGACTATTTGGTTTCGGAGTGCGAACGTGCCGGACAGAAAATGTATCTCTTCATCGACGAATACGACCACTTCACCAACGCCATCCTTTCCGATGCGGAAAGTTTGCACCGCTACACTGATGAAACGCATGGCGAAGGTTATCTGCGTGCTTTCTTCAATAAGGTGAAGGCAGGAACTTATTCCAGCATAGAGCGTTGTTTCATCACCGGCGTAAGCCCCGTAACGATGGATGACCTGACGAGTGGCTTCAACATCGGCACGAACTACTCACTTACACCCCAATTTAACCAAATGATGGGGTTCACCGAAGAAGAAGTGCGCGAAATGCTGACTTATTATTCAACGAACAGCCCTTTCCGCCATACTGTTGACGAACTGATGGAAATAATGAAACCGTGGTACGACAATTATTGCTTCGCACAGGATTGTTACGGTGAAACTACCATGTACAACTCCAACATGGTGCTCTACTTCGTGAAGAATTACATAGATAACGGCAAAGCACCACGAGAAATGATAGAAGATAATATACGTATCGACTATGAAAAGCTGCGTATGCTCATTCGAAAGGATAAAGAGTTTGCACACGATGCTTCCGTCATTCAAACTTTAGTGAGTCAAGGTTATATCACTGGTGACCTGAAGAAAGGTTTCCCTGCCGTCAACATCACCAATCCGGACAATTTTATAAGCCTGCTCTACTATTTCGGAATGTTAACCATTAGCGGAATAGATAAAGGCAAGACCAAACTGACCATTCCGAACCTGGTGGTTCAAGAGCAGCTCTACACTTATTTGCTGAATACCTATAACGACGCAGACTTGAATTTCAGCAGCTACGAAAAGAGCGAACTTTCAAGTCAACTCGCCTATGATGGCAATTGGCAAGCCTATTTCGGTTACATTGCCGACTGCCTGAAACGTTATGCATCCCAGCGTGACAAGCAAAAGGGCGAATTCTTCGTTCACGGCTTCACCTTGGCCATGACTGCGCAAAACCGCTTCTACCGTCCTATCTCCGAGCAAGATACACAAGCGGGTTACGTCGATATTTTCCTCTGTCCCATGTTGGACATATATTCCGACATGAAGCACAGCTACATCGTTGAGTTGAAATACGCCAAATATCGCGATTCTGAAAACCGTGTGGAGGAATTGCGTCAGGAAGCCATCGCCCAGGCCAACCGCTATGCCGACACGGACACGGTGAAACAAGCTATTGGCTCCACGCAACTACACAAAATTGTAGTGGTATATAAAGGTATGGAAATGCGGGTATGCGAAGAGTTATAATGAACAATCTCTTCACCCTTCACTTTTCCTTGTATTATCCTATCTATAAGCAGTTTATAGGTGAAGGGTGTTCCCTTCACCCATCCTTTCACGTTTTTTCTTTTTCAAATTGTACCTTTCCACAATAAAAGCACTACCTTTGTCAATCATGTATGTAATATACAATATAAAATGAACGACAATAAATTAAAAAACAAAACAGTCCCTTTCAACTACGCCCGCTGCTACAACGAGCAATGTCCGAAAGCTTGTAACTGCCTGCGTCGGGTGGCTGCACTTCTCACTACCGCTGACGCTTCCTACATCAGCATCGTAAACCCAATGTGTATTCCGGCCACCGGCATTGACTGTCCTCACTTCCAAAACGCAGAAAAGATACATGTGGCATGGGGTATCAGCCACCTGCTGGACAACGTACCTTATAAGGACGGAACAAACATCAAGCAACAACTGATCGGGCATTTCGGAAAAACGCTTTACTATCGCTTTTATCGCGAAGAACGCTTCCTAAGCCCCGCAGATCAAAACTATATCCGCCAACTTTTTCACCGGAAAGGTATCACCGAAGAACCGGTCTTTGACAGTTACACGGATGAGTATAATTGGTAAAGCTGCGTTCTAACTAGTTTCCAGCCTGCTGAAACTTTTTGTTTCAAGCGCTAGAAACTAAAAGTTTCATACGGTGAAACGATTCGTTTCTCACCGAGAAACAAACTGTTTCACTACGGGAAACCATTCGTTTCAAGGTATGAAACAAAAAATAGAACTAGTTGAAAACAAAAGAAGCCCTGATGAAGAGGCAGGTGAAGCTTAGGCCTTCACCCGCTATCACCGATGAACAAAGCGATGCAGAAGATGTTGAAGAGGTGAGAGGAATTTGAAGAGAAAAAGATAAGATATTTATTTCAACCACCTTACCTTCATTAGAGTTAGAACGCACCTTTATTAATTACAGTTTCTTCAGGTATAATTCCTATCTCATCAGGAAACAGCCATTATATTATTCGCTTGTTTCTATCTTTTTGATGATTCGTGCCGGATTGCCGGCTACGATTGTCATCGCCGGAACATCTTTAGTTACCACGCTACCGGCTCCCACTATCGCTCCATAGCCAATCCTTACACCTGGAAGTATGGTCGAATTTATGCCAATCCACACCTTGTCCTCAATCACAATCGGACGTCCGTATGTGGCACTGCGGTTATCCGGATCCGGGTCATGATTGATAGTTATCAAGTTGACTTTCGGCCCGATAAATACATCATTACCAATCGTAATACCACCTCGTCCGAAAAACGTGCAGCATTGCTGGATGAAACATCGCTTCCCAATATTGACGGGTTTACCATAATCAATGTAGAGTGGCGGCAGAACGGTGGTGGTTGCATCCAGTTCTTTGTCAAGAATACGTTCCATATATTCATGCACCTCTTCATGCGTACGATAACCCGTGTTCATCTCGGTCGCAGTCTTTATGGTAGCGAAAATGTCCGTAATCAGTTCATCATAACCCGGTTCATCAGGTGAGACCATCTCACCGCTCAAGTCTTTTGCAAAAATATCGTTCATCATTTAATTGTTTTAATTGTATATAGCTATTACTACTGCTTACTCATAATTTATTATTTCAGGTTCTTTCTGAAGAAGTCCTCCAATTTGTCGAAAGGAATCGTACGGTCGTAGAGATCAGTATGGTTCGCTCCGGGGATAATCATCAGTTCTTTATTATCACCTGTCAACTTTTTGAAAGCATCCTCACTGAAATAACGCGAATGGGCATTTTCACCATGAATAAGAAGTACGGGGCGGGAAATCTCATGAATATAAGATAATAGTGGCATATTGATAAAAGACAGCGTCATCGTAGGACTCCATGCACCATTGGAATTGATAGAGCGAACGTGGAAACCACGGTTAGTCTTGTAATAATCGAAATAATCCTTGACGAATTGTGGCTCTTCACCGGTGATGCTGTCAGGCAACCCATGGACACCGGGAGTGATTGTACCACTCTGCGCGTCACGGGTACGGATAACATTCATCATCTCCCTTTTTTTGTTGCGGTCGTCGGCACTATCCTCTGCATCGAAATAACCATTGGCATTCACACGGCTCATATCATACATCGTCGAAGCCACTGTAGCCTTGATACGTGTATCCATAGCAGCAGCATTTAGTCCCATCCCACCGAAACCACAGATACCAATAATCCCGATACGCTCTGCATCCACATTAGGCAATGCTGTGAGAAAATCGACTGCTGCGCTGAAATCTTCGGTATTGATGTCCGGTGAAGCTACATTACGAGGTTCACCGCCACTCTCACCGGTATATGAGGGGTCAAATGCAAGAGTAAGGAACCCACGCTCCGCCATTGTCTGTGCATAAAGACCGGATGCCTGTTCCTTTACAGCTCCGAAAGGACCGCTCACAGCTATGGCAGCGAGTTTGCCTTCAACATTCTTGGGTTCGTAGAGGTCGGCAGCAAGTGTGATGCCGTAACGGTTCTTAAACGTCACCTTGCGGTGGTTTACCTTGTCACTTTGCGGGAATTTCTTGTCCCATTCTTGAGTAAGATTCAATGTTTCCATATTATCACTTGTTTCTTGATTTGTTTTACTATTTGTGCAGCCTGCGCCCGCAAGCATGATGATTCCTAACAAGGCTGCGATTGCCACGGATGTAAGATTCGCTGTTTTCATTCTGCTATTACTTAAATAGTTGTTGAATTATTCTTTCTTATTTTACAGCGCAAAGGCAAAGCAAAAGCCCCACAGCGGCATTGCTGTGAGGCTCAAATAGTATTGCTCAAAAGCTCAATATAAAACTATCCCGATTTACACAAATAAGAATCTTATGCAATTATGGCTGTCGGTGATATACCATATTGTTTCTTGAATGCGGTTGAAAAATGGGAAGGATTCTTAAACCCAACTTCTGCGTAGACGTCCACAACCTTTTTACCGCCTTCCTTCATCTTGTTGTAAGCCACCTCAAGACGCTTGCGGATAAGCCACTTTTCAGGTGTCAGGTCACTTATCTTCTTGAAGTCCCGCTTGAACGTGGCAAGGCTGCGCCCGGTATAATGAGCCATTTCCTCCATTGTGAACTCATACATGTAGTTCTCGCTCATAAATTCCAGAATATCTATTTTCCACGGCTCGTTGAAATCGAAAAGCGTCGGGGCAAACCGTTCATCTATATCCAACAAAGCGAGCAGACCTTCCTGTATCTTCAGATTCATAAAATCATCTTTCGGTTTTACTTCAGGATTGAAATAAGGTGTCATGGAAGCGAAAAGGCTTGCGAGTTCCACCGTTTGGGGCAGTTTTATCACATCCGAATTAAGTTTTGGAGTATTGACGGGTACTCTCCGCTGTCCCAATTTGCTATACATCTCACGTAAAAAACGACGTGTAAACATCAGGAAAATACCACAATACCGCTCACCGTTGTACGTTCTCTTATACATTGTTATATGATGATCTCGGGGGATAAAGACACATTCGCCTTTTCTCACATGAATTTGTTCTTTTCCATTATCGAGAATCATCTCACCTGAATACACATAGTTGATAGCATATTCACGAGAACGGTGTATACAACCGCCAAGGTCATCGTAATAGAAGCTGTAAAATACATTGTTATAATTGAATATAAGCTTCATTGGTTCTACTTGTTCCGCATCGCTCTTAGTCATAACATTGAGTGTTTTTTTAATTTCCAATCGCAAATGTAACAAAAGAAATCTGTTTCTTAACGGCTCATTATCCTTTTATTTGTGTGAGGGTATTTGAACTATCTAACCGAATTGAATCTTTTGTGGGATGTACAGGAGTTTTC
>ENA-UEQO01002797-UEQO01002797.1-human-gut-metagenome-genome-assembly--contig:-NODE-2797-length-14821-cov-5.931701_pt1 | contig 14821 bp, 17 predicted proteins | sample MGYA00242938_ERZ507940 | MGnify/ENA primary metagenome ERZ507940 (study PRJEB26167, sample SAMN06115517) | human gut metagenome | host: Homo sapiens | place: China:Chongqing | collected 2014-12-03... | reverse complement strand
TCTCCCTCGATCACATAGGTCACAGCCGTGCGGATCAGCGGCTCCTCGTTCTCATTTAACAGCTTCACACACTGCTCGGCAGAATCCGCTCTCTGGTCAAACTGTCCCGGCAGGAATTCTACGGAAAAAGTTCTCGCGCCATTTAACTCAAAATTTTCCTCGTACACATCGTCCACCGGCGGCTCGGAAAAAACGGTAACCATAGCCTTGCGGTAGGTTTCCTCCGATACATGCTCCATATCGTAACGGATCAGCTCACGCACTCCCTTCACGTCACTGATACCGAGATAATTTCTGATCTCTGCTTCCAGCTCTCTTGCTCTGACAGCAAATGCCGGTTTTTTCTCCACATATACGCGTCTTACGTTGCTCATATTTTCCCTCCATCTGCGCACGCCATCGGCGAAACTACTGATCGTTTGTATTTCTATCTTATCCTACTTTCTATATGAAGTATAGCATATGCGAACAAATAAGCATAATTAATATATTTAATCTCTTCTATTATTATGGTTAATATATCACATAAGATTTATTTGACAGTTTTATAAGCAGGTCTTATAATTATAGTTAACACGCTACAGAACGGTTCGGAGCAGCGCTCCGACAGAAACGAGGAACCATGGATATCAATTACGAATTGTATAAAGTTTTCTATTATGTTGCAACCTCCCTCAGCTTTTCCGAGGCGAGCAAGCAGCTCTATATCTCCCAATCCGCCGTCAGCCAGTCAATCAAGACGCTGGAGAAAAAGCTGGAGCAGCCGCTTTTTATCCGGAGTACCAAAAAAGTACAGCTGACTCCGGCAGGAAAGATTCTGCTCAAGCATATTGAACCTGCCATGAATTTAATCCGGCGCGGTGAGAGCCAGCTGTTAGATTCCGGCAGCCTCGGTCTGGGGCAGCTCCACATCGGCGCGAGCGACACCATCTGCCGCTATTTTCTCGTGCCGTATTTAAAGCAGTTCCACAAGAAGTTCCCGAATGTCCCGATCAAGGTGACAAACTCAACCTCCCTCAGCTGTGTGGAGCTGTTGGAACAGGGAAAAGTCGATCTGGTTGTGACCAATTTTCCCAACTCTAATTTAAACCAGTCCTACATCCGCAAGACCGTGTGCAGCTTTCACGACGTCTTTATCGCCAACCCTGCTTATTATAATCTGAAGCAGCAGGAGATTGCCTTAGAGGATCTGCAGCAGTACCCGATCCTGATGCTCGACCGCAAGAGCACCACCAGCGAATTTCTGCATAACCTCTTTCTGCAGCACCAGCTTGAACTGATGCCGCAGATCGAGCTGAGCAGCAACGATCTTCTGATTGATCTGGCACGCATCGGCCTGGGAATCGCGTTTATTCCGGACTACTGCCTAAACCGCGAGTCCAGAGAGCTCTTTATCGTAAAGATCAGGGAAAAGCTCCCGGCGCGCCAGATGGTCGCCGCAGTCAACCCGACGCTTCCAATTGCGCAGTCTACGGAAGAATTCTTAAAACTCCTGCCGTCTCTCCCAGAACTCGGCTAACATCTGTTCTACTTCATTTACGTTACATATCCGGCGCTGTTCCCATTCCCTTGGGAACAGCCCTCTGTAATCACTCTTTAAAAACCGCTCGTCCAGCAGTTCAATCACTCCCACATCTTCTGTCGTCCGTATCACGCGTCCGGCCGCCTGCAATACCTTGTTCATTCCCGGAAAGCGGTACGCATAATCAAAGCCTGCCCCCGCTCTCTCATCATAATAATGCATTAAAATCTCGCGTTCATTGCTGATCTGCGGCAGTCCTGTTCCCACGATCACCGCCCCGATGAGCTGTTCTTTTTTCAGATCAATCCCCTCTCCGAAAATACCTCCGAGCACACAGAATGCCACCAGTGAACCGCCGCGCCGTTTCGATGTCTCACCGGAAAATGCCTGTAAGAAAGCCTCGCGCTCCGCCTCACGCATCCCGGTCTGCTGCATCATGCACCAGAGACGCGGCTCTGCATTTCCGGAATTTTCCGCATCATTGGGATGCTCCGCAATCTCTGCATCTTCGGGATGCTCCACAATCTCTGCATCTTCGGGATGCTCCACAATCTCTGCATTCTCTGCTCCTTCCGGAAAATACTCCTGCGGACGCATTTCATCCGTCTCCCCGCCCTCTAAAAACACATCGTAGACTTCCTGCATCATCCGGTAGGACGGAAAGAACACCATATAGTTTCCCTGCTTCGCGCGCGCTGTTTTTTCTATATATAATGCAATCCGCTCATACTCTGCCCTGCCACGCCTCGTGTACTTGCTGCTGACATCATTTCCAAACAGCAGCAGGCGCTGTTCCTCGGAAAACGCCGTCTGCGCGTAGACCGCATAATTATCCCTGCGGGTGGACAGCAGGCTTTTATAATACTGGATCGGAAGCAGCGTCGCCGAGAAAAAGATCGTCGCATTTCCCTTGTCAATACGCTCCTGCAGATTGAGGGATGGATCCACACAGTAAAACTTCAGCTTGAAGCGCCCGTCCTCCTCATGCTCAGAATACACGACATAATGCTCGTCCACCAGCTCGTAGATATTCATGAAATTGCGCAGGTTTAAGTAAAATTCGTTCACTTCCCTGCGTTCCGGGAAATCGGGACTTTTCTGCAAATACTCATCGAGATCTGCCGCAAGGCGCGTCAGTGCAAAGATCAGCGTACCGATATTTTCATATACGACATAGTTTTCGCACTCACGCTTGTACCCAAGGAGAATTCGGTTGCATTTTTCCAGATGCCGGATCACACGTTCCGCACGTCTGTCATGCTTTTCCTGATAGGGTTTCAACAGCTTTTTAGCTGCCAGAAAATCCTCCTTATAGATCGATGCGCTGTACATTTCCCGGCTCCGCTCCACAAGATTGTGCGCCTCATCCACCAGAAAAATGTAGTCCCCGCGCGTTCCTTCCGCAAAAAAACGCTTCAGATAAACATTCGGGTCAAAGACATAATTGTAATCCCCTATGATATCATCCGCCCAGGTTGCCGTATCCAGCGACATCTCAAACGGGCAGACCCGGTACTCCCGCGCCTGCTCTAAGATCACTTCCCTGGTAAAAACATCCTCCTTCTGCAACAGGTTGTACACCGCATCGTTCACGCGGTCGTAGTGTCCCTTCGCGTAGGGACAGTGTACAGGATTGCAGTCCATCTCTTCGCACAGGCACAGCTTTTCCTTCGCCGTCAGCCAGATGATCTTCGCCTGATACCCCCTGGTGCGCAAAAGTTCAAATGCTTCCTTTGCCACCGTGCCCGTGATCGTCTTCGCCGTCAGATAAAAAATCTTGTCCCCGAGTCCCTCGCCGACCGCCTTCACCGCCGGAAAGACCGTCGAAATGGTCTTCCCGACGCCTGTGGGGGCCTGGATAAACAGATTCTTCCGGCGCGCAATCGTGCGGTATACGTCCGACGCCAGTTCTTTCTGTCCTTTCCGGTATGCATAGGGAAACTCCAGCTTTTTGATGGAAGCCTGCCGCAGATTCTGCCAGGCGAACTGAAAATCTGCCCACTTTTTATATTCATCGGTCAGCCGGGTGAACCACTCCGCCAGCTCCGCAAACGAAAATGTTTCCCTAAAATATTTCAGATTCCCCAGAAACGCCGTCTTTGTCAGTTCGATTGTATCCAGATTGCAGTAGGTCAGCTGCACGGAGATCTCTGCAAGATCATGCTGCAAGGCATAGATATAGGCATAACACATCGCCTGCGCGCGATGCACGCCCACGGGTTCATCCAGCGCATCCAGATTCATGTAGATCCCCTTGATCTCATCAATCGTCACATGCATGTCTTCCTCCACCGTAAGATGGTTGAAGTTATCCGAAAAATCAGCCTGTCTCTCCCCGTCGCACGTAATCTCGATTCCGTCCGCCCGTCCCTCAATGGCAAGCGAGTAGTCTCCCTCGCTAAGTTCGATCTTAAGCGGCACCTCCGCATGGTAATTCGCGCCTTTGCTCTTCTGAATGCGCTTATGGATACGGCTGCCCTCCCACATGGCCTCCGGGGACGCAGTTCTCCCGTGGCGGTTATCAATGTCTCCCTCCCGCAGAATGAACTCCACCAGATTCCGCACCGAGATCTTTATGATTTTCTTTTCGTCTTTTTCCTGTTGTGCATCCATACGGCAGCGCTCCCTACTTTCCGGTTTCTTATCATACAGTGTAACACAAAAACAGGGCTGCTGCACGAAGAGGTTTCTCTCCGGCAGCAGCCCTGTCACCGTCTGTCTGACTAGCAGACTGCATATTTCTGTACCGTATTCTCAAACCCGGTGTTCTGTCCGCCGTATTTTACGGTCAGATCCTTGCTGAGTCCAAGATACAGCATTCCGAGCAGTGATTTTGCATCAATCACAGCTCTGTTATAACAAACATCGATATCAAAATCACATTTTCCGGCAGCTCTCACAAACTCCTTTACTTCCTCCGTGTCAGACAATCTGATTTTTCTCTCTATCATATTATTCATCCTTTCCTACTATAAACCAAACGTGTTTCTCTGATTTCCGCGCAATTATTGCATAATTTTTATTCTTTGTCAAATTTGACGCAACCGGTAAACCACTTGAAAGTACGGGCAATCTGCTCATTTCTGTGCCCGATTTTTGCCGTTTTTTGCAATCTCTTTTTGCGATTTTCTCTCAAAAAACAAACTGCATAATTATTCTTGTGCACACTTTCTCATTTCCCGCAAAGGTACGTTTCGTTTTTGTAATATTTTCACATATTTTTTCCCCAGGGAAAACTATTTTTCATCTCTCAGTTTCCTAAGATTCTGCTTGAGAGCCTCCACGGCGCGGTCGATCTCTTTCCTTGTCGTCTCTCCCGACAACGTCATGCGCACAGTACCCGCTGCATATTCGTCCGGCACACCCAATGCCCCGATTACATAGGAGACCCGCTCCTCACCGGTGTTGCAGGCAGAACCGCCCGAGGCGCAGATTCCATCCTCATACAGCAGAATGAGGAGCGATGCACCGTCCACGCCGGAAAAGCTCACATTCACATTTCCTGGCAGGCGGTTCGTGGGATGCCCGTTCAGGCGGACCCCCTTGATCTCATGCATGATCTTTTCAATCAGATAATTGCGCAGCATCATCTCCCTGCGGATTCTTCTGCGCATATTGCAGAATGCCAGTTCCACCGCTTTCCCCATCCCGACGATCCCCGGCACATTCTCCGTTCCCGCGCGTTTTCCACGCTCCTGGCTGCCGCCGTGGATAAAGGAAGGCATCGTAACCCCGTCTCTTACATACAAAAATCCCACGCCTTTCGGTCCGTGAAATTTGTGGGCGCTCGCACTCAGCAGATCGATGTGATACTGCTGCATCGAGATCGGGATCTGGGCATACGCCTGCACCGCATCCGTATGAAACAGAATCTGATGGTCTCTTGCAAACCTTCCGATCTGCATGACCGGTTCGATCGTTCCGACCTCATTGTTTCCAAACATGATTGAGATCAGGAGCGTATCCTCCCGGACGGCATGCTCTAACTGTTCCAGCGAGATCATTCCGTTTTGATCGACGTCCAGATAAGTCACCTCGTAGCCCTGCTCCTCAAGATAATGGCAGGAGTTTAAGACCGCGTGATGTTCAATCCTGCTGGTGATGATATGACGACCGTATTTTCCATACGCCTCCGCCACCCCCTTGATGGCCCAGTTGTCTGCCTCCGATCCCCCCGATGTAAAATAGATTTCCGACGGTCTGGCATCCAGTGATGCTGCAATCACCTCTCTCGCATGGGCAATCGCCGCCTGCGCTTCCTCCCCGTAACCGTAAGTCGTTGACGCATTGCCAAACTTTTCCACCAGATAAGGCTGCATAGCGGCTTCGGCCTCCTCCGCCATCCGCGTCGTTGCAGCATTATCCAGATAGACCACACCTGCTTTATATTCCTGATCGCACATTTTTCCCCCACACCTTACATATAATAAAAAGATTCCAATTCCCGGAGACACACTTGCCAGACATTCATTTTCCCAGGAATTCCGTTTCTGGAAATTCTCTGAAAAATTCCCTGATCACCGGCACACTGCTGCTCACACTCGCCGGTGTGCTCACACGGATTATCGGCTTCTTCTATAGAATATTCCTCTCAAGGCTGATTGGTGCAGAAGGTCTTGGGATCTACCAGCTGCTGTCCCCGGTGATGGCGCTCGGTTTCGCCGTCACCGCCGCCGGAATTCAGACTGCGATCTCACGCTTCGTCTCCTCCGAGCTTGCGCAGAACAATCCCGCGGGTGCGAGGCTCTATTTTCGGATCGGCCTGCTGCTGTCGCTGTTTTTATCTGCCGCGACCGGCTTTGTAATCTGGAAATACGCAGACTTTATCGGTGTTTCCATGCTCGGGGATGTGCGGTGCATCCCGCTCCTTAAGATCATCTCCCTCTCCTTTGTCCCTTGCTGTATCCACGCCTGCATCAACGGCTGCTACTATGGACAGAAAAAGACGGGCGTCCCCGCTCTCACACAGCTCACAGAACAGATCGCCCGTGTCGGCACGGTCTGGCTGCTCTATCAGATCCATATGCGGGAGCAGACCGCCGTTCCGCTCTCCGTCACAATGTGGGGCGCTGTGATGGGCGAAGTGGCAAGCACGCTCGTCTCCGTCAGCGTCGCAAAACTTCCGGAGGGAACGGACACGGCGCTTTCCGTGAAATGCGGCACGCGCCATCTCCTTGCCATGGCGGTTCCGCTCACGGCAAACCGGGTTGTTTTAACGCTCTTTTCCAGTTTTGAAAACATCATGATTCCCAGCCGTCTGCGCTTGTTTGGCTACACGGCTTCCGAGGCGCTTGGCGTCTACGGCATCTTAACGGGCATGGCGATGTCCGTCATCATGTTTCCGTCCGTCATCACCAACTCCGTTTCAGTGCTTCTTATGCCCGCCATCTCAGAGGCCAAAGCCGGCGGAAACGATGCGCTCATCCGGCGTGCAGTTTTAAAAACCATCCGGGTCTGTCTTCTGTGGGGCTTTTTCTGTACAGCAGGATTTCTTGCTACCGGCCACTTTATCGGGAATGTGCTCTTTGGGAACGCGCTCGCCGGAACATTTATACGGACGCTCGGCTGGATCTGTCCTTTCCTGTACCTCGGCGTGACGCTGAGCAGTATTCTGCACGGGCTCGGCTACCCGGGCATCACTTTCGTGCTGAATCTGATTGCCTGCGGCATCCGCATCCTCTTTGTGCTGTTTGCCCTCCCCGTCTACGGCATCCGCGGCTATCTGTGCGGACTTCTCATCAGTCAGGCCGTCATGGCTCTCCTTGCCATCGGAATTCTGCTGCGCCAGACACATCCCACTTCCCGCTCTGCATCCGCAAAATAATATGCACAAAAAATACCGGCAAGCCAGATTACGGTTTACCGGTATTTTTATTCTCATTAAAAGTGCTAAATCTGATTTCAAATTATACTCTGGACAGATACTCACCTGTACGTGTGTCGATCTTGATCACATCGCCCTGCTCTACGAACAGAGGTACATATACGGTAGCTCCTGTCTCGACGATTGCCGGCTTGGTTGCACCAGTAGCGGTATCGCCCTTGAAGCCCGGCTCAGTCTCAGTGATCTGAAGCTCTACGAACAGAGGCGGCTCTACTGCGAATACGCTTCCGTTGTGAGAGCACATCTTCACCATCTCGTTCTCCTTCACGAACTTCAGCGCATCGCCGATGTCATCTTTGGAGAGTGCGATCTGCTCATAAGTCTCTGCATCCATGAAGTTGTATAAGTCACCATCTGCATACAGATAAGTGTAATCTTTTCTGTCAATGCGGGCAGTCGGACATTTCTCTGTAGGACGGAATGTCTTCTCAACCACACCACCACTCTTAATATTCTTTAACTTAGTTCTTACAAATGCTGCACCTTTTCCTGGTTTCACATGCTGGAATTCGATAATCTGATAGATATTACCCTCTAACTCAATGGTAATACCATTTCTGAAATCGCCTGCTGAAATCATGTAAATTTCCTCCTTAAAAATACGCTCGAGTTTTACTCTCTGATTTTTCTATTTTATAATAAACAGCGCTATATTTCAAGCTTTTTTTCATATACCACAATATGTCATGCGAATTTACACACTTTTTAATTTGCTTTGAACCTGATTCACACGATATCCTTATGCGTTGTGTCTCTCAATCTCATGGATCATATCGATTCTGGTCTGGTGCCTTCCACCCTGGAATTCTGCATCCAGATATGCCCTGACGATATCTTTCGCAAGCTCTGTTCCGACGATTCTGGCACCAAATGCGATAATGTTGGCATTATTGTGTTCTTTTACCAGACGCGCGGTCGCTGTATCGGAGCACACCGCTGCGCGCACGCCGTTGACTTTATTGGCTGCGATGGAGATTCCCACGCCGGTTCCGCAGATCAGCACGCCGCAGTCAGCCTCGCCTGCCACAACTGCCCTGCCGACTTTCTCTCCGTATTCCGGGTAATTGCAGCTTTCCGTTCCATCGGTTCCGAAATTGATAACCTCATGTCCCAGCTCCTTTAAATAGTCCATAATGACAAATTTTAACTCTGTTGCCGCGTGGTCATTTCCGATTGCTATTTTCATTTTTTCCTCCATCCCCGGGTTTTCTGCGCCCGTCCTTTTCATTGTCACATGCTGCCACTGTTTTCTGCAGCCCAAACTGCTTCTTTTATTGCTTCTGTGCCGCTCTCTGCTGCTTTTGGCATTTTCTCTGGTAGAAAAACAGGACGATCTTTTCCAGATAGCGCTTTAAGACAATCTGGATCTCCTCCTTCGGATGGATCGGCTTTACCAGAATCGTGCGGATTCCCGTGCGGTTGGCGCCATAGACATCCGTAAAAATCTGATCTCCCACAAACAATGTGTTTTTCTCATCCGTTCCCATCTGTTCCATCGCTTTTCTGTAATTCGCCGGATTCGGCTTTCCTGCCTTGTAGATATAAGAAACCTGCACCGCGTCATTGAACATTTTCACGCGCGGTTCCTTATTGTTCGACAGCAGCATGCAATGATATCCCAGCTCCTTCAAATGTGCAAAAAGCGCACACGCCCGCTCGTCCGCCGGCGCTCCGTGCGGCACCAGCGTATTATCAATATCAAAAATAACGCCTCGATATCCATCCTCATAAAGGCGGTCAAAATCGATCTCATAGGTAGAATCTACGTATTCTCCCGGGTAAAACCGTTCCAGCATTGCCCTTTTGCTCCTTTACTCATCTCACTCAGTGCGCATCCTTACATAGATTACTACATTTTCGCCAAAATATCCACCCGGAATTTTCCGATTCGCGCAGTTCGTTTTTCTCAGAGCGTTTTTGTGTAATAGGAACAAAGTTTCCTATTACACAAAAAAGACTGCATACACATGTGTATACAGTCCCATCCACTCATGATTCTATAGTATAAAATTCTCATCCGGTCTGACCGGCTGTGCCTCGTCAGGATTCGTTCCTACAAAAAACTGATACTGCTCGAGCACCTGATCCCTACGCATATCCGAAATGGCGCGCTCGACATCCAGTCTGGCAATATCGCTGTCCACGCCCTTTAACTCGTAGACTGCATCCGGCTGGTAGCTGTTCGCGTAATCGATGGCTCCCTGATCCGGTCCGCTCTTCCTGCTGACTGCAGGCGCAGCATGCTCTTCTGCAGACGGTGCCTGATCCGTAACACTCTGCGGGAGTTCCGCCGGCAGTTCCGATCCCACGGTAACAGCTCGATTCTCTATGGAATTGTAATCATAAAATCCCGCACTAATGCGGATTCCTGACAAATTCATTAGAAACTCTCCATTGTAACCATAAACTATCACTATAACTTTTTATTATATCGACAATAAACGACAGAATCTTTATCTTCTATTCTTATTTGTCGAGCATTTTTTTCAGTTCGCTCATAAACGTGTTGACGTCCTTGAACTCACGGTACACCGACGCAAAACGGACGTAGGCAACCGCCTCGAGATCCTTGAGCTTATCCATCACAAGCTCACCGATCAGGGAACTCGGAATCTCTTTCTCCTCACGGTTAAAGATCTCCGTCTCCACTTCATCCACAAGCTGATTGATCTGATTGACTGAGATCGGCCGCTTATGGCAGGCGCGCAGCACTCCACCCTCAATCTTGGAACGGTCATACTGCTCTCTCGTATTATCTTTCTTAATCACAATCAGCGGAATGGTCTCCACCTTTTCATAGGTGGTAAAGCGTTTTCCGCAATCATCGCAAAGTCTGCGGCGGCGGATGGAATTGTTGTCATCTGCCGGTCTGGAATCGATCACTCGTGTATTTTCACTGCTGCAAAATGGACACTTCATTTGCTACCTCCATGGGCAATTTTGCCTATATATTGTAGTATATCTATACATTTGTTGCTTGTCAATGAAATTTACACGATTATATGACCAGTTTTTTATATATTTTCACGAAATTTTCATTTTTTGCATAAACTTTCTGTTTTATTGTCCCCTTCGCCTATTTTACCTTATGTTTTGCCTCTTTCTCATCAATGTCCACCAGAATAATGTCCGGTCCGATTTTTACAATCCTGCACCACGGAATAAACACTTCAAACTCCCTTCCCATGCAGCCCATCCACTTTGCCGGTCCCGGCACAATCAGCGCCTTGATGCATCCGTCGCACTCGTCAAAATCCAGATCCCGCACATTTCCCAGACACTTGCAGTCATTTACATTGATGACCTCTTTCCTCGCCAGATCGCAAAAACGCATATACTTCCCGCCCGTTTGTTTCCTCGGAAAAGTATATGCGTCTTTTTTCAAAATCATGCCTGTCTGAAATTATACGTTAAAGCGGAACAGAATCACATCTCCGTCCTTTACCACATAATCCTTGCCTTCCATTCCGACAATGCCTTTTTCACGCGCTGCAGCGAGGCTTCCGTTGTCCAGAAGATCCTGGTAGTTGACAACTTCCGCCTTGATAAAGCCTCTCTCGAAGTCCGTATGAATCTTGCCGGCTGCCTGCGGTGCCTTGGTTCCCTTCTTGATCGTCCATGCACGGCACTCATCCTCGCCTGCCGTCAAAAAGCTGATCAGACCGAGAATACTGTAGCTTGCCGCCACCAGCTTGTCCAGTCCGCTGGATTCCACCCCTAGATCGTCCAGATATTCCTTCTTCTCTTCCTCCGAAAGTTCTGCCAGTTCCTGCTCGATCTGCGCACAGATAACGAATACCTTTGCGCCCTCTTCTGCTGCCATCTCTCTTACTTTTGCAACATGTGGGTTTGATGCGCCGTCATCTGCGAGGTCATCTTCTGCGACATTCGCTGCATAGATCGTAGGCTTCGCTGTCAAAAGGTTGTATCCCTTGAACCAGATCTGTGCGTCCTCGTCATCCGGCACCTCAAAAGATCTTGCCATCTTGCCGTCCTCAAGATGCGCCTTGACCGCCTCTACAAGCTCGAGCTCCTTTGCAAGAGTCTTATCCATTCTCGCCTGCTTTGCAATCTTTGCGATTCTTCTGTCAAGAATCTCAATATCGGAAAAGATCAGCTCTAAATTGATGGTCTCAATATCTCTTGCCGGATCGATCGATCCGTCTACATGGATGATGTTGGTATCTTCAAAACAGCGCACTACATGAACGATCGCGTCCACCTCACGGATATTCGCAAGGAACTGGTTGCCAAGCCCCTCGCCCTTGCTTGCTCCCTTCACAAGACCTGCGATATCCACAAATTCGATCGTTGCAGGTGTTACCTTCTTGGTATGATAAAGCTCACCGAGCTTTACGATTCTCTCATCCGGAACAGAAACGATACCGATATTCGGATCGATGGTTGCAAATGGATAGTTTGCAGACAGCGCTCCTGCTTTGGTCAGTGAATTAAATAATGTAGACTTTCCGACATTTGGAAGTCCGACGATACCTAATTTCATTTTTATCTTTACCTGTCCGAAAACCCTTTATTTATGCGGGTTTTCGCCTTTCTCTATATTTTTATTACACCCTTTTTACACCCTTTTTTCAACTGTGGGTGTAGCTGCTTCAAATTGCTGAACAGCTTTTGCAAGGGACTCGTCCGTAACATGGACATACCTGTCCATTGTTGTTTTAATACTTGCGTGTCCTAATAGTTGCTGTAAAACTTTAGGTTGTACGCCGCGTTCAATCGCGCGTGTAGCATAAGTGTGTCGTAAGGCGTGCATACAAAAACGCTTAATACCAGCTTCATCACACAATTTATATAAATGTGTATCGTAGGAACTGTTTTTAGCAGGTTCTCCTGTTCGCCAGTTGATAAATACCAAATCCCGCATGACAAGACATTTCTTTTCTCCCGTTCTGCTGTCTGTGTACTCCAAAATCTGTGAAAGCATTTCAGACTCTTTCCGGGTATCTTTTTCATCATAACAACTTTTTAGGATTGTATATGCGCGTTCTGTAAGCGGAATAGTACGATAACTTTTTTTTGTTTTAGGCGGACCGGCACGCCAATATCTCCGGCTGTGTCGATACTCTAAACTCTTATTTACAGTTAAAGTACGTTTTTTCCAATCAATAGCGTCCCATGTCAGACCAATCAATTCAGCCGTTCTCAAACCCGTTTCTAATAACAAAGCATACTGTCTATAATTATGAGAACGCTCTGCGGCTTCAAGAAACTTTTCCTGTTCCTCAACGGTTAAGTATTTAATATCATCTACTGCCCGGACTGGTTTCGTATATCGAACACCATTCATAGGGTGCTTTGCAATAATATCATTCATAACTGCTGATTTGAACATAGTTCCCATTGAAATATAGGTCTGCCGGATTGTTGAGCCTGCATATTCTGTTTCCATTCGATTTAAGACAGCTTTACAGTGCATAGGTTTTACATCAGCTATACACATAGTTCCTATCAATGGTTGAATATTTCTTTCGTAACGCTCACGATAATTTCTAATCGTGTTTGGCGCAAGGTCACAAATGATATTATCAATCCAATAATTGAACCATTTGTCTACTGTCATATCAGGCGCAGTAACGATTAGATTATGTGTATCTTCATACTTTGCGTCAGCAAGCCATTTTTTTGCTTCTGGCAGTGTTTTGAAATATCCATTTTGACGCGTACCATTTTTAGCATAAAATCTTGCGAAATACAAACCGTCCTTTCTTTGACAAATACCTTTTCCACACTCTTTGCCTTTTAAATTTTTTCCCATGACGGACTCCTTTCACGTAAAAAAAGAGTCCAACGCAAATATAAAGTATATCACAAGGACTCTGTTTTTTCAAGCTTAACAGACAAATATTTCAGCTATTAAAGGCTATATAATCAATTCTCGGCGAATGTATTCCTCAAATTCTTTACGCTTCACTAACTTTCGTGTTCCAACATATAAAACAAAAGGGCAGTTTGGCTGTTTTAACATAGAATCAATCTTATTGATACCTATGTTGCTATATTCAGCGGCTTCCCTTATTGTTAATGTTATTTTCAAATGGATAGGTACTCTTACTTCTGTTTCCTTATATAAAAGCAGTTCTTTTTCTTCACTGCTATTTGATTTATTCATTAGAATTTCCCCCTATCTTTTTTCAATTTAACAAAAAATAGGCTCGTCAGACGGTCTTAGCAAACCTCACAAGAATTTCACTTCCGCATGGTTCTCATGCAGCTCTACCCGTTGCCTGCGACGCTTCTAACGCTCGGACTATGGCTATAAAGGCTTGTCTACCCTTAGTGCGTGTCGTCGCCCACAAGCCGCTACACTTGTTCCCCGGCGTGGTGGTGGTCGCTCGACTTTCTCTAATAGAGGAAAAGCGTCATGGCGCACCCGCCGTATGGCTCAACGCAAAAAGGACGTATCCGATTTGCCCTATACTGCGTCGCCGTTATCTTGCGTCGCTTTCTTTATCAAAGAGCAAGCAAGGTTAAGTCAATAGACAGCGGAAAGGGGGACGCTGCTTGTGGTTATCTCAAACCTTGAATGAAAGGACTGCCCGCATAAGACGCGAACGCAAACGGTCGCGTATATCCTCGTCTATGCCCCAATAGGTATTCCCGCGCTCGTCGCGGAGCTTTCGCATAGACAGGGACGCTATGTAGCTTTCGTAATGCTGTACGACAATGTTCATAGCTTCCGGGTCGCCCTTTGTTGCGGCTATGATTACCGGGTAGGGCAGTAAGCCGCGTTCGTCCTGTTCGGTGTTACCAATCGTTTGTGTCATAGGCGCGTTCCTCCAAATAGCGTTTTAACAGTTCAAAAGAGCTTGTACGCCGATACTGTATTGTGCTTCTCGGAACATCACGGAGCTTTGCAATTTCCGCGTCGTTCATTTCAAAAAAGTAGTACAGCAATACGGCTTCTCGTTTGTCGTCCGGCAAGCTGTGCAGGGCTTCGGCAAGCAGCTTCGCAGTAATTTCTTTGCCGCCGACAACGAAAGACTGTTCCGCTTCATCATCTGCAAAATATTTGTCGCAGACGTAAAGCTGATTTTCTTCCAGTGGCGACAGGTCGGAAAAAGTAACCTCGCGTAATTGCCGTTGCTTTGTGTCCCTGTGGGCGTTCATAGCTTCTCGCTTCAACGCCAGTTTGCAAAAGCCGTTAAAAGCACAACGGATTTGCCATTGGGTACGAATAGGCTCGTTCATGGTTTCACCTCCTTTCGCAACCGCGAAAGCGGGTGATGAGTGCCCCTTTCGTAACCCCTCAACAAATGGCGCGGGGAATGTGCCAAACATTCAGAGAAAAAATTTGAAAATGTTTCTCCAAAACGACAAAATGCGCCTGCCCGCAGAACGCGGACAAACGCATGGGAAATACCAAAGCTAATATATTGAATTGTCAGTTCATATTC
>ENA-UEQO01002792-UEQO01002792.1-human-gut-metagenome-genome-assembly--contig:-NODE-2792-length-14837-cov-5.843970_pt1 | contig 14837 bp, 5 predicted proteins | sample MGYA00242938_ERZ507940 | MGnify/ENA primary metagenome ERZ507940 (study PRJEB26167, sample SAMN06115517) | human gut metagenome | host: Homo sapiens | place: China:Chongqing | collected 2014-12-03... | reverse complement strand
AATTAGCCGTCCTGACAAAGTAGAGTTATGTATATATTATAATATTTTATATAGTGAATATTATGGTTTTGAAATGATACTGCTTATTTTTTTGTTAGTTATAATTCAGGCAGATTTAAGAAGCAGTCATAGGTGTGCAGTTATTATCCGTTATAAAAGCATAAGACATTATTGGAATAATATTTGCAAAAATATAACGGCAAAATGTATGGAAATGACAAGTATTCTTCTGATTAATATTATTGGGTTATGCATTATATTAAAAATATTTAATGTGCATATTAAAATATGTAACTGGGATATGGAGAATAGCAGATTTAGATTTGTATCCGGTTATACTATGGAAAAATGTCCATCTGTATATGAAATGGCTGTATATTTAAGTGTGCAGATATTTTCAATATTGTTTATAACAGTTATTATTTCGCAGATTGTATATTGGATAAGCAGTAATAAAAGTATTGGAATGTTGGCTTCAATTATATGGGTATGTCTTGACAGATATACATATTTGACCAAAGTGTTGTTTAGCAGAATTACAATGATGCCGGGACAGATGGTTAGAAAATATGGTATTGGACCAGTAAGGTGTCTTTTATATCCTGCGCTTCTGTGTTTGATAATATATATAATTTCGCTGTGTATTGTGCAAAAAAAAGACATTATGTATAAGGAATAATGATATGGTTTTATTAGATATCAAAGAGGGGATATTACGGAAGTTTTATAAATATATTGTTATAATTGTTATAACCCTATTAATTGCAGTTATGTACATATATACATACAACAATTTGGTACTGGAAGGGAAAATAGATAATACAGGTTTTACAATAGCTGACATATGGATATATTGTTTCAGGGGAAAGCTGATACATGTATCCAACGGAATATCGGAACTGCCATCAGCTGTATATCTTTTATTTCAGTTAATTATAGCATTTGTTATAGGTGATTATGCAAGGAAAGATTATGACAGCAGGGCAAGATATATAATAGTTAGAACAAAGAGCAGAATAAGCTGGATTGCTGGAAAGATGGTCTGGGTATGGTGTGCTTTATCAACGGTATATTTGTGTATGCTTGCTACGCTTGAATTAGTCTGCATAATAAATTTACAGGGTAATATTGGCTGTGCTATTAGTACAGAACTTGCATATAGGATTACAGGTGTTGAATTAGCGAATAACTGTAATACATCGGTTGTATTTTTAAAGCTATTGTTAATGTCATATATAACTTCATTGGCATTGGGAAGTTTACAGTTAATGGTATCATTTATAATTAATTCAGAAGTAGGATATATGATGGTAGTTATGGTAGTTATATTATCTGCATATATCAGAAATGCTTTGTGCATAGGCAATGCTTTTATGTATGTTAATACATCTTATATTTCAGGTGGAATAATAAATCCATTGCATATTATAGTTGTAAGCTGTCTTGTTATTATGATAAGCAATATTATATTGATTAAAAAGTTCAAGCGGATAGATATATTTTAAAATCTTAATAAAAAATAAATAGTATGAAACCTTTTATTAAAGGTTGATTTTTAAATATTCCTTCTTTATAATGGGTATTGTCTGTGAATGTAAGTTATCAGACGATGAGAGTATAAAGAACTAGGAATGGAGAAGCCGAATGGATAATTACAACAACGGTAATAATTACGGTGGTGGTAATAATAACAACAGGAATAATGGTGGCGGCAATAATAACAATAATAAAAAGCCTAAGAACACCAGTCTTATTGTCTTTATTATAATTGCTGCGGTTATTACATTTATTGGAATAACGATGCTTAACAATCTCGTAAAGAATGCTACTTATAAGGAGATAACTTATAATGAGTTCATAGAGATGGTTAATAATGATGAAGTAAAGAGCGTTGCACTTGAACAGGATAGAATTCTTATTACACCAGTTGACAGTGCAGGGGATACTCCGGGAGCGAACAAGTTAGGCTACACATACTATACAGGATATGTTAATGATGACACACTTGTTCCATTACTCAAGAGAAAAGGTATTGAATTCTCAGGTTATATACCAGATTCTAATTCATCAATAGTAGAATTTCTGGTTGCATATGTATTACCATTCTTATTCATATATGTAATATTTGCCTTTGTATATAGAAGAATATCCAAGGGCGGCGGTATGATGGGCGGCATGGGTGTCGGCAAGAATAACGCTAAGGTATATGTACAGAAGAAGACAGGTGTTACATTTAAAGATGTAGCAGGACAGGATGAGGCGAAGGAGTCGCTTACAGAGATAGTAGATTTCCTTCATAATCCGGATAAGTATTCAAAGATTGGTGCCAAGCTTCCAAAGGGTGCTCTTTTAGTAGGTCCTCCGGGAACTGGTAAGACACTTCTTGCGAAGGCAGTAGCTGGTGAGGCTAATGTACCATTCTTCTCACTTGCAGGTTCAGATTTTGTTGAGATGTTCGTAGGTGTTGGTGCTTCACGAGTAAGAGACCTTTTTAAAGAAGCTACCAAGCAGGCACCTTGTATCATATTCATAGATGAGATTGATGCTATTGGTAAGAGCCGTGATTCAAGATATGGCGGCGGTAATGACGAAAGAGAACAGACACTTAACCAGTTATTAGCAGAGATGGATGGTTTCGATTCATCAAAGGGTATATTTATACTTGCGGCTACTAACAGACCAGAAGTTCTTGATAAGGCGTTACTTAGACCAGGCCGTCTTGACAGAAGAGTTATAGTTGACAAGCCAGACCTTAAGGGACGTATTGAAACGCTTAAAGTACATTCTAAAGATGTGCTTATGGACGATACAGTTAATTTTGAAGAAATCGGACTTGCAACAAGTGGTGCAGTAGGTTCAGATCTTGCCAATATGATTAATGAAGCTGCTATCGCTGCAGTTAAGGCAGGAAGAAAGTATGTATCACAGAAAGATTTATTTGAGGCAGTTGAAGTTGTCATAGCTGGTAAAGAGAAGAAAGACCGGGTGCTCAGCAAGGAAGAGAAGCAGACAGTTGCTTACCACGAGGTAGGACACGCACTTGTTACAGCTTTAAAGAAAGACTCAGAGCCAGTACAGAAGATTACTATTGTACCAAGAACTATGGGTTCATTAGGTTATGTAATGCAGGTTCCAGAAGAAGAAAAGTACTTACAGAACAAAGATGAGCTTATGGCAAGACTTGTAACTTTAGTTGCTGGACGTGCGGCAGAGGAGATTGTCTTTGGCAAAGTTACAACAGGGGCTGCTAACGATATAGAAAAGGCTACCAAGATAGCCAAGGCTATGATTACACAGTATGGTATGTCAGACAGATTCGGACTTATGAATCTGGCAACAGTTGATGACCCTTACCTTAATGGTAATGCAAGACTTGACTGTTCTGATGAAACAGCTGCACAGATTGATGAAGAAGTCAAGAATATGCTTAAGGAGTGCTATGAAGAAGCTAAGCAGCTTCTTATAGAGAACAGAGATGTCCTTGACAAGATTGCCCATTACCTTTATGATCACGAAACAATTACAGGTAAGGAATTTATGAAGATATTCCGTGAGGTCAAAGGTATTCCAGAACCAGTTGATACAACAGGTTTTACACATTCTGAAAAGGTCGCCGAGAGTGTAACATTTAATGAAGACGGAAGTTATTCATCTACACTTAACGGACCTACAGAGAGTGATATATGGAAGGGAATAGGAGATGCATCTTCTGATACAGCTTCATCCGGAGCAGATAATAAAGATACTGCGAAGAGCACTGTTAACGTAGAAAAGCCAGGTATATTTAATAACAGCAATAATGAGTAACATGCAATTATAATAGAATAATAAAGCATATAAGCTGATGTATATAAGCAGCAGGAAGATATTGGGAATTCATAATATCTTCCTGCTGTTTTTAATATTGATATATAGTATAAGTTACGGAACAATTTATTATATCTAAATAAATTAAAAAAATATAAACATAGACTTATAGTTAATCAGGCTATATAATTAAATACATAAAAGTTATGTAAGGTCAGTAGAGTATATGATTAAAAAGATTAATAAATATATGAAAGTATATATGCAGACATCAGGCAGAAATACTTAAGAGTGTATTTATTAAAGAGTGGGGGGAAAATGAAAAGTAATAATATAATTAGTTATTTAAAATTAGTTATGTGTATATTGTTTGTCATAGCATTAGCAGGGCTTATGGCGTGCAGTAATATACATAATAACGGCTCTAAGAGTTCGAGTAATGATTTAAAGCCTCTTATAATAGGCAGTGATAATTATGTGCCTTATAGTTATCTTGACAGTGATGGCAACTTTACAGGAATTGATGTTGAGATAGCAAGAGAGGCTTGCAGGCGTATGGGTTATACTCCTGTATTCAAGCAGATTGTATGGGATAACAAAGATATATATCTTAATGAGGGAGCAGTAGACTGCCTGTGGGGCTGTTTTACAATGACCGACAGGGAGGATAAGTACAACTGGGCTGGACCATATATGTACAGCCGTCATATAGTAGTTGTCAATAAAGACAGCGGGATAGAAAACCTTGCTGATCTTAAAGGCAAAAGAGTGGCGGTGCAGGTAACTTCCAAGCCGGAGTACATACTATCCAATACGAATACGCCGCAGGTTGGTGTGCTGTACAGTATGTCAACGATGGAAGAATTATATGCTAGTCTGAGAAAAGGTTATGTTGATGCCATAGCAGGTCACGAAAATGCTATGAAAGTATTTGTACAGTCCAATGAGGAACATTTTGGTGTGCTTCGGGAAGAATTAAGCATGTCAGAGCTGGGAATTGCATTTTCACTTGATAATGACAGTGGAATTGATAAGAAGCTTACAGGGGTGCTTAATGAAATGAGGACTGATGGCACAATACAGAACATAGCAGAGAAATATGGGGTTGACGTTAGTATGGCAGTATGGGGGAACTAATGGAAGATAAGAGTAGAATATGGGGCATATCAGATGTTAAAGCATTTCTGATTTCAATAATTACAGGATTTATACTGGTGACAATAGTAGCTGTTATATTTACCGAAATAAGCAATGAAACGGTTAATAAGACAGCAGACAGGGTGCTGGATTTTGTGCAGACAAGAGTTAATACCTATGAATACTTTATACAGAATGATAAAGTTAAAAGCTTGTACAGGCTTTCTGATAAGACACAGGAATTGGTAAGGTGCATGCAGTATGAAGATGATATTGATACATTTTTGGATGAATATATGTATAACCAGAGGCTCGACGGAATAGTTGTTCTTGATGGAGAGGGTGAATGTGAATATTACAGGGGAATAGAATATACAGATGTTGATTCAGTTATAGACGACAGTAATGTAAAAGATGTCATTGAACACCCACAGAAGGTATATATAACAAGAGTTAATGTCCGGTCAGGGAGCATAACATATACTGAAAGCCAGAATGAGGAATTTTCCGATATTGCTGTAGCGGCAAGAAAAGATACAAAAGGTGCAGTTATTACATATGTGAAGAAGGAAAGCTATGATAATAGTGGAGATATAAGCATTGACAGGCTCATATCAGGCTTTGAGTTTGATATGGATGGGATTGTGTATATATCAGATGAGAACAAGGTGCTTAATTCCAATGACGAGGAGCTTCAGGGACTTGATATGAAGGCACTGAGACAGAAATATGATGGGGCATGGAAAGAAAATGATAATGGCATTATAGCTGTACCATACAAAAAGGATTATTACTATGGCAAGAGAAAGCAGATAGAGAATTATACAATATATGCGTTCTTTGCGGATAAGCAGGTATATGCTTTAAGAAACAGGGCGGTTGCTGCCGCATTGTTTGTATATATTGCGGTAATAGGTGTTGTTATGTTTGTAAGACAGCTTGTTATTGCCAAAGATGAAAGTAAAATGCAGCTACAGGAAATGGAATATAAAAGACAGCTTCTACAGGCAGCAGAGCAGGAGAAACGTGCCAATATTGCAAAGACAGATTTTTTAAGGCGTATGAGCCACGATATAAGAACACCTATTAATGGAATAAGAGGAATGGTCGATATATGCAGGTTCAATCTTGGCAACAGGGAAAAGGAAGAAGAATGTCTTGATAAGATTATGTCAGCCTCAGGCTTTTTATTAGACCTTGTAAATGATGTTCTTGATATGAATAAGCTTGAGTCGGGGGAGATTGCCATTAAAGAAGAACCATTTGAGCTTACGAAGATTATTAATGAGGTCAGCAGTGTTATTGAGACACAGGCAGATGAACAGTGTATCGATTATTCGGTTGACAGGGGCAGTATAGAATATGACAATCTGATAGGCAGCTCGCTTCATTTAAGGCAGATATTACAGAATATATTATCCAATGCGATTAAATATAATGTGCAGAATGGCTCTGTAAGATTTTCTTATAGTGAAAATGCAGCTGATGACGATATAGTTAAGGTTACTTTCATATGTAAAGACACCGGAATAGGAATGAGCGAAGAATTCCAGCAGATAGCTTTTGAGCCATTTGCACAGGAGAGCAGCAATGCAAGAACAGCTTATAAAGGAACCGGGCTTGGCCTTGCAATAACCAAGAGGTTTATTGAGATAATGGGTGGAGAAATTGAATTTATCAGCAGACAGAATGTTGGAACAGAGTTTACAATAATATTACCATTCAAAATTAATCGTAACGTGACTAAAGCTAAGAATAGTAAATGTGATGCACAGATGTCAATTGAAGGGCTTAAAGTGCTGGTTGCAGAAGACAACGAGATGAATATGGAGATTGTAAGCTTTATTCTTGATAATGCGGGTGCAAGGACTGTTGGAGTAAGCGATGGCAGGGAAGCACTGGATACATATATGAATTCAGATGTTAATGAGTATGATGTTATACTCCTTGATATAATGATGCCGGTTATGGACGGCTTGGAAACTGCAGAGAAGATAAGAAAGTCAGGAAGAGAAGATGCGGGTACTGTAATAATTATAGCGATGAGTGCCAACGCATTCTATGATGATATAGAACGGAGCATTAAAGCTGGTATGAATACACATATAGCAAAGCCGATAGATGCTGATGAATTAGTTAATATAATTGCCAGACAAGCAGGCAGATAATAGATGTGACACTAAGAGAATGATAATAATTAAATATATGCGTATAACATCCGTGTAAATAATTAGCAGTAATAAATATATATTATTTTGTGATATAGACGATTATTGGTAAATGTTTACACGGATTTTATGCAATGTATCACAAAAAATACATCAAAACCTAAAAATTTCAGTAATTGGTACCCGAGAACTATAAAAATCAGTAGTACATTTTCGTCAAAAGTTGTAATCTTATAAAAAATAGGCAATTAGTTTTGTGTAAAAGTTACAAAACATTGTATTGTTAAGAAAGGGAGAGTATGGACGATGAAATCAAGACGTAGAAGAGAATGGTTTCGCAGAAGTTCAGCTATGTTTATGGCGTTAGCTTTAATCATATCTGGACTTTCATTGCCGGAGGGCTTGTTTAGCATTACAGCCAAAGCGGCAGAAAAAGCCAGTGCAGAGTGGACAGTAAGTTCTACAATGTATGCAGATGGCGATAATGATAATTCGGTTACGGAGTTGAACGGCAAATCAGGTAAGCTGGTTAATTCTAATAATGATGAATTATTAATTAATGCAAATTCAGGTAAAATAACTAAAAGGTCTAGCGACTATCTGGTTAATCCAAACACTGAATTAACATTTCCAATAGTTAATAATGCTAAGACCTGTACAATAACATTACAGGCATATACAGCGATAACTGCTGATAATATGGCATTTATAGGAATGAGTAATATTAAAATAACAGAAAAGTCATCATCAAGTGGCTGGAAGCTTTATGTAATTGAAGGAACAGTTGATAAAGGTGCTTCATCGGTAACACTTACAACAAATGTTCAGAATTATTTTCAGTCAATAAAGGTTGACTCATCAACAAGTTATGCGACAACATCTGCTTCATTCGCAGATGGGGGGGATACTAAAGCTGAATGGGGATATTCAGAAACAGTTTTATCAAGCAAGGGTTCTACTTCATCAATTCAAAGTGATACAGGAACTTATACTAATGGTGATAAAGATGTATTATATGTTGATGCAACATCAGGTAAGTTTCAACCCAAAACAGATGGAACTAATAGAATCCAGGTTAATACTGGTACTAAGATAGTTATACCAGCGGCGGGAGATAAGGCTGTTATTAAACTTACTGTCAATAAGAACGTAGGTACAGATAAGGACAGCATATTAGGAAATACACTTAATATAACAGGAAGTGACAAGGTCTTAAGAAAGATGGAATGTATTTCCTGTGTTGCAAATTCTGACAGCGGTTATGTTGATGTAGAATTTGAATGTTATCTTACAGGAGATGAAGGAGAGCTTACATTAGATGTTAAAACTAATACATACATCAGAAATCTTTCAATTGAATGTATAGAACTTAATAAGAAAGTAATAAATGGAACTATTACATCTAAATCAGATATTCCATCTGATATGCAGGTTGTAGCGACTAATAATACAACTGGACTTACATATACATCAGATATAACAGTTGCAGAGAATGGCAAGAGCGGTACATATTCAATTGAAGTACCAGCAGAAGATGAAGTTATGGAATATGAGATATCACTGAGCAATCCGGCATACCAGATTAAGAGTGGTATTTATAAACATAGTGTAAGTACAGAGACTGCTGCCAGGATTACAGCAGATTTAACTATCATTAGCCTTGATACCTGCACAGTAACAGGTAAGATTAATGGTATCACAGATGGTTATTTTACAGAAGACTTTGAACTTGTATTTACAACAACCGAGGAAACAGACTATGTTCCAGAAGTAACTATTGATACAGATACTTGGAAATATACAGCTAAGTTTGAAAAAGGTGTTTCATATAGTGTAGCCGTAAAGGGTGCTAATGACTATGAAGTAACTTCTGTATCAGATGGAATTAAATATTCAGAAGATGCAGAATTAGATATAACTGTAGGACTTAAGCCAACATATGCCGTTACAGTAAGTCTTCCGGAAGAACCTGATTTAACAGGCAAGAATGTAAAATACATATATATGAATAATGATGATGGATATGACTATGTATTTACAGATAAGGATGCTATCAAGTTAAGAGAGGGTTCATACACACTTACACTTGGTGGTGATTTCCTTGCACTTCCATACAAGGTAAAGTCAGGTAACACAGTTACAGTAAAGGGTGCTGAAGCATCACATAAGCTTACATTTGAGCAGGTTACAAACTGGTCTTTTGTTAAGAGTGATGATGGTGATTATTATGATGATAATATTCAGGGAACAACAGGCTATTACAATGGTTTAGCTATTGATGCTACAAAAGGTAAGTTAGTTCCTAATGGACCAAGCCCTAATTCAGCACAGTTTACTACAGGAGCTAAGATAACAATACCTGTAAGTGGAAAGTGTACTATATCAGTAAAATCATATGCACCAGCAAGTACATATGCACTTTACACAATAGCGGGTGAGCCGGCATCAAAAGATGATGTGACAACAGTATATAATTATGAAGATGAGAGCGAAGGAACAGTTGAAATTGTATCAACAGGTTCAGCTTACATAGTTTCAATATCTATAGTATATGCAGCTAAGGATGTTGAATATAATAAACAGCCAGCTATGCCTAAGACATATGATTATGGTACAGCTTCTAATCTTGTTGTACAGCCTACAGGACAGAAACTTGTTCTTACACAGACAGGTGGTACATTAAATACAACTACTAACACTGATAAGTCAACTAATATCAATAATACAGTAAGCTTCTTTGGATTTGATGAGACTACAGATGCCAACAAGCTTACAGCAGATATAACAATTACAGAGTGTGGTTCAAGCAATACTAATGGTATATTCTTTGGTGCATTTAACAAGAATTATATAGACACCGTAGGAATACGTAATTCTAATGCACTTAAGATGGTTTACTCAAAGAAGCCATCAGATCTTGCAGGTGCTTCAAGTAAAGTGGATACAACTATTCCAGCAGGAACTGTTGTGACATTTACAGTTGAAAAGACAGACGATGCTCTTGTTATCAAAGCAACACCTAAGGGTGGAGAGACTAAGACAGCTACATATTCTTATAGTGCAAGTGATAATCTCTTATTTAATGCAGATAAGAAAAATACAGCAGTATCATATGGATTTGTATTAGCAGGTGTTAAGGCAACTATCCAGAATATGAAGTATATAGCACAGGACGGAACAGTTCTTTACGACCAGAATAAATGCTACAATGCAGTAGGTACAGCACCAGTTGTTAAGGAAGTTACAGCTAAAGCAGCTTATACAAGAGATTACATCACAGTAAGCTGGACAGATGAAGTACCAGCCGAAGGCGATGGTTTATATGTGCTTGAAGTATCAAGAGATAACGGAAAGAGCTGGGAAAAGGTTGCATCAGACATTACTGAGCCAACATATAAGTATTCAATTAAGGATGCCGGAGATTATAAGTTCAGAGTGGCTGGTAAGTTAGGTATTAATGGTGAGATTAATGATTATGTTGAATCAGATGCAATAACAGTAATAGCAGCACTGGATTCACCAAAGGCAAGCATAGCTTCAAGTGCAGATACAGTTGATCTTGTATGGGATGCAGTAGATAAGGCTGACCAATATGAGGTATATCGTTATTCATACGATGAGACAGCAGAGAATGCTTCAAAGATAGCAACAGTTACAGAATGTGCTTATAAAGATAAAGATGTAACAGCAGAGATGCCATATTACTATTATATAATAGCTTATTCACACGTTAATGGAAAAGTAGATAACTACAGTAACCCATCAGATACTTTATGGACTGTTCCAACAGCAGGACATACAGGTAAATATGTATATGAAGATGATGCTGTTAAGTATACAATAACTAAGAAGTCATATGACACTGTATACAATGGAAAGATTACAATTGAAGGTGTAGTTGAAGAAAATGTAACAGCAACGCTTTATGTTAATGGCAGTGAAGCAGCAAAGACAGATGTTAAAGAAAAAGAAAGCTTTGCATTTAAAGACATTGCTATTGAAGAAGGAAGAAATGATGTTGAATTAATATTCACAGATAAGAAAGGTAACAAGACTAGAGAAACATTTAATTATGTATATCTTACTAATTACAACAAGGTTGTAGATAGTGCATACACAGGAACTGATGGTGAGGAGGTTAATGGAATACCAACTTATAAGACAGTTCAGGCGGCAGTAGATTCAGTTGCTTCTGATAACACGAGACGTGTAATTATTCTTGTTAAAGAAGGTGATTATGAAGAACATCTTGTTGTTAAATCTCCTTATATAACACTTATAGGTGAGGATAGCGAGAAGACAAGAATATATTATGATGTTAAGGAATTAGCTGGTGGAGATATGTCTTTAAGATGTGCTGTAAGAATAGATAAGACAGCAACAGGCTTTTCGGCAGAGAACCTTACAATCGAGAATACTTATAATTATCTTGGTGATGGTACTAAGTCAAATGAATCAGCAGATGCTTTAAGAAATGATGCCAATGAAACATCATATATCAACTTAAGAATACTTGGTTATCAGGATACACTTTGTGCTAATGGTGGCACCCAGTATTATTACAAGTGCTATATAGCTGGTAATGTGGATTTCATATATGGTAATGAGCCTAGAGCATTATTTAATGATTGCAAGCTTGTATTCCGTTACAATGCTAATAAGAATTCAGGCTATGTATCAGCTCCTAAGGCATCAGCCTCTGCAACATATGGTCTTACATTCTTTAACTGTCAGGTTCTCTCAGAAGAGGGATGCTCAGGAAGTAAGTATTATCTTGCAAGACCTTGGGGAGCAGATGCTTATATTACTTGGATTAACTGCTATATGGGTAAGATATTAAAGCCGAATGCTTCTAATCCATATACAGATATGAGTGGTAATTTGGCTGCTAATGCAAGATTTTTTGAATATGGAAGCTATGGTCCTGCATTTGCAATTAACAGTAACAGAAGACAGATATCTGCTACGAAAGCCAATGAAATGACTTCAACATCATATCTTGGCTGGGATCCATATACAATAGTAGGTACAATAAGGTATACAGGTACTGTTAAGACAGACAGCATAGACAGATATGTAGAGAAAGAATATGTATCAGATACTTATTCACAGACAGAAGGTGATGATACAGGACTTGCACAGTATGCACAGGAAGGTTATGCACAGAGTGCTAATGTAACAGGTGGTGGATTATTAAAGGAAACATCAGATAACTATTACACAGCCGGCACAGCAGAAGAATTCCTTAATGCAATACAGAGCGTAAAGAAGAGTGGTAAGGCATCAGTAATCGAGCTTACAGCAGATATTGCGCTTGGTGATAAGGAAGTTAATAACTTTGACAGCTACAGCTCATTTATAACAGCACATAAGCTTGAGCCACTTACACACCCAACACTTTTAAAGACAGGTGTATCAATGCTTAAGCTTGCAGATATGAGTAATCTTACAATCTACTCTAAGAATGGAGCTAAGATTACACATACATGTATAGATATAACAGGCTCTAATAATATCATCATAAGAAATATTGAATTTGATGAGATATGGGAGTGGGACGATTATACAGAAGGTGCTTATGATCGTAATGACTGGGATTATATGACAATAGAAAAGGGAAGCTCTGATATATGGGTTGACCACTGTACTTTCTATAAGTCATATGATGGAGTTATTGATGTTAAGACACCAGTTAATGACAGTAATATAACAATATCATGGTGTGAATTCCTTCCAGCAAGTGAAGATAATGTATTCTTTGATGAAATGATGAATGCTATGAAGGCTAATCCAGATAACTACCCATATTATAAGCATTTGCTTGAAGAGGGTATGACAGACCAGCAGATATACAATTATGCTTATGGTCAGAAAAAGACTCATTTATTAGGACAGTCTGATGATGATTCATCAGCTAAGAATATTAAACTTACACTTGCTAATAACTACTATAAGAATTCAATGGATAGAATGCCAAGACTTCGTTATGGTACAGCACATGTATACAATTGTATTATGGATGCACAGGATTTAAGAGAAATGCGTCTTGATATAGAAAAGACAAATCCGGAATTAGCTAAGAAAATTGTAAGTAATGGTGCATCATCTAACTGTGGAGCTCATATGTTACTTGAGAACTGCTATATGTCAGGTATAACTAATGCACTTATAAGTGGTAACGGAAGCAGTCCAGCAGGTTATATTAACGCATTTAATACAATATATATGATGGATGGAGCAAAGCAGGAATTAAAGGTAGCTCTTAATACTGATAAAGAAGGTGAAGTAGCATTAGTTCAGGATAAAGATGAATTCAAGAAAGACCTTCCTTATACTGGCTACACATTATATGCAGCTTCAGAACTTGATACTAAAGTTAAACCATATACAGGTGCAGGAAAGCTTACACTTACAACATTACAGTGGGAGAAGACTTCTTACAATGAAGCTAAGCAAGAACATACAGAACATGTATGGAATGATGGTGAAGTACAGAAAGAAGCAACTTGTACAGAAGAAGGTTCAAAGTTATATACTTGTATAGTATGTGGAGATACTAAGACAGAAGTAATTCCAGCGGCAGGACATAATTATAGTACAGAATGGACTATCGATAAGGAAGCTACTACTACAGAAGAAGGAAGCAAGTCACATCATTGTACAGTATGTGGTGACAAGGCAGACATTACAGTTATTCCTAAGCTTGAGAATACACAGCCGGGCGACAACGATAATAAGCCGGGTGATAACAACAAGCCGGGTTCAGATAACTCTGATGTTAAGACAGATATTAAAGTTTCAGTATTGGTAGATGAAAGAGTACCAGAAACAGGACTTGTAGATTCAACAGAAGACATTATTAAAGCTATCCTTACAGAAGATGAAGCTAAACAGGCAGAAGATGGTGTAAAGGTTGATATTGCACTTACTGTAAAGGATAAGAGTTCTAATCTTACAGAAGATGAGAAGAAACTTATTAATAGTAACATTAAGGACAATCAGGCTGCTGGATGCATACTTGATATCCAGTTACAGAAGATTATAGGTTCGCAGAAGTCTGATGTATATGAACTTAACAGTGCAATTAATATTAAGGTTAAGTTAAATTCAGACCTTATTAATAAAGATTCTTCAAAGACAAGGAAGTATAGTGTAATAAGAATTCATAATGGGGTATCAGATATTCTTAGTGCCACATTTGATGAAGCAACAGGAGAACTTACATTTGCAACTGATAGATTCTCAACATATATTGTAGTCTATGAGGATGTTGCTAATTCTAATACAGAGGATAAGAGCAATGTATCAGGAAATGGCAGTGCGGCAGATAATAATGATGTGGCAGGAGACAGTGCTGCAACAGCAGATGATAGTGCGGCTACAGCTGATACTCTCTCAGTTACAAGAACAATAATTCTTCTTGCAGTTCTTATGATTAGTGCAGGTGTTATTTGTCTTACATTATATAGAAGAAAAGAAAATGCTTAGAATTATATACTTAATAATATAAGCTGATAATATAAGTTAATAGTATAGGCGAATAGTATAAGTAAATAATATAAGCAGATAATAAAATGGCAGTCACATAAAGTGATACAGCATACTTTCTGGTATATCCAGCGGAGGGGTGTAATCACGGTGGCTGCCTTTTTATGTAATAGGAAATTCTATAATTATAAAAAAATTGTAAAAATAAGTTGAATTATGTAGAAAATAAGATTATAT
>ENA-UEQO01002790-UEQO01002790.1-human-gut-metagenome-genome-assembly--contig:-NODE-2790-length-14842-cov-3.849780_pt1 | contig 14842 bp, 10 predicted proteins | sample MGYA00242938_ERZ507940 | MGnify/ENA primary metagenome ERZ507940 (study PRJEB26167, sample SAMN06115517) | human gut metagenome | host: Homo sapiens | place: China:Chongqing | collected 2014-12-03... | reverse complement strand
GGGGTAGTAACGCCATCAACTCGAAAGTAACGGGTAGTGGTATCGGATTGTTACTGGTATGGAAACTTGTTCACCTGCATAAAGGCAAAATCAACTTTACAAGCACGGAAGGAAAAGGCTCCTGTATTAAAGTCACATTCCCAAAAGGTGAAAAACCTTATCGAAAAGCTATTCACAGTCCGAAACCGGGAAGTGAGAAAGTAGCTTATGCTGAATCGGGAGTGCCTAAGAATGTTACGCCAAACATTGCTTATGATGCAACTAAACAGAAACAACAGCAAAACAGTGATCTTCCGAAGATCCTGATTGTGGAGGATAATGATGAGTTGAGGGAATATCTCCGCAATACACTGTCGGACGACTATAACATACAAGTATGCAGCGATGGCAAACAAGCACTCGAAATAGTCAAGGAATATATGCCTAACATGATTATTTCGGATATCATGATGCCGGAAATGCGTGGAGACGAATTGTGTCATGTCTTAAAGAATGATATTGAAACTTCTCACATCCCCATCATTTTGCTCACAGCACTGAACAATGACCGCAACATCATTGAAGGATTGAAGACCGGAGCAGATGAGTATATTGTGAAGCCTTTCAATATAGGTATTCTCCGTGCTACGATATCCAATATCCTGACGAATCGCTCTTTGCTGCGACATAAATATGCTAATCTGGAACTGAATGATGATGAAGATGCCACAACTTGTACCAATTGTTCCACCGACCTTGACTGGAAATTCATTTCTTCCGTCAAGAAGCATGTGGAAGAAAATATGGATAACGGTGCACTCAATGTGGAAATGCTCTGTTCATTACTGAATATGAGTCGTACCAGCTTCTATAATAAAATAAAAGCCCTGACCGACCAGGCTCCGGCAGACTATATCCGATTGATACGTCTGAAACGTGCCGCACAATTACTGAAAGAGCAGAAATACAGCATAACTGAAGTTGCAGAAATGACTGGTTTCAGCGATGCGAAATACTTCCGGGAAGTATTCAAGAAGCATTTCAGTGTCAGCCCGAGCCAATATGCGAAACAGAAAGAAGAAGGGGAAGAAGGGGAATAAAGTGGTAGAGTGATATCATATTATCACATTATAACATTAAAACTATGAATATTTATTTAGAGGCATTCGGCCTTTTTTCTAAAATAGGAGTTTTCACTATCGGAGGTGGCTATGCCATGGTGCCACTCATAGAGGAAGAAATTGTAGAGAAACGAAAGTGGATCGCCAAAGACGATTTTATAGACTTACTTGCCATTTCCCAATCGACTCCCGGCATTCTTGCGGTTAACATTTCCATTTTTATCGGATATAAGTTGCGGGGAATTCGTGGAAGTATAGTCACTACTTTAGGGACAATTCTACCCTCATTCCTCATTATTCTTGCCATAGCTATGTTCTTCCACAATTTTAAGGATAATCCGATAGTAGAACGGATATTCAAGGGTATCCGCCCGGCAGTAGTTGCACTGATTGCCGCTCCTACATTCAGTATGGCTAAGTCAGCCAAAGTCAACCGTTACAATGTCTGGATACCCATTGTATCTGCACTAATCATCTGGCTACTGGGATTCTCACCTATCTGGGTAATTATCATCGCCGGTGGAGGAGGATACTTATACGGACGGTTACGCCATCCCAAAGTTGAAAGTTGAGAAAGTTGGCTGCGCATCATAAATCATAAATTATAAATCATAAATCTCCCATGCTTTATTTTCAGTTATTCTATACATTCTTCAAAATAGGTCTTTTTGGCTTTGGCGGCGGATATGCCATGCTTTCGATGATACAAGGTGAAGTAGTCACACGCTACGGGTGGTTGACACCACAAGAGTTTACAGATATTGTAGCTATCAGTCAAATGACTCCCGGACCTATCGGAATCAACTCGGCAACCTATGTAGGCTTCACGGCTACCGGAAGTATATGGGGTTCTGTCATCGCTACTTTTGCCGTAGTACTTCCTTCATTCATCCTGATGTTAGTTATCAGTAAGTTTTTCCTGAAATACCAGAAACATCCGGCTGTTGAAGCAGTATTCAGTGGATTGCGCCCGGCAGTGGTAGGGCTACTGGCATCAGCAGCCCTGGTATTAATGAATACAGAGAATTTTAGTTCACCTAAAGAAGATATATACTCGTTTATCGTCAGTTGCATCATCTTCCTGGTGGCTTTTGTGGGTACCCGGAAATATAAAGTCAATCCGATAGTGATGATTATAGGCTGCGGAATAGCAGGTTTCATATTGTATTAACAAAAAAGGTGAAGCTTATAGCTTCACCTTTTTTGCCACTATCTTCGACTCATTATGCAGTCGGTCGAGTGCTGTTACCACATAGCGATATTTAGTCTTTCCATTTTCATAGGGTAACTTATAGAAGTTATCCCGCGTGATGGCTACAATATGAGAAGGATCACTGATGTCCACTTTCTCTTTAGCATCGAAACGGTAAATCACATACTGTACGGCACGATCCATTTCATCCTTATACTTCGGTGCTGTCCAGAACAAAAGATATCCATCTTCTGTCCACACCGGTTTCATCTTGCGCACTTTATCCGGCGCTTCATTATCCATGAAATCAAAAACAGGAGGCAAGGCGGGATATTTGTGGTATTCAGCCATCAAAGCATCACGATACTTTCCGGCATTCTCCACCACTGCACTTGCAGGCCACTGACAACTTCCGCCAATCGTCTGATAAGCACGTTGCAACGCCATCTTACGTGGAAGCTGGTTCATGGAAGGAGTCTGCGGATCAGCATTCTGCACCGTATTCATTACCGACTGACCGATGAACAAAGGACGATTTTCCGTATTCTTTGCCCACCACTTCACCAATGTCTCATAATCAGCTACCGGATGACCTATCTGCCAGTATATCTGCGGAATGTTATAGTCTATCCAACCTTCACGGGCCCAAAGAAGCACATCAGCATAAAGATCATCATAGTTTTGCAAACCATTGGTCTTACTACCCAGCGGATCACTCTTCTGATTACGGTAAATACCAAACGGAGAAACACCGAACTTAACCCACGGCTTCAATTCGCGCACTGTCTCATGAATTTTCTTTATCAACACATTGACATTACTGCGACGCCAATCCGCTTTATTAGAAAATCCACCGCCATAACGGGCAAAGCTAGCATCATCCGGGAAGTCTACTCCCTGTTTAGGATAAGGGTAGAAATAATCATCCATATGAATAGCATCAACATCGTAGCGGGAAACAATATCCGTAATCACCATACAGATGTGGCGACGGCTTTCCGGCAATGCAGGGTCGAAATAGACTTGGTCACCGTAAGTAACAAACCATTCGGGATGGATATTATAAACATGGCCCGGCGCCAATTCATTCTTCAGTGAAGTCTTCACACGATAAGGATTAATCCAGGCATGAAACTCCATACCACGCTTGTGGCACTCTTCAATCATAAATTCCATGGGATCCCAATAAGGATTGGGTGCTTGTCCCTGTACACCGGTCAGAAAGCGGCTCCACGGTTCCAGTTGCGAAGCATAGAGAGCATCGGCTTCGGGACGTACCTGAAAGATAATGGCATTAATGCCTGCCTCTTGCAGGGAGTTCAACTGACTGATCAGGGTCTGTTTCAACTTCTCGGTGGGAATTCCGCGGAATTGTCCGTTAACAGCTTGTATCCAGGCTGCACGAAATTCACGTTTGGGGTATCTTTCGGGTTGGAATTGCGCTGCCACTGTCAGAGAAAAGAGCAGGGCACATACGCACAAAAGGGTTCTTACTTTCATTCTTTATAAAATCTGATTAGGGTTTATTCAATTCATTGGCCATTCAACAACTACACGGACGCCACTATTGTACGAAGTATCCAGGTAAATCTTTCCATCTACAATATCCATCACCTGACGGGCAATGGAAAGTCCCAGACCTGTACCGGGAGTAAAGCTATCTACTTTAAAGAAACGCTCGAAAACAGTTTCCTGATATTGCGGCTCAATGCCGATACCAGTATCTTCTATTATGAAACGTATGATATTATTCTCCTTATCTTCCTCGCATTGCAGACGGATCACACCCTTTTCGGTAAATTTCCCGGCATTATCCAACAAAAGGGTAAGCACACGTTTCATCCAGGCCCGTACCGTCTGTATCACCGGGGCATCCGGAGAGGGAACCCATTGCAGTTCCACACCTTCTTTCTGCTTCCCACCCAACTCATCTATACATTCAAGACAGCAGGCATTCACATCCACCGCTTCTTTGGGCATATCCGCAGTCTGTGAGTCCATATCGGCAATATCTATAATATTATCAATCAGTTCTAACAAATAAGCACTGTTCTTCTCTACCTGACTGGAATATTCACGGGCATCTTCCACATCCAAGCCTTCTTCGGCAAGCAATGCAGAAAAACCTACTACAGAATTAAGCGGTGTACGCAACTCATGCGTGACGTGCTGGATGAACGAACTCTTAATGCGCCCCATCTTCTGCAATTCCTTACGAGCAACATCCAGTTTCCGGTTCATGGAAAGAGTACGAATATAAAGGTAAGTAACCAATATCAATAGCAGTAATATCACACAACCCGCCCCAAACACAAAAGCCAGACGCTCACGGCTCATTTTCTCACTCAGTTCCAGCTTCTCCATCTTCAGACGGTCAACCTCAAACTGAGCGGTATATTTGTTCAGCTGTTCATCCATCTCTGCCGTACGCACAGAATCATTCAACTGAGAATACTCTGCAAAAGCACGACATGCCTCTTTGTAATGTCCGGTCTGTTCCAGCATAATGGCTTTTTGCCGGTAGTTTCCCGGATAATAATTGCCTATCGAACGCTGGTAATCAATCAGAGAATCCATATAAGCCACGGCATTGCCTATGTTACCCAAGATCTGACTGCACATAATTTTATAGCCGAACCAGCCCTCCTGTGAAATAGACTCTTTATTTTTAAGATAATAAGCATTTGCTTCACGAATATAAGGTGCTGCCGCTTTCTCTCCTTTTATCCCCAAAATAGCAATAACCCGGAACTGATAATAGCGCATATACAAAGCTTCTCCTATTACAACATCCTTCCCCTCTACTGTCTTCCCCAACTGTCCCAACCGGTCCAGATAAGGCACAGCGTCACTATATGACTGACGTGCCAGATAAGTTTGAATGATATTGAGGGAAACGACATAAGCATCACGGTAATATTTGCCTTCTTCAAAGTGCTTCAATGCACTGTCATAATATTCAAGGCATAGCTTTATATTCTGACCGAACACACGGTGATTATAACCTATACACATTTCACCGGATGCCATGCCGTATTTATCTTTCCGTTTCTCGGCGTCTTTGCAGAGTAAATCCGTCTCCTTCATCACCTCTTCCTGCATCCCTTTTTCGGTCATTCGCTGGATGTACTGCCTCCATGCCTGATAGCGATCGGTATTACGGTGGCAACGATCTGCCCAGTCCATATATTCATAAGTCACCAGGCGCAAACTGTCCGTATCTCCTAATTCATAATAATGACTGGCAAGAATAGCATAAGCGTCACTGATATTAGCCGTATCCTTCCGCTCTTTTGCCAATTCAAGGAAGTGCATACCCAAAGGTAGAAAATTCGGTTTACCATTCGCTTTCCGTACACTGTCGGCAAGCGATTTCAGATCAATTGTATCTTGTCCCATAACTGTCCCGAAACAAGAAAACAAGCATACCAACATGGCACACAGGCATATCCGAGGGTATTGCATAAGGATGATTGGTTTTTAAAATGCGCATAAAAATAGTGCTTTTCCCGCTTGTATGTCAGCAACTATTTAAAAGTATAACAAATCTTAACCTGCCAATCATTATACATATTTGAATTGCAGTGATTATCTTTGCAACTTAAATTCACTTTAGTGACTCAGATTATGACCAAAAACAACTCCATACTCATCAAAGGCGCACGCGTCAACAACCTGAAAAATATAGACGTAGAAATACCCCGAAACAAACTTGTTGTCATCACCGGGTTGTCCGGTTCGGGTAAATCCTCCCTGGCATTCGACACACTTTATGCTGAGGGACAACGTCGTTATGTAGAAAGTCTGAGCAGTTATGCCCGCCAGTTCCTGGGACGTATGAGCAAGCCTGAATGTGACTTTATCAAAGGGATTCCGCCTGCCATCGCCATAGAACAGAAGGTGAGCAGCCGCAATCCACGCTCCACTGTCGGCACCTCTACCGAAATATACGAATACCTGCGATTATTGTATGCCCGCATCGGACGGACATTCAGCCCCATTAGCGGAGAGGAAGTAAAAAAACATTCCACTGAAGATATCGTAAACTGTATGTTAGGCTATCCGGAAGGGACAAGATACACAGTGCTCGCTCCGATACTACTGCGTGAAGACCGCACAATGAAACAACAACTGGACATTGATATGAAGCAGGGCTTCAACCGTCTGGAAGTAAACGGAGAGATGATACGCATTGATGAATATGAACCCAAGAAAGGAGATACCGTTTTTTTATTGATAGACCGTATGGTAGCATCCAAAGAAAAAGATGCGATCAGCCGACTGACGGACTCTGCCGAAACGGCGATGTACGAAGGCGACGGTGCCTGTCTGCTCCGGTTCTATCAGCCTGACGGAACCACCAGCCTGTATCGCTTCAGCACCAAATTCGAAGCAGACGGTATTGCTTTTGAGGAGCCGAGCGACCAGATGTTTTCCTTCAACTCCCCCATCGGTGCCTGTCCTGAGTGCGAAGGTTTCGGTAAAGTAATCGGTATTGATGAACATCTGGTGGTTCCCAACCGTTCGCTGTCCGTTTACGACGGTGCTGTTGTCTGTTGGCGTGGCGAAGTGATGGGTGAATGGAAAGATATGGTGATACGAGGTGCCGAAAGAGCCGGATTCCCCATCTTTACACCTTACTATGAGCTGACGGACGCACAACGCCGGATGCTATGGGAAGGCACTCCTTACTTCCAGGGTATCAACGCCTTCTTTAAGATGGTGCAGGAAAATCAGTACAAGATACAATATCGCGTGATGTTGGCACGCTATCGTGGCAAAACACTTTGTCCGAAGTGCCATGGCACCCGCTTAAAACCCGAAGCCAGCTATGTACGAGTAGGAGGACGAAATATTTCCCAACTCGTAGATTTGCCGATTACGGAGTTGAAAAACTTCTTCGATAACCTGCAACTGGATAAGCACGACAAAGATGTTGCTACCCGTATTCTCATGGAAATCAACAGTCGTATCCGCTTCCTTCTCGATGTCGGATTGGGATATCTGACACTGAATCGTCTCAGCAACTCGCTTTCGGGTGGTGAGAGCCAACGTATTAATCTAGCCACTTCACTGGGCAGCAGCCTGGTAGGTTCACTCTATATCCTTGACGAGCCCAGTATCGGACTACACAGTCGCGATACCGACAAGTTGATACACGTATTGCGTCAATTGCAACAACTGGGTAATACGGTTGTCATCGTGGAACATGACGAAGAAATCATTCGTGCAGCGGATTACATCATAGATATCGGGCCGAAAGCCGGCCGCCTGGGCGGACAAGTGGTCTATCAGGGAGATATGAAAGATTTGCAGCCGAACAGCGACAGCTACACCGTTCGTTATCTGCTGGGAGAAGAAGAAATTCCTGTCCCGGAACATCGCCGCCCATGGAATAACTACATAGAACTGACCGGGGCACGCGAAAATAACCTAAAAGGGGTAAACGTGCGCTTTCCTCTGAATGTAATGACTGTAGTGACCGGCGTCAGCGGATCGGGAAAGAGTACCCTGGTACGCGATATCTTCTTCCGTGCCCTGAAACGCGAACTGGATGAGTGCAGCGAACGTCCGGGCGAATTCGCTTCTATCGGCGGTGACCTGCAAAACCTGCGAAATGTAGAATTTGTAGATCAGAACCCTATTGGCAAATCCAGTCGTTCAAATCCTGTAACTTATATCAAGGCTTACGACGAAATCCGTAAACTATGGGCAGATCAACCACTTGCCAAACAAATGGGATACACTGCTGGCTACTTTTCATTCAACAGTGAGGGCGGACGTTGCGAAGAATGTAAAGGTGACGGAACCATCACAGTAGAAATGCAATTCATGGCCGACTTGGTGTTGGAATGTGAAACCTGCCACGGAAAACGTTTCAAAGCTGATACACTGGAGGTTAAGTTCCATGATGCTAACATCTACGATGTACTGGAAATGACCGTGAACCAAGCTATAGAGTTCTTCACTAAACACGGACAGAAGAAGATAGTAAAAAAACTCGCTCCACTACAAGATGTAGGATTAGGCTACATCAAACTGGGACAGTCTTCCTCTACCCTTTCAGGTGGTGAAAACCAACGCGTGAAGCTGGCTTATTACCTCAGTCAGGAAAAGGCAGACCCTACCCTGTTCATCTTCGACGAACCGACCACAGGACTACATTTCCATGATATTCGCAAATTACTGGAAGCTTTCGATGCCCTGATATTACGTGGACACTCCATCGTAATCATCGAGCATAACATGGACGTTATCAAGTGTGCCGACTATGTGATAGACCTCGGACCGGAAGGTGGTGACAAAGGTGGAAATCTGGTAGCGGCAGGTACACCGGAAGAAGTGGCAAAATGTGCGGCAAGTTATACAGGACAATTCCTGCAAGAAAAACTGCACATGAAATAATTGAGTGAAACTCATCTCATGAGACGGATTATTCTGTCTCGTGAGATAAAAATATCCGTCCCATGAGATAAAAAAAATCGTCCCACAAGACAAATTGTTTTATCTCATGGGACAATTTATAATAATCTGCAAAGCGGAAAAATCTTAGCTTGCTTTATTCATAGCAGGAGTTATGTAAGTTAGAAGTAGAAACCGAAACCAACCTTCAGACCAAATACCGAACGGTCACCGTTTACGTTCCAATACACAGCCGGCTCAAGTGTCACCGTCCTCGACAGAAAGAAAGCGTACCCTGCTTCCGCACCGAAAGAAAACTTGGTATCATCGCTTGTCCCCCAATCCCAACGGTCTACGTTGACATCAGCACCCAGATATATACCAATATTACTGAAATAATAACGACCGCCCACACCGAGTGTATAAACATCCGTATCACCTCCTTTTTCATTCCATTTGGCTCCTGCATGTATCAATAACGCCACATTATCCAGCAGAAACGCACCACCTTTGGCTTCAATGCCAAATGAAGTCTTGTCTGTCTCTGTATTATGCGACAAACCTAAGCCGGAAATCGACGGATTCAAGATCCACTTTCCTTTTTCAAACTGTGCCTGGGCAGCCACTGTGGCCACAAGCAGACAAACGAGTAATGCTAATTTTTTCATTGTTACTTATTAGTTTTTGGTGTTATTGTACTTTTCATCTTCCTCTCTACGTTTTCGCTGCAAGTCTTCTTTCTTACGCAACACCAACCAGAGGATAAACACAATGATATAGGATGCTGCAACAGTGACGTATTTTTCCGTATCACTGATAACAGTGTTGCGCGGCAGGAAATAGGCTGCCGTAGCACTCACATAGATAAGCAGAGCAATCGTGATGCTTGTAGATTTTTTAAATCTCTTCATTACCAAAGTTTTTTAGTCGTTTTAAAATACCAGATACTAAACCAGAGCGCAGCTACCACAGCAGCCAGAATGGCAACACCGAGAGCAGTCTGAGGTCCTAAGCCAAAGCCTTCGGGGGCTATACAGATGTATGTTATACAAACAGTTGTCATAAATACAGCCGGAACATAAGTTACATAAAAGTAATGCCCTTTCTTTTCACGTACCAGATAGACGGTAATCGCCCAAAGCGTAAAGACGGAAAGCGTCTGATTGGTCCATGCAAAGTAACGCCAAATCATGTCAAAACCCTCTTTGTCGCTCAAACTGTAGAGCAACAAACCGATAGCAGCGAGAAACATAGGAATACATATATACAAACGACGACGCATGGATTTTTGTTCCATTCCGAGGAAGTCTGCCACAATAAGGCGGGCAGAGCGGAAAGCGGTGTCACCACTCGTGATAGGCGCGGCAATCACACCTAATATAGCAAGGAATCCTCCTACAGTACCGAGCCAATCTTTGGTGATAGCATCCACTACTACGGCAGCATTCGTCTCCCCCATTCCGTTTTCATGAAAGAAATAGGTGGCAGCTGCCGCCCAAATCAGGGCAACAATACCTTCGGTAATCATAGCACCATAGAACACAGGGCGACCGTGACGTTCACTCGTCATACAACGAGCCATTAACGGACTTTGCGTAGCATGGAAACCACTGATAGCACCACAGGCTATGCTGACAAACATAATCGGGAAAATGGGTAGTTCAACAGCATTAGGGTTCGTATTCTGTAATCCGTCCCAGAATTCCGGTAAGACAGGATGCTTCACATAAAGCATCACCAGGATACCCACCGCCATAAAAAGCAATGCAACAGCAAAAAGCGGATATATCTTACCTATGATTTTATCAACCGGCAACAAAGTGGCAAAAATATAATAGATAAATACTGCTATTATCCAGAACGTAACATCCAAAGATTCCGGTGTCAGTTTTGCCAGCAATCCGGCAGGGCCGGCCACAAAGACAGCTCCTACCAATATCATCAAAAGAACTGTAAAACCGCGCATCACCTGCTTGGTAGTTACTCCCAGATAGCGACCGATGATCTCCGGCAAGCTTTCACCGCCATTACGCAGAGAGAGCATACCTGCCAGGTAATCATGTACGGCTCCGGCAAAGATACTGCCGAGCACAATCCACAAATAAGATGATACACCAAATTTAGCCCCCATAATAGCACCGAAGATAGGACCCAAACCGGCAATATTAAGAAATTGTATCATGAAAATCTTCCAGGTGGGCAAAGGGATATAATCCACCCCATCGGTCTTAGTCAAAGCAGGCGTCTTACGATCGTCAGGGCCGAAAATATGTTCGATGAAACGCCCGTAAAGAAAATAACCTGCTATTAATGCCAACAGGCAAAGCGTAAATGTAATCATGGTGCGTTATTCATTATTTTTAATGGACGCAAATGTAATAGTTTCTAAGGAAACTGCACAACATTCTCAAGTGTTTTACTTATCTTCGCCGCTAAAAATGACAGAAATAAAGAAGGAAAAGAGAATTTGTTTAGAATAAGTATTAGGTATTACAATAAAATCTCTATCAACATGAAACAGTTACTTCTCACTATATTATTTATCACATTCGTTCTGCCCCTTACCGCGCAATCCGCCGGTGAGATGGTTACCCGTCCTCCAAAATACGAAGTGCGCGCTGCCTGGGTCACCGCCGTCTATGGTTTGGACTGGCCCCGTACCCGTGCCACCAGTCCCGAAGGCATCCGAAAACAAAAGGCAGAACTAGTCGAGATACTTGACCGACTGAAAGATGCCAACTTCAACACTGTGCTCTTCCAGACGCGAACGCGCGGTGACGTGCTCTACCGCTCGAAGATAGAACCGTTCAACTCCATTCTGACTGGGAAAACAGCTGCTGATCCGGGGTACGATCCACTGGCTTTTGCCATAGAAGAGTGTCATAAGCGTGGTATGGAATGCCATGCCTGGATGGTAGCCATTCCGTTAGGCAATCGCAAGCATGTTGCCAATCTGGGCAATGCCTCCGTAACCAAACAGAAATCCGCTATTTGTGTGCCTTATAAGCGTGAATACTTCCTCAATCCCGGAAATCCGGCAACCAAAGAATATCTGATGAGCCTTGTACGCGAGGTTGTGGAAAAATATGATGTGGATGGCGTCCACTTCGACTATCTGCGTTATCCGGAGAATGCTCCCCGATTCCCAGACACCTATGATTTCCGGAAATATGGCAAAGGACGCGACCTCGCCCAATGGCGCAGGGATAACATTACGGAAATCGTCCGACACCTCTACAAAGGTGTGAAAGCTCTGAAACCCTGGGTAAAGGTAAGTACCTGCCCTGTAGGAAAATACCGTGATACCTCTCGTTATCCCTCCCGCGGATGGAATGCTTTTCATACTGTTTACCAAGATGCACAAGGTTGGTTGGGTGAAGGCATACAGGATCAGATATATCCCATGCTTTACTTCCGGGGTAACCATTTCTATCCTTTTGCTCTCGACTGGCAGGAACAAAGTAATGGTCGCCAGATCATTCCCGGACTGGGTATCTATTTCCTCGATCCCAGTGAAGGAAACTGGACACTGGATGAAGTGGAGCGTCAGATGCACTTCATCCGTACCCACAAACTGGCAGGTCAGGCCCATTATCGTGTGAAATATCTGATGGACAACACACAAGGGTTGTATGATGTATTGGAAGAGGACTTTTATACCGCTCCTGCCCTGCAACCTGCCATGCCCTGGATAGACAACGTGCCACCGACAGCCCCTACCCACCTTACTGTCACTCGACTGCCGGACGGATACATCCACCTCAGTTGGATGCCCGCCACGGACAACGACAAACGTAATGTACCGACCTACGTCATCTACGGCTCGGACACTTACCCGGTGGATACCTCCAATCCGGAAAATATTATTGCCCAGCGAGTACAAGGAACGGAATACACGTATGCTCCCGTCCGCTTCTGGACGGCAAAGAAGTATTTTGCTGTCACTGCCGTGGACCGTTGTGGCAATGAAAGCGAAGCGGGCAGATGACCCTCCCGAATGCCACACTCCAGCGTCCCCAATGCCACACTTGAATGGGTGAAACGCCACACTTGAACAAGTGTGAAGTGCAGCATTGGGGACGCTGAAGTGCGGCACCGGAAGCGGTGAAGTGTGACATTGCGAACGCTGAACTGTGGCAACCGTACAGCAAGCCGCGGCATCCGTACGACGAGACTCGACATTGGAAAAATCAGCAGCAGCAGCGTTTCTTTCTTTTTCTTCTGCTGCTGTTGTTAGTATATCTTTTATATTCTCTTTATTATCCGTATCAACACTTTCACTAATAATACTATCATTCAGCGTTTTATCTGATTTTCCGGTGCGTTTTTCCGCCTTTTCCCTCGACGTTTTTTGTCGTTTTTCGTCATTTTTTGACCAAGAAACCGACGATTCCGATACATTTCCGGTCGTTTTCGGAACCGTTTTTCGAACCGAATCTTCCGGTTTTCCCGTTTTATCCGCAACTGTTTCCTCCCGCTTTTGAACCGGTTTATGCAGTGGGTTCAGTTCGGCAGGCGCAAAAGATCCGTCCTCTTCAAAATCGAAAAGCTCGTAACCGAGAATGATCTTCTTGACATAAGTAAAAGATATCTTATGCATCTTGCAGTAAGGACGCAAAAACTCCATATCGACACATGAGCCGGGCAACATAGCCAATTTCTCGATAACGAACCAATAAGCCCCTGTTCCCTTGAGCTTTTCCATTTTCAACAGATATTGCATTCTGGTATCGTGCATGCTGCAAATAGAAATTCCTTTTCATCTTTCTTTATGTTTTAGTTTAAAGCCATAAAGATAAGAATAGCATGTGAGACAGTCGGAGGTTACGTGAGGTTCCGTGAGGTTAACACACCTCCACCCGCACGTAAGCCCGGTACCTGCTTTGAGGAGTAACCGGCACCAAGGCCAGATAGCCGGAGACGATTCTTCCTTCCTCCACTATCAATGGATAATCCCTCATGTCCTGTTCATGTTGCGTCCGCAAAGCCTCGGCAGAAGGGAAATTGTCGACATTAAAAATTCCTTTGCTACCGGGAGCGACGAAATTATCATAAAGCTGACGGGCAACCATCCCCATAGTCATGCGCACATTAATTTCAACATGTGGATAAATGGCGTACGGATATCCTCTCTGATCCGGACAGATCATCATATCTATCCCCATAGGACCGGAATAATACCTACCATAAATTCCTTCTATAACTTTCTGCAAATACTCACGAATGCACACAAAGGCTTCTAAAGGGATATACCGTAGAATCCACTGTTCCACTTCTTCATTAGAAACCAGCATATTACCACGATAAACACCTTTCTCATCCGTAATAAAATGCGAGTAGCCGCTAAACAGTACCTTCCCCCTACCGTTGGAGTAGAATTCCATGGCAAAATCCCCCTCCTTTTTATATATAGGTTCCAGTATAAGAGCCCCGTGGTTCACCAGTTCCCGACGACACCAATCAGCCGTAGATTTCGTCAGCCCACGGCGACACCAACGTAACCCCTTTCCGCTGCCCGACCACACGGACTTGAACAGGTAGCCGTCCTTAAAATCATCGACTATATCCGGAACGCAGAATTCCTTGCCCTCCCCTGATATCAGAAAATGACGTCCACAAACACATTTGAGGGTTTTATTCAGTTCAAACGTCATAGCAAGAGCCATCCCATACGCACGGGAAGAAAGCATACGACACTCGCGCAACTCTGCTTCCGTAGGAAGTTTATGTTGGGCAATACCGGCCTTCTGCATACGCTTGCGGAAAGCGCGATTCCATCCCCAAGGTACAATTTGGGATTCCGCATAATCGGGTAATTCCGGTTCAGTGACCAATTGCACGGAAAGGGGGAACAATTGTTTCATTTTTTGCAGGTAATCAGCGTTATAGGCCGAAGGAGCAAGTACTGCACTGCCGGGTTGGGCATACCAAACGGGTAATAAAGCAAGATCTTGGGCCATACGACAGGCAGAAGCGGGAGCCATATAATTTTCTTCATTATTAGCAAGTGCCATGTCCGTGTCTGGGTTAAATACATAGAGTTTCATACTATTACAGTTCTTAATTATTTAAGGCCGCAAAATTACAGAGAAAAACAAGGCAAAGCAAATATATAAACTTCACTAACAAAAAAGATATTTTGCCATCT
>ENA-UEQO01002758-UEQO01002758.1-human-gut-metagenome-genome-assembly--contig:-NODE-2758-length-14963-cov-21.415693_pt1 | contig 14963 bp, 17 predicted proteins | sample MGYA00242938_ERZ507940 | MGnify/ENA primary metagenome ERZ507940 (study PRJEB26167, sample SAMN06115517) | human gut metagenome | host: Homo sapiens | place: China:Chongqing | collected 2014-12-03... | reverse complement strand
GTCTCTTCTTTGATGCAGACTTGCTTACCGTTTCTTGCAGTAAAGTCGGCTTTGGACATAAACTTGTCTATATACCCAACTCTTTTTTCTGCTTGGGACGACACGGTTACATTCACTGTGGACTGAATACTGATGTATTCCTTTGTCGCACCATTCTTTCTTTTTCAAGATATATTGTTTGCTCGTTTAATTGCTAGTTTGTCTGGTTGATTCTTGTTCTTTTGATCTCAAACATTCTTGTTTCTTTGTATCTTGGTAAACATGATATTTTGTTTTGTATGTTTTATTATCCGTATTGCTGCCTGATTTTCATTATATTGTTGACTTTGTGAAAAATTTCTTGAATGTTTGAAAATATGTATTTTGTGAAGCTGTTTACTTCTAAACATGAAAAACCGAAAACATGTTAACTTGAAAGATATAAAGTCAGAATACGGGTTATCATATTATGCTCTCTTTTATTCAATATCTTTTGTTTACATTCATGTTTGTAAACTAAAAAACAAAAATGTTTGTAATAGAATTGTTTTATCCTGGTTCAGTCTGTGAACTGTTACATGAGTTTACTTGGGTATCTATTTTGTATGTTTGAAAACATGTTTCATTGAATCCTTGTTTAAATTCACGATACACTATGACTTTTATTTATTCCTGTTTACTTTCTTATATTTACTAATATATTCCTATTTTACTGAATTCTTTGTATGCTTGAAAACAAAAATGTTTGAAAGAATGACTCTTTGAAAGTTAGAAATATTTTTTCTGGTGTTTCTTTGAGCTGTAACTTACTGATATGTAGTTTATTAATATGCTTTTAATATTGCTTACATGAAAACATGTATGTTTGTATACATGTATTTGCTATTGTATATTATAGGGTTTTAGGTTGTTTTGTTTTGCTATTTGTAATGTACTTTATCACTTGAAATTCATTGTTTCTTTCTAGTTTTGATTTTATTTTTTTTGTTTGTACGTTTGGACTTTTGATTGTTTGTGTTTTTGAATGTTTGAAAACTTGCAGGCGTATCAAATGTCCTTTATGTCTTTTAATTTTGTTTGTAAACTTGTATGTTTGATTACGTGTTTCTTTGTTTTCTGTAACTTTTTTACATTCCTGTTTTCTATGTTAGCTTGCATACATGAATACATGTAACTTTGTATGTTTGATTGTTTGGTTCTTTGCAAACCGATAATTACGTATATATGATTATCTGTATGTTTGATTTCAATTAAACAAAGTCTTTTGTTTTTTTTACACTGGTTCCTTTGAAAGCTTGCTTACATTTTCTTTGGTTGTTTAATTGTTTGATAGTTGGCAAACTAGGTAGAATGTAAACGTGTATTTTTGAAAGCAAACATGTTTGCATTTAGCATTTCGGTTCATTACCTTTGTGATGCATTTCATATTTACTATCTTTTTTGTAAGCCCGCAACCATGTATGTTAGAATTTGGTCGAGAATTCTTTCGGTGGTTGGACAGAGAGTATGTCTGAGGGTGACGAACAATGCCATCCAACGTTCACTCGGGTGGTCTTTCTATCAGACGCTGTGCAAAGATAATCATTTTTGGGGGAATTTACATTTTTCATTCAATAACTTGTTTTAAAAACTTTTTGATGGCTGGAACAAGGATCCATGTTTTTTCGTATGTTGGTATTCCTGAATGTTTCCTAACAGTTTTATCCTGGTGTTACTTGATTTTGTTTGGTAGTGCTATCATCAATTATCTGCTATCTCCTTGTCTTTCCTTATCTGATCTTTGCATGTTACTTTTGGGGAGGTATGTTTCTTGTTGTTGTTAATAGAGTGGAGTAGGGAGGTTGGCGTTTTTTGTCTGGAACTTCTATCAGCTCTACTTTTATTTATAGTGTTGCTTAACTGTCCCTTTTCCTTTTTATACTCTGTTCGTTTGTGTTTGCAAATTACTATGTTTGGCAGTTTGTAAAACCGAAAGCTGAAAAACAATAAAACATGTATGTTTGAAAACCATTTTATTTGTTTTTTGTAAATGTTTGATTAATAGTATAATATAAGTTATTTGATGCTTGCAAACATATATGTACACAAACATGTTTGCAAAATATTATGTTTGAAAACAAACTTTTTTGCGATTTCTCTTGTTTATTTCAATTATTTAATGTATCTTTGCACCATAAATTAATAATTAAAAGTCAAAGATATGGAAAATAGACTGAAAATGATCTTGGCTATCGTCAATAATAAGGGTGGCGTTGGCAAAACGACTACAGTGCAAAATCTTGCAGCTGGTATGCTCCGAAAGGATAAGAATCTAAGAATCCTTGAGATAGACTTGGATCCTCAGTGTAACTTAACCCTTTTGAACCATGCTCCAGAAGGTTGTGCTACTGTTTTTGATTCTATGATTGCTTGTAAGGGTCTTCCTATATACAAGTCTAAGATAGGTGCGTATTATGTTCCAGGTTCTGCAAAAATGCAGGATGTGGATCCTTTCCTTCAGAATACCGGATCTCCTCGTCAAGTGTTAGGAGCTTGCATCAGCAGTCCTTGCATAGATTTTACCGGTGAAGGTATCACTGATCCTATAGATTTCTTTGACTATATCTTCATTGATTGCCCTCCAGCATTGTCTCAGTCAACTTACAATGCTATGGTTGTTGCCAGTCATTTGCTTATACCAGTTCAGATGGAAGGACTTTCTGTGAATGGTTTGGCTGCCATTCTTGGAGCATTGAATGAGGTAAAGAATGGCAGATTTGCCTTGAATAAAGATCTTGAATTATTAGGTCTGTTACCTGTAATGCTGGATGAGAGACCTCGCATTGTCCGTCAGGCGCTGGGTTTTCTTAAAGAGATATATGGTGATAAGGTCTTGTCGCATGGTATTAGACGTTGCATCAAGGTAAATGAAGCGCAGACAGAGCTGACTGACCTGTTCTCATATTCACCTTATTGTACAGCAGCAAATGACTACTCTTTAGTAATTAAAGAATTGTTTAATCTATAAATATTTAGAATTATGGCAGGAAAGGATTTTCGCGCAGCGTTGAGTAATATGAATCAGGCAGTACGTCCTGGTAATGAACAGCCTGTTGTTAAGAAACAGAAGATGTCTCTTGCAGAGAAAAGAGCCACTATGCATGGTGTTCAGACTTATTTGTCTGATGAAGACTATGAGCAGCTTATGCTCACTAAGATTAAGACAAAAAAGAGTTGTGAAGAGATATTACGTGATGCTTTAAAGCAGTATATTCAGGCATTTAAGTAAAATGTCTGCTAAGAGATAGGGTTGGCCATTGACTGAGATTGTTGGATCTTAGGCAATGGCTTTTTTAATTTTGTCTTAAGCTGTACTGATGTTTCCTTTTTTTTCTAATGTAAACAGTATACTATTGCGTTGTTTGTCTATGTATTATATCTATAGGTAATTTTGCTATGGTTATAAAACCTCGTGCATTTTCTGTCTGACTTACCTGTCATCACTTGCTTTTTGACGTGCAAAGGTATGGCAGGCTTGTCAGATACCAAACACCACATTTCTGTTATCTGCAGAGAATCTTTTCAAGCAGCCTTCCACAATCAGAGATTGGGTATTCCAGAAAAGATTCTCTACAGATTGTTGGGTGTTCTGACTTCTTGAGCCTTCCATCTTTTAAGCACGTAAAAAGGCAAAGTGATGACGGGTATGCCGGAATGACTTAAAAAAAAACTCGGATTTTACGATAGCAAAAGTCTTAAAAAGGCTGTGAATCTGAAATCCAGAATAAATTCAAGTTGAACTTTAAAGGATTAAGAACATGACAGAGACAATTCAAATCAAGGTTCCCATGTGGAACATCGAGAGTGAGACAGGTTACAAGCCACGTACCACATTTTGGCAGGATTTCTCCATAGCTGATGCTTTTGGAGGGGATGCCGTTACAGACACATTCCATCGTGCGTTCAATGAATGGAAAGACAATTGTGTTTACATTACTGAACTTGTTATGGTGTTGAATCATAAGATTGCACAGTGGTATGAAAAAAACATGGAGCTAGCCAAACTTTACGATAAGTATTATCATGCAGCAGCTTGTTACGCAGAGGATAATCTCAAAGGGGCTAAGCTACAGTATTATTATAGAGTAACAGATTAAAGAAGGAAACGGCAAGGCTAACCACCTTGCCACAACTTTTTCAATATGGCTGACATTTTAGATGATGAAATTTTGGAGTTGGAAGGTCTTTTTGCATCAGACAACTCAAGTATGAGAAATCGGCATATAGAGTTTGCCAGACGTGATTATGTAAAGCTCAGGCAGTTGGGGTATGTCCGTGCTCCTTCTGAACTTAAACTCAATGAGTATTTTTGGGTTGACGTACTTTCCTACTTGCAACCACGCACTCAAGTAGAGAAGATTGAGGAAAATCTGGAAATTAGAATATTGCAGCATCCCAATGGATTGTGGACATATGGGGTTTTTGTAAGCTATGGAACCAGGGGATGGTCTTTCTTGCCAGGTCTTTTTACCGGTCTTTTTCGTTCCGAGAATGAGGCGCATGATACGGCTATCAATAGCCTGGTCAGATTTCTACAGGAAGACAAGAAAGCAGCTAAACTTGTGAAGAAGTTAAAGGGTCGGCTTTCTGGTACCCTGCAGTTGGACTTGTTTGCTGGTTTTGTCTTTTAGCAGGGAGTGGGGGAGAGGCTCTATCTAGGGTTTCTTCCCCTCGGTTCGGCTGCTTTCTTAGGGCGCAGCCGTCCGTCATAACAGGAGGTTATGCCGGATAAATAGGTATCGCAGATGCTTGCCTGATGGCTGATTTTTTATATCTATCTTTTTCAGAGAAGTTTGGAGAGTTGCAATGGGGGGAGGCTACCTTCTAACAGATAGGTAGGAGGTCATGCAGGCGATATGAAAGAATCTGCTTCCTCTTCCTTTTGCTTCACTTTTTTGAAGATGGTGACTTGTTTTTGGAAGGTAGTAGTTCTTTGCCGTCCTTGTGACAGGTCTCTTTTGTTAGGATGTCACCTCCTTTCGCTTGCCTTTCTTGAGGGAGGAGTGGCTGGTTTTAGTGGTGATGGGTCTCGGAGTCCTGGATGAAAAGAGGTTAGGAGTATTCTCTCTTTTCTCGGTGATGTTGATGGGTACACATGGGTATAGGTAGGGCTATTCTTCTCAAGGTTTTTGGTTTAAGGTGGCGTCCTTTTTGATTCCTACTACTTTTCTTGTTTCTTTGGCTGAGCGTTCATTCATTTTCTTAAGCGTTATCCCCTTGATTTTACTTTGCAAATTTACCACAAGCGGCGACAGTCAAGGGCACACCCAGAGGCTTGTCTCCACATTTTTTTCATTGTTTTTGGGTGCAGCGGCTCCTGTTTCAAAAACAACCAGGATGCCTTTGAAAATAATATGGGCCATCTCTTGTCTTTTCTCGCCTTCTCCTTGTTGGTGTTATTTCGCACGTAAAATTTAAGTAATAACGTTTTAAAAATTAAGATTATGAACGCAAGTAACAATTTCACAGTAGTAGGTTTTATCTGCAAGGACGCAGAAGTTAGAAACTTTGAGAAGAGCAGCATCGCTCGTTTTGGCGTATCCATCAAGACCACCGAGAAGAAGGGTGGCGTGGAGATTACCTCTTCTTCCATCCAGAGCTTCGAGACCTGGATCAAGAATGATGACCAGGCACTCCTCGATCTCCTCAAGAAGGGCAAGCGAGTAAAGGTGGAGGGTTTCTTCAAGAGTGAGACCTATCAGAAGGATGGCAAGGACCATCATGTGATCAAGCTTATCGCCACCAGCCTCTCAGAGGTAGAGAAGCAAAAGAAGGAGGAGGCAGCTTAGCCTCCTTCCCATATCTGCCATGTTTGTCTTTCCAAGGCTATCTTTTAGGTAGTCTTGGATTGATGGTACTTTTTTGTATGTTGTTATATCTACTACTACTTCTTCTTCTACTACTATATCTACTTCTCCTTTTTCTATCTTTTCCTGCATTACGGATAGGGTAGGAGATAGTGTCTGCTATGATCTCCGCAGTTCTAGAGATGTTTGGAAAAACTTCTACATCTTTGGCTATACTGGCAGATTTTACAATGAGTCTTCGTCATTATTCTCTTAAAAATGGGGAAATCTCGTTTTTTATTTGTACTTTTGCCTAGTTATTTCACAAGAATTCGGATGTTAATAGGAAAGAATGGAAAGAAGAATCATTATATTGAGTGACAATCGTACAGATACCCCTTTGCTCGGGACGGAGCATGGGTTATCTGCTTATATGGAATATGGGGGAAGAAGGTATCTGCTCGATACCGGGGCTTCCGACTTGTTCATGCTTAATGCTGAGAAACTGGGTGTAGATTTAGGAGAGGTTGATTATTGTCTGATCTCGCATGGGCATAATGATCATATTGGTGGGCTATCTGCCTTTTTAGAGATGAATCACAAGGCAAAGGTAATCTTGTCTTCTGAGATTCCTGGGGCTGAATATGCTTCCGTCAGGCGTTATCAGCATTCCATCACGGGAGATGTGGATTTTCAGAAACATAGAGATCGTTTTGTATTCATCAAAGAGGATACTTGTGTGGATGGTATTCATATCTATGCTCATCTGTCTCATCATCATGCACAGCCTTTGGGGGATAGAACGTTGTTGATTAAGGCTGATAGTGGGGAGTTTGTGAAGGATACTTTTCATCATGAGTTGGCATTTGTAGTGGGGGATGTTCTCTTTACAGGTTGTGCCCATAACGGTATTTTGAATATTTTGGAATCCATCCAGGAACCTATTCGTTTGTGTCTTGGTGGCTTTCATCTTTTGGACAGTCATTTAAGCGAGCATTATGAGACGGATGAGCAGTTACGGGAAATCTCTTCGGAATTAGTGCGTCGTTATCCTTATGTTGAATTCTATACCGGGCATTGTACAGGAGAGCATTGTTTTGAGGTGTTGTCTGAAGAAAAGTTTTTGAGATTGCATCAGTTTCATTGTGGGGATGATATTTGCTAGAAATAGGTTGGGTACTTATCGCCTGAAACCGATATGATAACTATATCATCCGCCAGTCATTGGTATCTTCGTAACCCAAACGGATTTGGAATATACGTGTCAATATCTGTCCGTCAAATGAATGGCGAACTAAATGGGCTGCACGTCATGAAGCCAAGACGCAAGCTGGCTGGCCAAAGCAAGTCGCTTCTCTGCCTCTTTCAAGATTGACATGCCTCGGAAAGAAAAGAGGAGTAAACTTTTGGTTTTTGCCACAACTGAGAGCTTCTTCACACTAGGAAGAGTAATTCCTACCGATTTTGTTTGGTTATATAACCGGAAGTTTATTAATTTTGTCCATGTGAAGGTTAGTTTTTTATTTGATGTTCAAATATTTAGCGTTTAATAACCTTCACATGTTTAATTTTACTATGCAATATCCAGGTTAGGATGTTTCCAATGATATATTCCTTTTTGGGGTTGTAATATCTAAGTGTGTGTTCCTGGGGGATCGCTCATTTTTGTACCATCTATTCAAGGCTACCTGAGTGATAGGGGAACCTTGGATAAACAGGAAGTGCTTTTTGGGGGATGCAGTCTCCTCTTCCTTTTGCTTCACTTTTTGGAAGAAAGGTGGCTTGGTCTTGGAAGGTAGTAGTCCTTTGCTATCCTTGTGACAGGTCTCTTTTGTTTGGATGTCACCTCCTTTCGCTTGCCTTCCTTGAGGGAGGAATGGCTGTTTTTTGTGGTGATGGGTCTCGGAGTCCTGGATGAAAAGAGGTTAGGGGTATTCTCTCTTTTTTCGGTGATGTTGATGGATACGCCGGGATTTGGTAGGGCTGCTGTTCTCTAAGTTTGTTTGTTGGAATGCGTCCTTTTTTGTTTTTCTACTACTTTTATTGTTTCCTGGGGTGAGCGTTCATTCATTTTCTTAAGCGTCATCCCTTGATTTTACTTTGCAAATTTACCACAAGCGGCGACAGTCAAGGGCACACCCAGAGGCTTGTCTCCACATTTTTTTCATTGTTTTTGGGTGCAGCGGCTCCTGTTTCAAAAACAACCAGGATGCCTTTGAAAATAATATGGGCCATCTCTTGTCTTTTCTCGCCTTCTCCTTGTTGGTGTTATTTCGCACGTAAAATTTAAGTAATAACGTTTTAAAAATTAAGATTATGAACGCAAGTAACAATTTCACAGTAGTAGGTTTTATCTGCAAGGACGCAGAAGTTAGAAACTTTGAGAAGAGCAGCATCGCTCGTTTTGGCGTATCCATCAAGACCACCGAGAAGAAGGGTGGCGTGGAGATTACCTCTTCTTCCATCCAGAGCTTCGAGACCTGGATCAAGAATGATGACCAGGCACTCCTCGATCTCCTCAAGAAGGGCAAGCGAGTAAAGGTGGAGGGTTTCTTCAAGAGTGAGACCTATCAGAAGGATGGCAAGGACTATCATGTGATCAAGCTTATCGCCACCAGCCTCTCAGAGGTTGAGAAGCAAAAGAAGGAGGAGGCAGCTTAGCCTCTTTTCCTATATCTGCCATGTTTATCTTTCCAAGGCTATCTTTTAGGTAGTCTTGGATTGATGGTACTTGGGGGATGGTATTATATCTACTTTTCGATGGAATCGTTCTTTTGGGAGCCAAGGAGGAATACATGGTTGATATGGAAAGCATGTGTGTCTTATTCTTTTATGCCGGCTCTTTTATGCTTATCTTTGTCTGTCTGTTTTGTTAATATCTATGGTTGGGTTTTACTGTGTCGTGGTTTAGGTAGATATCCATGGGAAGATGATACTTATATCAATTGTTTTCTACTGTAGTTTTGTGAATAGAACCTCGTTTTTATCATTTTGTCGCAGCATAATCCCACCAGGCTTTTTATCGCGCAAAGGTATGGCATTCTTGGCAGATACCAAACACCACGTTGTTATCGGCGAAGAATCTTTTCCGGCAGCCTTCCGAAATCATAGATTGCGGTTTTCCGGAAAAGATTCTCTACCGATTGTTTGGCTTTCTGCCATTTTTGACTGCCATCTTTTTGGGCACGAAAAAAGGCTTGGTGTGAAGGTTATGCCGGAATGCTAAAAAAAACTCGGATTTATCCTCAAAACTCCAGGGATTTGAAAAAGGCTGGTTGTTTCAGGAAATCCAGAATATTTTAAGTTTAATTTAAAGCAATTTGAGATATGAGACAGAATTTTTCGGGGTTTTGCATGGAGGAATTTCCTCAGTATAAGGCTTATAACAATGGGCTTGGAAACTTGACCACAGTGGAGCTGATTTCTTTGGTTATCGGTACAGGTACACAGAAGAATGTGGAACAGGCACGTCAGATATTCAATGTGATGGAGGAGAGCTTGCGAAATATTGCCAAGGCTAGGGTAGAGGACTTGCAGGTGGTTCAAGGTATCGGGGATTCCAAGGCGATAGCTCTTCAGGCAGCCATAGAGCTTGGTAAGCGTTACAGCTTGGAGAATATGGCAGAGCGTCCCGATTTGGGCAGTAGCTTGGCTATCTATAATTTCCTTTATCCGCATGTGAAGGATTTGGAGGTGGAGGAATGCCATCTGCTTTTGATGAACCAGAACTTTAGGCTTATCAAGCATGTGCCTATGAGTCATGGGGGTATCACGGAGACGGCGGTAGATGTGCGCAGAATCATGAGGGAGGCAGTTTTGAACAATGCCACTATCTTGGCAATTGCTCACAATCACCCATCCAATAGCCCTCATCCCAGCAAGGCTGATGATATGCTTACCAAGAGCGTCAAGGAAGCTTGCAGCATCATGCGCATCTTTTTCATGGACCATGTGATAATTGCTGATGGGTGTTATTTCTCTTACCATGATAAGGGTAGATTGAATTTGTAAAGGTAACGGAGAGGCTCACCACCTCTCCATATAAAAATATTTGTATGAAAGTACGTTTATATCACGATGAAAGGGTAAGCGCCAAGGATGCGCCGGATGCATGGTCTATCTATTGTCCTTACCCTAAGAAGTATCAGAGGGTTACGGGTATCAAGGGCGTTTATCTAGGGTGCAAGCCTACAGATGAAGGCATGATACGTTGTTGTTGGGAATCCATGGAAGTGGGGCAGAAAGTCAGTTTGGGAAAGCGTATGGTTTTATCCAGTACACCAAAGGCTTTTCAAGTTGCTTTTCGGAAAATAGAGCGTGTTTATCAGCATGCTTGCAAGGTTGATACCTTGGAGGCATGGGGAAAGTTTCAAAGAGTTTAAAAATAAGGATTATGAATCAGAAAGAAGTTTTGGAGTTTGATGGTTTTCGTGTGGAAAGAGAGTCTTTTCTTGGAGGGGATTGTTATGGTGTAGTCACCTCTTGCAAGAAAGATGAGAAGGGTGTTTCTTATCATTTGGAGGTGGAGTTTGATATATCTACAGCCAAGTTTCATTTTTCCAAGTGTTATGCTCATGAGGTGGTTCCTTGCCAGGAACTTTCTGCCGGCGGTAAGCTCAAGGTCATGGCTTATCTAATAGAGAAGGCGGCGTGTGCGTATGTGACGGAGAAAGCGGCTGTTCAAAAGATGTCTTTCGAGAAATTGAAGGTGTTGTATCGTGAGGATGAAGTGGTGATGGGAGAGGTTCTTGCCTCTGAGAAAGCCGATGGTTTGACCATAGAGGAGTCGTTCTTTCTGTATATCCTTGCTCAGAATTGGGCGAATGGTGATGAGTTTTCATGGGCTTGTGGAGGAGTAGAGGAAAAATGGGTGTCTCTTGTGGAAGAGGCAAGATGGAGTTTCCAGAAGAACCGTTCATGGGAGGGCTTCCTGACAAGACTGAAGCCAACAGTGAAGGATATGATGCGAAGAGGTATCACCTTCTCGATGGAATATTAAGCAAGAGGGGGCGAGTTCCGTAAAAGAAACCCGCCCCCATCGTTATATAAATCTCTCTCTATTTCTAAAGTGATTCATATATATATATATGTATATCGTAGTGTTCTATTCTTACTTGCTCAAGCTAACAGAATGGCTCATGTTGGCCATTTCTGGAATTGAGTCTACTACGTGTTTCAAGAACATGCCCATGCAAAGAACCATACCTGAAAACATAACTGCGGCGAAAGCCATTGTAAAAATAGTCATCATAATTATTAACCTTTTTAAAATTTATTATTTGTTATTCCTTAAATGCGAGTGCAAAGTTAACACTTTTTTATCGAATAACGGCATCTTTTGCCGAGAAATATCATTGCAATATGTTTTTCTTGATATGGGTCAACCACTTGTTTTTAGCCTTAAAAATGACATTTTGCTATCGGATATGTTGTTTTTGTGGCAATAATTTATATATATCATTTTTCTCGCATTGATATGTGTTTAACAAGATAGGGATTCCTGTCAGATGATAAGAAAAGGGCGCTCCTTCCTAAAGGATAGAGCGCCCTTAACTTTTATATCTATATAGGTATTGCGCTATTTGTCTATTGCTTTATTGCATGCTTACAGCATTGATCTTCTTCATTGTCATTTCAAAAAGCAAAAATCCTTTTTACCCTTTTACTTTTTTACTCTTTTACCTTTAAAAGTTTGATTGTCTGTGTTTTTCCCGTGATGCCTGTTACCACGGCGATTCCATTGTCACGAATCTCTACCTTCTCATATTTGGCATCAACAATCACTTTTCCTTTCAATGTCATAATGCCCCAATGTTTGGGTATCTGTTCAAAGGCGCAATAGGCACCAACAGGTTGCGCTATACTGCAGTAGAGGGGTGGCACGATAACTTTACCATCTACCTTCACGCCCCATTTCTTTCCTGCCTGATACAATTCACATTCAGTTTTGACGGTATCATATATGTGATACTATTATTGTAAGTAAGGAATGGCAAACTTAACCAGACTATATCCACCTCCAATGAGCCAGCAATAAAGAATGGCAGCCAAGAGGAAAGGCTTAATGCCAGCTTTCTTGAATTTGTCAAAGCTTGTTTCGGCTCCCAATGCTGCCATGGACATGGTCAGGAGGAAGGTGTCCAGTTGGTTAATCCAATCCACTATGCTTTCCGGAAGCAAATCAAGAGAATTGAATCCGATCACTACCAGGAAGAGAATGGCAAACCATGGAATGCTGATTTTAGGTTTGTTGGTATCAGTATTTTCCAGATTATCTCTTTTGGCAACATCCCTTGCAACGGTCCATGCAATCACCAGTAATACCGGTACCAGCATCATCACCCTTATCATCTTCACAATGATGGCATTGTTGCTCACCTCGGCTCCCATGGCATTGGCTGCACCTACCACATGGGCTACTTCATGAACGGTGGAACCCGTAAAGAGTCCCATCATATCTGGTGATAGGTCAAAGATGCCAGCCCTGTAGAGAATAGGGTAGAGGAACATGGATAATGTTCCAAAGATGACTACGGTGGCTACGGCTACTGCCGTTTTGTAAGGCTTCGGACGAATGGCCCCATCTATACCCAATACTGCAGCAGCTCCACAGATAGCACTTCCGCAAGCGGTGAGCAGTGCGATGCTGCGGTCAATTTTCAGGAGTCTTCCCACCAGGATTCCCAAACCGATGGTGCCGCATACGATGATGGCATCCATTACGATGGCAGAGAAGCCCACAGCCATCACATCCTGGAAGGTGAGCTTGAAACCATAAAGGATGATGCCTGTGCGGAGGATTCGCTTGCTGCAAAACTTGATGCCCGGTACCCAGGTATCAGGCAGGTTGTTACGTAAACTATTGGCATAGAGCATACCAATGATGATGCCCACCACCATGGGGCTAAACGAAAGAGCTTTCACACAGTCCATGCCACCGATGTAGAAAGCAGCGCATGCGAAGAGCGCGATGAGCAATACGCCATGCAGCATACTGCTCCTTTGTTCTGATAATCTCATATTTTTCTTTTTTTTGTCGGTTATTCGCTTTTGAAAAGCGGGTGCAAAGGTACGAAAAATCATGAGATGTTGTATATACATAATAACTATACGTTATAATCTTTAGTTATAAATCTCTTGAATGTCTGCTGGAGTTTAGCGGTCTCGCCCCTCTTCTCAACAAATAGAAATTCTCGTTCCATCTTCAGATTCTCAATTTCCAGAACCTTGAATACTTGTTCATAGATACTCCTGTAGATGGCTCTTATGCTGATGATACCCATGCTTAAGGAATGTTCCACGAAATGCTTGATGCCCTCTGTGGTTCCCAGATTCATCTCAATGTTCAGATCAGAAAGAGCAATGCCGTTTTCCTGCAGGGCTTTTTGGATGACATCCAAGGTTCCGGAACCTAATTCACGCAGTACAATCGGTGTCTGCCTGAGAAGATTCAAAGAAATCTCATCTTGCTGGGCTAGGGGATTGGAACAATGTACGAACGCCACCAGCTCATCTTTCATGAAAGGAGTGTATTTAAAGGTGGGCTGCCGCTTGATGCCTTCCACCATACCCAGATCTATCCTTCCTGCAGCAAGCGCATCCTCTATCTCATGAGAATTTCCGCTGAGCAGGGTAATACGAATGTCGGGGTATAGTTTCCTGAATTCAGCAATCAGTTCGGGGAGAACATATTGTGAGATGGTGGTACTGGCTCCGATGCGCAGTTCGCCACCTGATTTCTCTGTGAGCTTCTTCATGTCGAAATCGAGATTCTGATAGGCATCGATAATCTTGCAGGCATGGTCAAGCATAAGTTGTCCGGCACGGGTGAGCTGGATGCGATTGCCGATTCTGTCGAACAGTTGCACCCCATATTCCTTTTCAAGCTCTTGTATGTGCTTGCTGATGGCAGGCTGACTGATGAACAGTTCGTTGGCAGCCTTAGTAAAACTCAGGAGTGTAGCCACACTTCTGAAAACTTTCAGTCTTGTATCTATCATTTTATGTTCCTTTGTTATTTCAAAAATCCTCGTCAATATGATGCCGAGTGCAGCAAATCTTCTGCAAAGATAACAAAATTCTAGAAATCACTCGCTGGTTTCGCCTAAAAATAGTAACTTTGCACCCAACAAAAAGAAAACAAAGACATTATGAACATAAAGAATATCCATTTGGCCTATTTTAGTGCCACTTTCTCCACCAAACGTATCGTTCGTGAGATAGCATCCCAGTTTCAGAAGCCTGTCATTGAGTATGACATTACCTCAGACGTGCTGAAGGATGATGTCTCGCTGGGAAGTGATGGCGATCTGCTGATTGTGGGCGTACCTTCCTATGCTGGTAGAGTCCCGGAAATGGCAGTTCGCTCTTTGAGACGTTTTCTTGGAAACAATACCCCAGCCATCATCGTATCAGTCTATGGAAACAGAGCATATGATGATACGCTCATAGAACTGAAGGATCTGATGGAATCCCACGGCTTCAAGTTGCTCTCAGCAGCAGCCGTCATAGCCCAGCATTCTATATTTCCCAAGATAGCAGAAGGAAGACCTAATGCGGATGATATGGAGAAACTCCATGATTTTGCTTCAAAGAGTAGGGAACTTCTACTCCAGATACCAAAGATGTCAGCAGTCAGCCGACTGATGGTAAAGGGAAATCGCCCTTATCGTGATACCAAGCCTATTCCTCTGCATCCAGAAGGAAGTAAGGGAAAATGTACATCCTGCCATGCCTGTGTGAAAATGTGCCCTGTCGGAGCCATCACTATGGGGGAACCCTACAAGACCAACGAAAAGAAATGCATCTCTTGCGGACGCTGTGTCGTGGTCTGTCCTGAGCAAGCCCGACTTTTCGGTGGCCTGCTGTATAAGGCTGTCAGCTGGAAATTCGAGAAAGCGTATTCGGAACCTAAGCAGCCTGAATTTTTCTATGTGAATGTTTAAAGAATCAGATAGCAATGAGTAGATACAAGAATATCGTCTTCGATGTAGGAAGTGTATTGGTGAACTGGATGCGCATGAACCTGTATACCACTCTTTTCAATGGGAATAAGACATAAGCATTGTTGTCTGAGTAAATGTTCAATACATGCCTACGTGATGTCTTAATCCATTTCGCAGGAACAGAGATGAACTTGAAAACAAAGGTCTTGATTCT
>ENA-UEQO01002738-UEQO01002738.1-human-gut-metagenome-genome-assembly--contig:-NODE-2738-length-15056-cov-6.503038_pt1 | contig 15056 bp, 6 predicted proteins | sample MGYA00242938_ERZ507940 | MGnify/ENA primary metagenome ERZ507940 (study PRJEB26167, sample SAMN06115517) | human gut metagenome | host: Homo sapiens | place: China:Chongqing | collected 2014-12-03... | reverse complement strand
AAACTCTTGCTCAGAGAGAACAGGGAGTTACAATCGACTTCGTTCGCCAGCAGATCAAGATCGCATTCCAGGGAGTAAGTGCTGACCAGGCTAAGACTGCAGTTATCGCTTATGAGCCAATCTGGGCTATTGGAACAGGAAAGGTTGCAACTACAGCGCAGGCACAGGAAGTATGCGGATTTATAAGAACTGTATTCGAAGAGTTATATGATAAAGAAACCGCGGAGCAGATAAGGATTCTTTATGGAGGAAGTGTTAATGCTTCTAATGCAGCAGAGCTTTTTGCCCAGCCTGATATTGATGGTGGACTGGTAGGAGGTGCAAGTCTCAAGCCGGATTTTGCGGATATAGTTAATTATAATAAGTAAATAAGCATGAAAAGACCTTGTTTTGATGATAATATTCAAGACAAGGTCTTTGATTTTTTTTACAAATGTGCTATCATGCTATAGGCAATTAATTAGAATACATTTAAAGGAGAATCACATTATGAGTAAAAAACCAGTAGTTTTAATGGTACTTGATGGTTATGGTTTAAGTGATAGAACAGAGGGTAATGCAATAGCTATGGCTAATACTCCTGTTATGGATAAGTTAATGAAGGAATATCCATTTGTTAAGGGTAACGCATCTGGACTTTATGTAGGTCTTCCAGATGGTCAGATGGGTAATTCAGAAGTTGGACATATGAATATTGGTGCTGGCAGGATTATATATCAGGATCTTACAAGAATAACAAAGGCTATAGAAGACGGAGAGTTCTATAAGAATGAAGAACTTCTTGCTGCTATGGAGAATTGCAAGAAGAATAATTCTGATTTACATCTTTTCGGACTTTTATCAGATGGTGGTGTTCACAGCCACATTTCACATATATATGGTTTACTTGAGATGGCTAAGAAGAATGGAGTTTCTAATGTATATGTACACGCTTTCCTTGATGGACGTGATACACCTCCAGCTTCAGCTAAAGATTTTGTAGCCAGGCTTGAAGACAAGATGGCAGAGATTGGTGTTGGTAAAGTAGCTTCTTTAGCGGGAAGATACTATGCTATGGATAGAGATAATAACTGGGACAGAGTAAAGGAAGCATATCTTTCACTTACAACAGGTGAAGGAAAGTCAGCAGATAATGCAGTTAAGGCACTTGAAGAGTCTTATGCGGCAGATGTTACAGATGAATTCGTTGTTCCTACAGTAATAACAGAGAATGGCAAGCCACTTTCAGTTGTTAAGCCTGACGATTCAGTAATATTCTTTAACTTCCGTCCAGATAGAGCAAGAGAGATGACAAGAGCTTTCTGTGATGATAAGTTCACAGGTTTTGAAAGAGAATATATTCCAACTACATTTGTATGCTTCAAGGATTATGATGAATCAATCCCTAACAAGTTAGTTGCATTCAAGAAAGAAGAAATCAAGAATACATTTGGCGAATTCCTTGCTAATAATGGCAAGAAGCAGCTTCGTCTTGCTGAGACAGAGAAGTATGCACATGTAACATTTTTCTTTAATGGTGGTGTTGAAGATCCTAATGTAGATGAGTTCAGACTTCTTGTTAACTCACCTAAGGATGTTCCAACATATGACCTTAAGCCAGAGATGAGTGCTCCAGAGGTTGGTATGGATTTAGTTGAGGCAATTAAGTCAGATAAGTATGATGTTATCGTAATCAACTTTGCGAACCCTGATATGGTTGGTCACACAGGTGTTATTCCGGCAGCAGTTAAGGCTGTAGAAAAGGTAGATGAGCTTGTTGGCAAGGCTGTACAGGCTGTTAAGGATGTTGACGGAGTATTATTCATATGTGCTGACCATGGTAACGCAGAGAAGATGATAGATTATGAAACAGGTGCACCACATACAGCGCATACAACTAATCCAGTTCCATTTATTCTTGTCAATTATGATGAAGCATATACACTTAGAGAAGGTGGAAGACTTTGTGATATAGCTCCAACTCTTATTGAGATTATCGGAAATGGGCAGACTGGCAGATCGCATGGAAAAAACAGCGGCAGGAGAGTATTCATACACTTGAGTTTCCATTTTCCTACCGGCAGGGACAAAAGAAGCTGGTTGCCGATGTTTACCGCACCATTCTGCGGGGGAAGAACCTGTTTATCGAGGCACCGACCGGAGTGGGCAAAACAATTTCCACAATCTTTCCGGCGGTAAAAGCAGTGGGAGAAGGGCTGGCAGACCGGATCTTTTATCTCACGGCAAAGACCATCACAGCAACTGTGGCAAAAGAAACGTTCGCACTGCTGGAAGAACAGGGATACCGTGCCAAAGTCATCCAGATTACAGCAAAAGAAAAACTCTGCCTGTGTGAAGAGATGGACTGCAACCCGGTAAACTGTCCATATGCAAAGGGGCATTTTGACCGGGTGAACGATGCGGTGTTTGATCTCTTGCAGAAATCCAACCTGTTTACCAGAGAGGAGGTTTTAGCGCAGGCGAAAGAATATCAGGTGTGCCCGTTTGAGATGAGTCTGGATGTGGCAACCTGGGCGGACAATATTGTCTGTGATTACAATTACGTATTCGATCCGAATGTATATCTGAAACGCTTTTTTCAGGAGGGGATAAAGGGAGACTATCTGTTCCTGGTGGATGAGGCACATAACCTCGTGGATCGCAGCAGGGAGATGTACAGTGCCGATCTGTACAAAGAAGACGTGCTTGCAGTGAAGCGGATCATGAAAGCGCACAGCCGTACGATCTGCCGTATCCTGGACAAATGCAACAAAGCCATGCTGGAAATGAAACGTGAGTGTGAGCACTACCAGATTCTGGACAGTGTGGGAACGTTGACCTTCCACCTTATGCGGCTGGCCTCCCAGATGGATGAATTTTTGGAAAAACCGCGGGAATTTCCGGAGAAGAAAACGGTGCTGGATTTTTACTTTGCGCTGCGCAATTTCCTGAATATCTATGATCTGGTGGATGACCATTACGTGATCTACAGCCAGATGACGGAGGAAGGTCAGTTCCGGATCCGGCTCTTTTGCGTAGATCCGTCGGTCAATCTGCAGAAATGCATCGATAAAAGCAATTCCACGATCTTTTTCTCCGCAACGCTCCTGCCGATCGGATACTACAAGCGGCTACTTTCCACGGACGAGGATAACTATGCCATTTATGCGCAGAGTACGTTTGCCCAGACACAGAGACTTCTCGCATTTGGCCGGGATGTGAGCACAAAATATACGCGGAGGAACAGAAAAGAATACGAAAAAATCGCGGACTATATCGGTGCAGTCACAGAAGCACAGCAGGGAAATTACATGGTGTTTTTCCCGTCTTACCGGCTGATGCAGGATGTATATGAGGTCTTTGCCGGGAAGGCGGCCGATTCGTGCGAGATTCTGATGCAGCATAGTAATATGAAAGAACACGAAAGAGAAGCGTTTTTGGAAGAATTTGAAAAAGAGCGCCAGGGGACACTCGTTGCGTTCTGTGTGATGGGTGGAATTTTCGGGGAAGGCATTGATCTGAAAAACGACCGGCTGATCGGTGCCATCATCGTGGGAACCGGACTTCCGCAGGTCAGCGATGAACGTGAAATTTTAAAGAATTATTATGATGAGCGGGGATTGTCCGGATTTGACTATGCGTTCCGCTATCCGGGAATGAACAAAGTCCTGCAGGCAGCAGGGCGCGTGATCCGGACCAGCGAGGACCGCGGCGTGATCCTTCTGCTGGATGAACGTTTCCTGCAGCGCGAATACGGAGAGCTTTTTCCGAGAGAATGGGAAAAGAGAAGCGTCTGTGGTCTGCCGCAGCTGCGGGAAGAAGTGAGCCGGTTCTGGTCAGACGTCCGGGAGGAGCTTTAAAAACTCTTCGGTGGAGGCAGAAACCGGAAGGGTAGGGTTTAACGAAGCCACCAGCTGCCGCTGCGGGATCGTTTCCTGCGTGCGGACGAGAAAGAGATCCTCCGGCTTGTGTTTCAGACAAAAATCCGGGATAAAAGCAATTCCAAGACCGATGCGGGCCATGTCAATGAGCAGATCGTTGCTGCTGAGCTCTACCTGAGGCAGCAGTTCCAGCTGATGCTGCAGGAAAATGTGGTGCAGAAACTCACTCGTTGTGCTCTTGCGGTCTAACATCATGAGCGGATAGGTGCCAAGCTCCGAGAAAGGAACGATGCGGTCCGCCAGATCAAAATATGCCGGATTGGCGACGAACACATCCGAGAAAGAGCCAACCGTTTTCTGAATATAGGAAGGATTCAGATGCGGGTTTGGAAAATTTGTGATAATCAGATCTACCCGGCGCTGCTCTAACAGGTCTACACAGCCCATCGAGCTGGCATTGGTGATTTTAATCGGAACATCCGGGAATTTCCGATGGAATTTCTGCAGATACGGCAGAAGAAAATAGCGGCAGATCGTGTCGCTGGCACCGATATGCAGCTGTCCTAAACCAAGAGAGCCGGATTCTAAAAGCTGGCTTTCGCCGCGTGAGATCAGATTCATGGCAGGTTCCACATGTTTCAGAAGCAGAGCACCGGCAGGAGTCAGCTGCACTTTTTTTGTGCTGCGGATAAAAAGCGGCTGTCCCAGCTTGCGCTCTAATGTTTTGATAGACTGGCTTACCGCTGACTGGGAGATAAACAGCTTCTTACTTGCATCCGAAAATGAGAGAGAGCTTGCAACATAATAGAAAACCTTGTATAATTCATAATTGATATCCATCGATCATATCCTCAGTAGTATAGTATAGTATAGGATATATTATATACCTTTCACAAAGGAGAGAAAAGGAGATTATCATGAAAAAGGGAATTTTGAAAACCTTATGCGGATTGATGGCGGCACTCATGCTGCTTGTGTTCGCAGGAACACCCGTTATAACTCAGGCAGCAAAACTGCCATATTACATTAAAATCAATCGTCAGCAGAACTGTGTGACCGTATATGCACTTGATTCCAAAGGCAAATATACCAAACCGGTCAAAGCATTTGCCTGCTCTGTCGGTGTCAACAATGCCACCCCGACAGGAACATTTTCGATTCCGGCAAAATACCGCTGGCATACACTTATGGGCGGTGTGTACGGACAGTATTGCAGCCGTATTCACGGTGGTGTGCTGTTCCACTCTGTTTTTTACAGTGCACAGGACCCGAGCAGGCTGGCATACAATTCTTATAACCGTCTGGGACAGACGGCATCCCACGGATGTGTCCGTCTGAATGTGGAAGATGCCAAGTGGATCTATGACAACTGCCCGGTAGGAACCAAAGTAACCATCTATGACAGCAAAGATCCGGGACCGCTGGGCAAGCCTACCCCGATCCGTATTGATGTAAACAGTCCGTACCGCGGATGGGATCCGACCGATCCGGATCCGAGAAATCCATGGCTGAAACTCCGTCCGACGATTAAGGGAATCAAGAATAAAACCATCGAGAGAACAAACAGCAAAGTAGATCTGAAAAAGGGTGTGAAAGCTACCGATTACAGAGGTAAGACACTTAAATTTACCGTTTCCGGAAAAGTCAATGCGGCAAAGACCGGAAAATATAAGATTACATACACCGCAAAAGATGCCAAAGGAAACAAGACCCAAAAGAGCATCGTAATTACCGTAAAAGATACGAAAGCACCATCCATCAGCCTGAAGCGAAAGACACTGACCTACAATAAAGCCGTTTCCAAAGAAAAACTGGTTTCTGCAATTAAGGCAGATGTAGTGGCAAAAGATCTGGGCAAAAAACTTGCGTCAAAATATGTTTTCGTGGATGCCAGAGAAGCACATAAGGCAGTTACCGCTATGGAAAGAGGAACCTATGGAACTTATAGCGTGACCGTATATGTCAAAGATGCGGCAGGAAATAAATCCAGAAAGCTGAAAGTAAAGATTAATTTTGTAAATCCAAACCCGGGTACCGATCAGCCGGATCAGCCGGAACCGGACACTCCGGGCGTTGTAACGGACAGTGCAATTACCGTACAGTAATTTCATAAGAACAGGTAATAGATATCGTAAGCGATATTAATTTTACTTAATTGTCAACCCATGATACAATAACATAAAGATCAATAGAATGCCCCCGAATGCAGGGGGCATTCCGTTTCGCAAAAGAAGGAGGTAAATCCAATGGGCAATGTACGTCGTGTGTACGTAGAAAAGAAACCGGATTTTGCCGTAAAGGCAAAAGAATTAAAACATGAGGTAAAGCATTATCTCGGAATCGCTGCAGATCAGGTGCGTGTTCTGATCCGTTATGATGTGGAAAATGTATCGGATGCCACTTACCAGAAGGCATTGCAGACGGTATTTTCCGAGCCACCAGTGGATGATATTTATGAGGAGAACTTTGACGCAGAAGGCGGAAACGTATTTTCCGTAGAATTCCTGCCGGGACAGTTCGACCAGAGAGCGGATTCCGCAGAGCAGTGCGTGAAGCTTTTAAATGAGGATGAGGAGCCGATCATCCGCAGCGCGACGACCTATGTGATCAAGGGTGACATCACAGAGGATGAGTTAGAGGCGATCAAAAAGTATTGTATCAATCCGGTAGATTCCCGTGAGACCGGTATGGACAAGCCGGATACCCTCGTACAGAATTTCGATGAGCCGGCAGACGTGGCAGTTTTCGACGGATTTATCGACATGGCAGAAGCACACTTAAAGGAACTGTACAGCTCTTTAAATCTTGCCATGACCTTTAAGGATTTCTTACATATCCAGAATTACTTCAAAAATACCGAGAAGCGGAATCCGTCCGTGACAGAGATCCGCGTGCTTGATACTTACTGGAGTGACCATTGCCGTCATACCACCTTTTCGACAGAACTGAAAAATGTGAAGTTTGATGAAGGATTTTACCAGGCACCAATCAAAAAGACTTACGAAGAATATCTTGATACCCACAAGAAACTGTATGCGGGACGCGATGACAAGTTTGTCTGCCTGATGGATCTGGCACTGCTTGCCATGAAACGTCTGAAAAAAGAAGGAAAACTTGCAGATCAGGAAGAATCTGACGAGATCAATGCATGTTCCATCGTGGTACCGGTGGAAGTAGATGGAAAGACAGAGGAGTGGCTTGTAAACTTTAAGAACGAGACACATAACCATCCGACCGAGATTGAGCCGTTCGGTGGTGCTGCTACCTGTTTAGGCGGAGCCATCCGTGATCCGCTTTCCGGAAGAACTTATGTGTATCAGGCAATGCGTGTGACCGGAGCCGCAGATCCAACCGTATCCGTAAAAGATACGATTGAGGGTAAGCTGCCACAGAAGAAGATCGTGCGTGAGGCTGCCAGAGGTTATAGCTCCTATGGAAACCAGATCGGATTGGCAACCGGATATGTCAAAGAAGTTTACCATCCGGATTATGTGGCAAAACGTATGGAGATCGGAGCTGTCATGGGTGCCGCACCGAGACGTGCCGTACAGAGACTGACCTCCGATCCGGGAGATAAGATTATCCTTCTGGGCGGACGTACCGGACGTGACGGTATCGGTGGAGCGACCGGTTCTTCCAAGGCGCACAATACAGAGTCCACATCGGTATGCGGTGCCGAGGTACAGAAAGGTAATGCACCGACTGAGCGTAAACTGCAGCGCCTGTTCCGCAGAGAAGAAGTCAGCCATATTATCAAAAAATGTAACGATTTCGGTGCCGGCGGTGTATCGGTAGCCATCGGTGAGCTTGCAGACGGACTGCGCGTGAATCTGGATAAAGTACCGAAGAAATATGCTGGTCTGGATGGAACGGAGATTGCAATCTCCGAGTCTCAGGAGCGTATGGCAGTGGTTGTCGCTCCGCAGGATGTCGAGCAGTTCCTTGCTTATGCAAAAGAAGAAAACCTTGAAGCAACCGAGGTGGCAGTTGTTACCGAGGAGCCGAGACTGATCTTAGAGTGGAGAGGAAAAGACATTGTCAATATTTCCCGTGCATTCCTCGATACCAATGGTGCGCATCAGGAAGCAGATGTCGAAGTCGAGATGCCAAAAGAGGAAGACAACTTCTTTAAAAAGATCGAACTTCCGAAAGTTGCAGATGCATTACAGAAAAATGATAACAAAGCGGCATGGCTTGCAATGCTTGCGGATCTTAACGTATGTTCCCAGAAGGGACTTGTCGAAATGTTTGACGGTTCCATCGGAGCTGGAAGCGTCTATATGCCATATGGTGGACGTTATCAGTTGACGGAGACACAGAGCATGGTTGCCAAGCTTCCAGTTTTACATGGAAAATGTGATACCGTAACCATGATGTCCTACGGATTTGATCCGTATTTATCTTCCTGGAGCCCATACCATGGATCGGTTTATGCGGTACTCGAATCTCTTTCCCGTATCGTGACAGCCGGTGGTGATTACAAGAAAGTACGATTTACTTTCCAGGAATATTTCCGCAGAATGAACGAAGATCCAAAGAGATGGAGCCAGCCGTTTGCCGCACTGCTTGGTGCATTTGATGCACAGATCGGTTTTGGACTGCCGTCCATCGGTGGAAAAGATTCCATGTCCGGAACCTTTAACGATATTGACGTGCCTCCGACACTGGTTTCTTTCGCAGTCGATGTGGCAAGAGAAAAAGACGTGATCACACCGGAACTGAAAGAAGCAGGAGATAAGCTGGTACTCTTTACGATCGAAAAGAACGCGTATGATCTGCCGGTATATGAACAGGTGATGAAACTGTATGATAAGATCCATGAACTGATTGGCAGGGGCGCAATCCGCAGTGCCTACGCACTGGACGGAAAAGGTCTGGCAGCAGCAGTCAGCAAGATGGCATTTGGTAACAAATTAGGTGTCACCATTGCAGAGGATGTCACAGCAGAAACATTATTTGCACCGGGATTTGGTAATATCGTTGCAGAAGTAAAAGAGGAGTTTCTTCCTATTATAAAAGAAGCATCCGGAGTTGTTGTCGGTGAAGTGAACGATGCACAGAAATTTGTATACAAAGAAATGTCACTTTCCATGGAGGAAGCAATTGCAGCCTGGGCCGGAACACTCGAAAGAGTCTTCCCAACCCGCGCAACCGAGGGCAAGGAAAAAGTGCAGAGTGATGTATATGATACCAAGAATATCTATGTATGCAAGAACAAAGTCGCAAAGCCGACCGTATTCATTCCGGTATTCCCTGGAACAAACTGTGAGTATGACAGTGCGAAAGCCTTTGAGCGTGCAGGTGCAAACACCATTGTAAAGGTATTCAAAAACCTGAGTGCAGCAGATATCCGTGATTCTGTCGATGAATTTGTCAAGGCAATCGATCAGTCACAGATCATCATGTTCCCGGGCGGCTTTTCCGCAGGAGATGAACCGGAAGGATCTGCAAAGTTCTTTGCAACGGCATTCCGGAATGCAAAGATGACCGAGGCAGTAAGCAGACTGCTGTCAGAACGTGACGGACTGGCACTGGGTATCTGCAACGGATTCCAGGCACTGATCAAACTGGGACTTGTTCCTTACGGACAGATCCAGGCACAGAGTGCGGATTCCCCGACACTGACCTACAACACCATCAACCGCCACATCAGCAAGATGGTATATACCAAGGTCGTAACAAACAAATCCCCATGGCTGCAGCAGGCAAAGCTTGGTGCAACATACTGCAATCCGGCATCCCATGGAGAGGGACGTTTCGTAGCTCCGAAGGAATGGCTGGACAAGCTTTTTGCAAACGGACAGGTTGCCACCCAGTATGTCAATGAAGCCGGCGAGCCAACCATGGATGAAGAGTGGAATGTCAATGGTTCGTACATGGCGATCGAGGGTATCACCAGTCCGGATGGACGTGTACTCGGAAAGATGGCACACAGCGAGCGCCGCGGTGAGGCCGTTGCCATGAACATCTACGGAGAGCAGGATATGAAGATCTTCGAATCCGGAGTTGCTTACTTTAAATAGAATTGTTTATCTTCACGCGTAGTTTCACTCGAACTACGCGTGAAATAGTTTTAATAATAGAAAAAAGTGAAAAAACTCTTAAATGCTTAAGAAAATATTAAAGAATTTTTTCAATAAAATGTAATTTTGGTGTTGCAAAGATACAATACTTGGTGTATGATTGTCACGTAGAGTAGTTAAAAGAGTACTATAAATAGTACGACAAGTGATGAACTACTATCGAGGCTATGGAAACTGGAACTTGTTCCAGACAGACCTTACAATTACAGATACATATTAGAAATATAAGTCATCGGAACCTCAGCTTGCTGATCTTGATGCTGGACAATCAACGTTGATATCACACTCTACGCCGACGTCTGATGTACGAAAGTTTCTGGTCATTTATGATTTGTGTGTCTGTAGATGAAACTGACGATGGACTTAACAGTAAGACCGAGGAAGGTCAGTGGAGGCAATTAGCGAGAACATTGGACTGGAAAAATCGTCCGCAGCGGTTTGGAAGAGAAGATGAAGGAACTTAAACGTGCAGGGTTAAACGAGTAGAAGAGATGGAAGTTAGTCAAAAAGAAAGAGAGGAAAAAACATGAAATCAAGCAAAAAAGTGTTAGCTTTTGCTCTCGCTGCAGCTATGGTTGTAACAGCAGTTCCTGCTACAAACGCACAGGCAGCTTCTACAGCAAAGCTTAGCGCAAAAAAAGCCACAGTTTATTCTGAGGGCTACAAGACAGTTACAGTTAAAACTCCAAAGTCTTGGAAGTCTGTTAAAGTAACTGCAACAAGCAACAAGAAGTCTGTTGCAAAAGTTAAGAAGACAGCAGCAAAGAAGATCAAGGTTACAGGTGTTAAGCCAGGTACCGCTAAAGTTACGGTTAAGGTAACTTACAAGACTTCTACAAAGAAGAGTGCTAAGACAAAGACAAAGAAACTTACTTACACACTGAAAGTTGCTAAGGTAGGCGTTGCTTTATCTGGAGATTCAGTAGTAGCTATTGGAAGCACAACTAAGTTAACAAATACTAAGAAAAATTCTTCAAGAGCTAAGATTACTTACACATCAAGCGATGATTCTATCGCAACAGTAGCAGCTGACGGTACAGTAACTGGTGTTAAGGCTGGTAAGGCAACAATCACAGCTAAGATTACCGTTGGTAAGGATTCAGCTACAACTACTAAGGATGTAGAAGTTAAGAACTATGTTCTTTCTACTGTAGCACAGAACAAGTTGACAGAGCTTACAGCTACTGTTACTGGCAACACAAAGAATCTTAAGGCTTCTGATTTCACAGTAAAGAGTGAAGCAACAAACGTTGTTTACCCAGTATCTAAGGTAACAGTTGATTCTAAGGACGCTTCTAAGGTTACATTAACTCTGTTCAGTGAGTTAAAGGATGCAGCTACATATGATGTGACTCTTGATGGAATCACAAAGACATTCGTAGCTTCTGATGGAAAGGTTGCTTCTATCGCACTTGATAAAGCTACAATCCCATATGCTACTGAGACAGAAATTAAGTTGGTTTCCAAAGATGCTAATGGTGTTATCATAAAAGAACTTAAATATGGTGATACTGATAACAGTTATAACTTTACAATTGATACAAAAGGTAACGGATATACAACTGGTTCTAAGTTATACTTAAACAAGATTGGCGATACTGCTGAAGCAACTATCGAGTACAAGACTGGAAAGTATGACCAGAATGGTAAGGCTGAAGGCAATATTGGTCCTAACAAGGTGACAATTACTGCTGCAGATCAGTCAGCTATCAATGATTTCAAAGTAAGAATTGATGGCGCAAACAAGAAGTTTGATAAGGCAAAAGATACTAATAAGATTGCTGCCGGAGAAACTGGCAAATATGCATACTTTATGATCAAGGATGCAACAGGAACAGAGGTTTCTAAGTATGATTATACTGTAGAATCTTCAGACAAGACAGTTTTAATGCTTGCAAGCAATACTATCTCAAGCAAGAGCGTTGGTCTTACTCCTGTTAAGCAGGGTACAGCATATATCTTATTTAAAGATAAGGATGGTAAAATTGTAAACTCTGTAGCAATTGATGTTACTGCTGGTAGAGAAGCTGCTACTCTTGAGTTAGATAAGTATAGCGTAGATGCTTCTACATCAAAGACTGTAGCTGCTAAGACAGTAAGTGTTAAGGTAAAGGATCAGTATGGTGATGAGGTAGCTGCAAGCAATTACTCAAATGTACATGTATCTTATTTAAGTGGTCCTGTTAAGAATGAGTCCGCTGTAGCATTTGATGCAAGCAAGAAAGCAGTTGTTGTTACAGGTTCAGCATTTGATGCTTCTAAAACAGGAGCCTATGTATACAAGGTTGCTTATACAAAAGATAATAAGGAAATTGTAGCTAAGACTCTTACTGTTAATGTTCAGAAACCTGGTTCTGCAGTTGATTCATATCGCCTTGATCTTGACAAATCTTCTGTAGATGTTAAAGTTGATAATGATAATAAAGATAACAAAATCATTACTGCTCAGTTAATGGGACGTTCAAACGGTGTTGACTTGGAAGCAGTACAGAATGTAACTTATACTGTAAAGAAATCTGATGGAACAGTTGTTTTTGGTAAGGACAATGGAAAGGTTATTACAGGAGCAGCATTCGGAGTTGATAATAACTATGGTGATGCGAACATTACAGGTTCTAATTTAAATATCAAACTTGTAGATGTTACTAACGGAACAGCTACAAAGAATCTTGGAGCTGGTACTTATACTGTAACTGCTACATGCAAAGATACAAAGAATAATGATGTAACTATTACTTCTAGCTTTACAGTAACAGATACTCAGACTAAGGCATCTGCTGAAGTTAGGCATAATTCAGTTGAGCCGACAGAGGATACTGTTGAAGCTGCATTAAAAGCTGCTTTAGTTGTAACTTATGGAGATGATGTTTATAGTAATGCAGAAGGTGCTAAAACATTAGTAATTTCTAAGGTTGAAGGAAAACTTAATGATGGTACCGAGTTTAAGACAAAGGATACCAAGGTTAAAGGTCATGATTTCAATATTTCTAAACTGGAAGTTACTGTAACAGTAGCAGATGGCATCTCAATGAATGTTGAAGTTGCTGTACCTGGTGTTATTACAGCAAAATAATATAGAAATTATTTGATCTAAGTTATTATAACATCTGTGAAATATTAAATAGTAAAATATAGCTCTCTGCCAATTGGGTGGAGAGCTATATTTCTGTGATAAAAGAGGTTGCCGAAGCAACCTCTTTTATAGACTCAATTACTTGAATGAAATTACATATGGATTAGAAGAAATATCCTTTGTAATGTCAACCTTATAAGCACCTGAATCAACTGTAAATGTGATCTTCTTGATTGTTACAGACTTAACACTGCTAGAAATCGCGGTGTGATCCTTGTCAAGTTTAGCACCTGTATTAGTAATACCCTCTACAGATACAATTGACATATTCTCATCATCTACTCCATAAGTATGATCACCATATACAAGCTTAACTGCAGCTTTTACAAGAGCTTCTGAATCGCTAACACGATCAATTGAATCTTTTTCAAGACTCATATCACCTGTTGGCTGTGTATCCTTAACAGTAAATGTAGTAGTGAATGTCTTTGTAACCCACTTAGTAGAATCGCTTTCTGTCTTCTTACCAGTCTTAACAGTTGCTGTGATCTTGTAAGTACCAGCACCAAAGTTCTTTTCAGCAGTAAATGCGGAAAAAGAAACTGTTTGTACTGTCATTGTATTACGACCCATAGTGATATCACATCCTGTGTTAGCAGACACATCTTTTCCATCCTTATCTTCTAACTTATATGTAATAGACTTAACCTCTGTTGTATTGTCTTTAAGTTCTGTTCCTCTAGAAAGAGTCTGATTTGCGACACCATTGATCATCTGATTTACACTGGCAGTGATAACATAATCAGCTGGAGTATTATGATCATTATCTACAAGGTTATCAATTTCTGTTTTATTTACGTCTAAAGCAAAAGACTCAGTTCCCTGAGAAGGATTTTTAGGCTGCTGAATTGTAATTGTTACAACTCTTGCACAAACTTCTTTTCCATCTTTCATGTATGCAATCTTATACTGATATGTTCCTTCTGGAATAGTAACAGTACGATCCCATGCATAGAAGTTAACTTTAATTTTGTTTGATGCTGTAGCAGAATCAATATCAAAGAATACACCATCACCAGAATCTGTAATATCAGATGCTTTTACATTCTTCGCAGTTGTGCTAAGGCAAGTAACTTTCAGAGATGAACTAGCAACTTTGATATCTTTTGCATACTGATCCTTGAAAGATGCAGTTACAGTTACGTCCTGCTGTAATGCAGCAGAATTTGAAAGTGTAGCAGATGTTTTATCAACATCCATTGTTGCAACTTCTCTCTTAGCAACAACAGTAATTGCTACAGAGCTTACAATCTTATCATCTTTTTTAATTAAAATATAAGCAGTACCAGCCTTTACAGGTGTAACAACCACTTTCTTATCACTATCGAGAGTTGTATCGCCAAGCATTAAGACACTCTTATCACTGGACTCTACTGTATAATCATAGTAATTAGAAATTTCATTTCCGTCAGCATCTTTGATCTGGAAATATGCATATTTTACTGTAGCATCATCAACAGCAAGCTGTGCGTTTGCATCAATTTTGTCAAACTTCTTTGCTGTTAACTCAGATACCTTTACATTAAAATTATTAACAGCAGTTTGATCTACAGCTGTAATTGTAAGTTTTCCAGATGTAATGTTTCCTTCTGGCTTACCGTCTGTGCCATACTTTCCAGACTTATAAGTAACCTCTGCTGTAGCAGTGTCACCAATCTTATTTAAGTATAACTTAGAACCGTTTACATAACCATTGTTTGTTGTAAGGGAGAAGTCATACTTGGAAGCATCCTGTGATCCATAAGCAGACTCATCAAGAACAACACCATTAGCATCCTTAGAAACTAATTTGATCTCTGTCTCGGTTGCAACCGGAACAGTGAGTTTATTAACGTTTACAGATGCAACTTTACCATCAGATACAACAACCTGCTTTGTTGTTCCGTCAAGTGTTACATCATAAGTCTTTCCATCTGTTAATCCAGCAAATGTTGTGAATGTAACCTTTGTTGCATCCTTGCTGTCTACAGATACAGACTT
>ENA-UEQO01002730-UEQO01002730.1-human-gut-metagenome-genome-assembly--contig:-NODE-2730-length-15107-cov-6.301663_pt1 | contig 15107 bp, 10 predicted proteins | sample MGYA00242938_ERZ507940 | MGnify/ENA primary metagenome ERZ507940 (study PRJEB26167, sample SAMN06115517) | human gut metagenome | host: Homo sapiens | place: China:Chongqing | collected 2014-12-03... | reverse complement strand
CTTCTTTTTACACATGATGTTGAGGATCGTTTTATCGGTTTGCTCCATGCCGGCCGTACCGATCAATCCGACGTTGCGGATCGTTTTTTCAATGTCGTCCTCGATAATTCCGTCGTTTTGGGTTTTGATTCCGTTCATCGATAGCAATGCCGCCTGCACTGCGGCAGATACGCCGGAATATACTTTCAGGGCACAGCCTTGTTTCGCCCCGTCGCACATCATTCCGGTAAGGTTGGAACACATGGTTTTTATAGTATTCACCATTTGCTCGTAAGTTCCTCCCATCAGATAGGTGATTGCCGAAGCAGAGCCCGTTCCCGCAATCAGTATTCCGCAAAGAGCAGACAGATGCCCCATGTAATAATGGATATGGGCGGCGATCAGGTTACTCAATGCAAGTGCACGCGTCAGTTGTTCGCGCGAAGAGCCGAAGCGTTCTGCTGCGACCACGACGGGTAAATATACCGTGATTCCCTGGTTACCGCTACCGGAATTGGTCATGACCGGTTTTTCGCATCCGTCCATACGGGCATCCGAAGCGGCTGTGGCCCGGATCAGTACATTGTTCAGAAAATCATCTTCCAGCAATCCTTTGTCGATATTTTCTTTCAGGGTTTTACCGATTTGCAGTCCATAGGCACTTTTCAATCCTTCTTCCGATATGGCTTTATTCATTTCCGCTCCCTGAAGCACGAATTCGATTTTCTCAACATCCACCCGGTGTATAAATTCCCAAATACGCGCTACGCTCAGTTCCGGACGATTTTTTTTCTCAGCCGTCAGGGGGCGGTAATCTTTTTTAAACAGGGTTTCCCCGTTTTTTTCCACCAGCACGATGTTCGTATGGGTGTGCACGATAACCGTTCTCACCACATCCCCGCCTTTCGTGCAGATCGCCTCTGCATAAAGCTTGTCGGGTGCATTTTCGTCGAGGCAAATTTCTACAGCATTCTTTTCCAACAATTCTTTCGACAACGACAAATTGCAACCTTCGGAAACTTTTTTCAGCACCTCCAGCCCATATTCCGTCTTTCCGCACACAGCTCCCAAAGCGGCGGCGATAGGCAATCCGGTCATCCCCGTCCCCGGAATCCCCACACCCATCCCGTTCTTATAGATATTCCCGCTCACCAGCACTTTAATGCGGTCCGGAACATCCCCCAGCACTTCACGGCATTTTGCACAAGCCAGGGCACAGGCAACAGGCTCTGTACACCCAAGGGCAGGAATGGTTTCCTGCTTCAGTATTTCAATGATTTGTTGTTCAGTAGCCTGACCCATATAGAGCTAATTTCATATTCAACATAAACTGAGGCAAATTTATCGGTTTTTACTTTACTCTCTCGAGGAGAGAACACAGATTAACACTTTTTTAATATTAAAAAGATACCGGGCTTATATTCAATCGCTTCCTAATTTTTGGTTCTCTCTTTTCATCTTTTCATGAAAATCCGTATCTTCGCAAAAATTTCCGGCACAACCGGACTTGTTTATTTTACAGGCTTATGGTTAAATATATCCTTATCGTCTTTTTGTTTGCCGGGAAATTATACGCAGCCCCGCAACAGGATTCTACGTCCACCGAGGTGTGTTACGACATTTTTCAGGAACTGAAAGAGCCCGGAGCAAACGGAGGCAGCGTCCATCTGGCCTGTTCCCCGGCTATCGATAACCTGCTGCACCTGCATATCAATCAAAACAAGAGAAACAAATCGTTTTCCGGTTACCGGATCCAAATATTTTCCACCAGCTCTTACGGGAGCAATATGGAAAAACTAAAACAGATGCGGGACGACTTCGAAAAGGCGTTCCAGGATATTCCCGCCTATCTGAAATATATCGACCCCGACTTTAAAATCCGGGTGGGGAATTTCCGCACGAAACTGGAAAGTATCCCTGCCTTGCACCGGGTTAGAAAATTATATTCCACGAGCTACCCCGTAAAGACCGAGATCACGCTGGACGAAATGAAACGAATCCCGATGCAGGACATTCCGGTGGAAGAGCCGGAAACAACAGAGTAATCCCCCGTTCAAAAATTCAGGGAAGACTATTCTTTCGCCCGGAGCTTACGGATAACGGTTTCGATTTCCGCCATCTCCGCCGTATTTTTTTCCCAAAGTCTCTGCCATTTTTCACTCCCGGCATCAGCCGGACGGTGCGACAAAGTTTTGTTCACTTTATCGATCCGCGCCATCAGTCCGAGTGCATCTTTCCCGATATACGTATCCCGGAAACGCTCCCAAATATACTCCACCGCCACAGGCGACACATGCAACATATCTTCTGCATAAAAACGGTAGTCCCTCAATTCGTCCATCACGATCTCGTAAGAAGGGAAATAGTACACATTTTCCAAATCGCGCACCAAACGGTCGATTGCCAGGAGCAATACCGATTTGCTCAACTGATTGCCGTGTGCTCCGTCTTTCCAATGCCGGATGGGGCTGACCGTGAAGAGAATCCGGAGGGCAGGATTGATTTCCCGCAAGTGCCGGATCAACAAGGTGTATGCCGCTGCGATTTCTTCCGGTTCAAGCCGGAAGCGCTCAAATTCCGAAGCGGGTAGTTTATGACAGTTCGACACAATTCCGCCGTCACGCTTGTACCGGAACACCCAGGCCGTGCCGAATGTAATCACCAGCATATCTGTCGTTTTCAGCCTGTCCGCCGCCTTTGCCAGCCGTTCATTGATCCGGTGGAGACAAGTTTCCCGGTCGGGAGACGAAAAACTGCCATGATGCAGCAAACTAAGCCATTTCCCGTCATGCTGCATCAGCCTGTCCGCCGTAAAAGATTCTCCCTCCATCACTAATTCCAGCACCCGCATGACCGACATCGGGTTATAAACAATTCCACACGGGTTAATGTCGGCATCGAATTTAAAACAGGTCAGTTTTTCCCCGATATTTTCCGTAAAACAAGAGCCTAACATCAATATCCGGGAGTGATACCCGATGTGGAAACCGGGCTGGGGTATTTCAATTTTTGTTTGCCACTCCATAAATTTGATTCATTCTAAATTCATCCAAAGATAATCCGGCTTTCTGTTTTTCCCTTCCGGTTTTTACTTTATTTTTTATCTTTGTACCAAAATCGTGGTATGAACTTTATAACCGTTTTATTGATCGCCATAGGCCTTTCTATGGATAGCCTGGCCGTTAGCGTCGGCGGAGGGATATGTATGAAGCCGTTTTGCATTCATAAATCGCTAAAAATGGCTATGGTGATGGGAATCTTTCAGGGAGGCATGACCTTTTTAGGCTGGGCTTTGGGTTCCGGATTCAGTTCTTATATCACGGATTTCGACCATTGGATCGCTTTCGCCCTGTTGTCTTATCTGGGAGGCAAAATGATTTACGAATCTTTAAAAACAGAGAACGAGACGCTGATCTCTTTTTCCAACCGTACGCTGTTCACCCTCGGCATTGCCACCAGTATCGACGCTCTGGCGGTGGGTATCAGTTTCGCATTCTTAAAAACCAATATCTTCTTTCCGGTCATTATCATCACGCTCACCACGTTTTTGCTCTCCCTGACGGGGGTATTTTTCGGATTCCGTTTCGGAAAGATCAAAAAACTCAATGTAGAATTATGGGGCGGGATCATTCTGATAGCCATCGGGATCAAGATTTTGGTAGAGCATACCCTCATGTCCTGATCCTTTTCTCCCCTGCTCTCTCATTTTTAAGTTAATTTAAACATATAAGCGTTACACTTTTTTTCTTTTAAGCGTAAATTTACAAAACGAATTAGAACGCTTAATTAAAATCCAAAATGGCTTATATAGATTATTATGGGATTTTGGGTGTCGGTAAAACGGCAACCCAGGACGAAATTAAGAAGGCTTACAAAAAATTAGCGCGCAAGCATCATCCCGATTTAAATCCGAATGATCCCGATGCGCAAAGACGTTTTCAGGAGATCAACGAAGCCAATGAAGTGCTGAGCGATCCGGAAAAACGAAAGAAATACGATCAATACGGTGAAAATTGGAAACATGCCGACGAGTTCGAGGCACAGCGCCAACGGTATCAGCAACAAGGTGGCGGTTCCGGAGGTATGGGTGGCGGCATGGGCGGCGGTTATTGGTCTTCGGGAGGAGATTTCTCCGGAGACGGCGAATTTTCAGACTTCTTCGAATCGTTGTTCGGTTCCCGCCGGGGCGGAAGCGGCAGAAGCGCCGGCTTCCGGGGGCAGGATTACAATGCAGAGTTGCAGCTTTCGCTTTTCGATGCCGCCACCACGCATAAGCAGATATTGAACGTAAACGGCAAGAGCATCCGTATCACCGTGCCGGCAGGTGTTGCCGACGGGCAGACCATAAAATTGAAAGGACAGGGAGGCCCCGGCATTAACGGAGGCCCGGCAGGAGATTTATACATTAAATTCGTAATCCAGAACGACACGGCATTTAAACGTTTGGGCGACAATCTATACCTCACTGTTCCGTTAGACCTTTACACGGCAGTCCTGGGGGGAGAGCAAACCATCGATACGCTGAACGGAAAAGTGAAATTGAAAGTGAAACCCGAAACCCAGAACAACAGTAAAGTAAGGTTGAAAGGAAAAGGTTTTCCGGTTTATAAAAAGGAAGGTGAATCCGGTGACCTGATCATTACTTTCACCGTGACACTCCCCACCCATCTGACGGAAAAGCAGAAGGAGTTGTTCCGCGAATTACAAAAGTCTTAATTAAATGAGCAGCACTATGGACACAGATTTCATTGTTATCAAAGAATATTGCCAGAAAAGCCATATAGAGCCGTCGTTCATCATTTCGCTGGAAGAGGGAGGACTGATCGATGTGCAGGTCATCGAAGGCGAACGTTATCTTCCCGTGTCGCAATTGCGCGAACTGGAACGCTACACCCATTTGTATTACGATCTTTCGATCAATATCGAGGGGATAGATGCTATCCGACACATGCTCGACCGCATGAACCGACTGCAGGAAGAAGTGACACAACTGCGCCGCCAATTACAGGTGTTCCGGTCGGGTGATAATTTCTTTATCGAAGAATAAGCACGGATAAAATCGGATTTATACGACCGTTTGAATATTTTCCGTCACCCGAGAGCGGATACGGAGTTTACAGTTTGTGGCTTGAGGCTTGAGGCAAATGTAAAAAAGAATTGAATGGAAATACAAAACCTCGCCGGAAAGCACTTCTGCATAGGGATGACTTGCGGCGGGATTTATTATGGCAAACAGCTTTTCATTTTACGAGAAAAAACACCCCTATTTTCCATAACTTTGCAGCACATTTTCAAAATGGAATTGTGCGATTACCGTGCCCAATGGCCGGATTTTCCGGCTACCTTATCCGGGCGGCAACCTATCTTTCCCCGGAACATTTACAACGGAACCGCTTAGCCACTTCTTCAAAGATGGCAGGGTCTTGCAGCCAATCGTATATATTTTCCACATATATCCGGTCGTATGCCCGATAAGGCTCTCCAAATCTTTTTTCTATTCTCTGCAATTCCTCCCAATCCACCAGACAAGCATGTAACCTCCGTTTTTCGTCTTTATTACCGGAATCCCTGCCGGAAATGTCCGTCCACGTATCCCATCCATGAGCGAATAAGGTAGCGTTCCAATGCAGGTGTTCCCCCTTTGCCAGGTTGTTCAGCCGATCTTCCCCCAACATTTCTATAAATCCGGCTTTGTCCTGCCGGGCTCTTATCATTTCGGGCGACAGTCCCGCCAATTTCAATTTCGTCACCAGGTGAAGTGCCGCCGATAGATTACTGAGTTTCCGGATTTCCGGCAACTGTGCCCAACTCATTCCGGAAGCATTTGCAGATAAAGTTTCACCGGACAGGTTTCCGGGATGCCGTCTCGCTAAAGGTTGTCCGCCTGAAATTTCAGGTTCCTGTCGCATACCTTCCTCACGGCTATGGGTCTGAAACGAAACGCCTTTCCGGGACAAACGATTTTTCCGGGACAGGACTCGCTTGTTCCCATTCCGGGAATCCGAAGGTACTTCGGGCGTATTTTCTAAAAGTGAAGTTTTCTTTTCCCGGTTGTAATAATCATGCATATTTTTAGCCAAAGCCCACCCTGCCTCGTTCACGATCAAATCTTCGGTGAAGATCGTGCTTTCCGCTCCGAACGCCCGGATATGCCCGGACGGCCATAAGGCGGCCAAAGCTGCACAACCGGAAACCGAATCACCATCCGCTTTCACGAATATGTCTATTTCCTTTCCAGTCAGCCGGCAGATAAAACGTTCTATATCGACTGCCAGTTGCATATTCCGCCTGAAATCGCCCAGAGAAATCACCACATAACCGAACGTGCCGGGCTTCGTCCGCAAAACCTCCCAAAATGCCACACTGTTTACATCGGCGCACACATATTCAATCCCGTAATGTTCCATACCCGGATACAGGCTTTTGAATGTGCCCAACCGGCTGTCGAGGTCTTTATCCACAACCGTGGCATGGAACTCCGCACCGACAAATTGCCCGTGTTCGGCAAGGGCACGCAGAACGTGGCTCCCCGTTTCACCGAAACCCAGTATCATAGCGGAAAAATCCCGCGTCGCCACAGCCTTTGCCGGATCGGGGCGGACATAGTTCACCGGAGGGTAACCGGAAACTAATTCGAGTGCAGCCAACCGGGCCGGACTGACGATCCGGATATCCATATTTTCCGGCAAAACTTGCATTTGCAACAATTCGCCCATCCTTTCATCGTCCAGCCTCACATAAAGAGTGATTTTTGCCCGGAAATCTTTTCCACTCTTTATTTCATCCGCCAGCTTCAGCACCAGCCGGAGATTCCGGGACGGATTGCCGGAAAGCAGGAACAAACGGGCTTCTCCTTTTTTCAGCAATCTCTTTATCCCGGCCTCCCGGAATGTAGTGTTTTCCGTATATTCCCGGCTCAACAGTAAAGCACCGGCTTGTGCCAATTGTCCCAACCGATTTTCGCGGTTTTCCGGCTCCTCTCCCGTATCTTCAAGCTCTCCGGCATGTCCTTTTCCTCTCCGGGAACTGTTCCCCTTTTTATCCAAGATAATCACCAGACGCCCCGCTTCCTTTCGCCCAAGTACACTCCGGGCAAGCGTTAAAGAAGCCTTATCCGAGTCGAAAAACACATAACTCCGGCTGGAAACGGTACATTTCAACCTTAGCCACGACAAGAAATGTGTTCCGAACAGTTGTACCACGACTAAAAAACTGATCAGAAAGGCGAAAAAATGAATCAGGGCGAAAAAGGTCATATACACTTTGTCGTGGTGCATCTCTTCACACACTTCCAGGAGATCGGAGTGGAGGAAAAACATGTGGAATGTGGAAAGAAAAGAGCGAATGGAGAGGGCGGTCAATGAATTGGCCGTTCCTCCGTGCAGGTAACCGATCGCATAAATCACAAAGCCACCCACAGCAACTAAAGGAATCAGTATATAATTCCTGATACGGAGACAGGTTTTCCGCCGTTTGGCCATCAGCAGGCAGAACAGCAATAAAAGTAGCAGCATCACTGCAAAAATCGCAATATCCCCCATCGTCAGGCAGGCGGGATGCCCTGCGCTGTCTTTAAAACGCCATAGAATCGTATCTATCATATCGTTTATTTTTTATTTATTTTCCCCCGAAAGTTCAGATACAAGCCCCGTCTTAAAGTCCGCAAGCTATTTACCCGGACGTTATCACGCGCAAGGCTTGTTCCTGCCTGTATAACCCGATCTGTAAAAACACCTTCTTCGTTTTTAACAATCTCCCGTCAAAATCCCGGTGTAAAATCAGGCTCGAATACCCGTTCCCCTTTTCATTCTCAAACAGCTTCACATTTCTAAAACAACCAGGCATCCCCGCTATTCCCGAAGCCGATTTCCCGGCTTCTTTGGGCTTCGAGTTCTTCCGCCGCCGCCCAACTTTTCGCATCCGCCGCTTTTTGCAGCCAATAAAGATAACGCTGCCTGTCTTTTTTCACTCCCACCCCTTGTTTATAACACAAGGCCAAACGGTACATCCCCGGAGCATGGCCTTTTTCAGCCGATGCCCGGAACAGTGTAAATGCCCGCTTTTCATCCCGTTCCACCCCCCGGCCTTCGGCATAACAGCTCCCTAAAAACTCCAAAGCAAACCGATCTTCCTGCTTCGCGGCTTTATCATACCATTCCACCGCCTGCCTTATATCTTCTTCCATTCCATAACCGTTCTCATAAAACAAGCCCACCACCCGTTGTCCGCACGCACTTCCCCCCTCCGCCGCCTGCTTGTAATATTGAAACGATTTCCGGTAATCCTGCTTTACGACCTCCCCATCGTAATAACATTTTCCCAATGCACAAAGCCCGTCGGGGTTCCCCTGCCCGGCCGATTTTTCAAACCACCTCATGGCTTTGGAAGAATCTTTTTCCACTCCCAGTCCATCCCAATAGCACTCGCCCAAACGATATTGAGCCTCTGCCTGTCCGTGTCCGGCGGCTCTGCCAAACCATTCCGCCATTTTTTCAAGACTTTTTTCTACACCGTATCCTTTTTCAAAGCAGATTCCCAACATATTTTCCGCATTCCGGTCACCCAGTTCCGCCGCTTTCAAAAAGTAATCGACCGCCACATAATTATCTTCCGGCACATACCGCCCATAGTAAGCCAAGAGCCCTAACCGAAAAATAGCCGGGGCAAATTGCTTTTCCGCCGCTTTTTTATACCATTCATAAGCCGAACAATAATCGGTTTCCACACAGCAGCCGCTTTCATAACACCATCCCACCATATATTCCGACAAGTGCAATCCTTTTTCCGCCGCCTGCCGGAAATAAACGTAAGCCAGACTATCGCTCAGGGGAACACCCCAGCCATTCGCGTACATCAGCCCCAGGTTATGCAAAGCACTCGCATAGCCTTTTCGGGCGGCTTTTCCATACCATTCCAGCGCTTTGTGGTAATCTTTTTCAACCCCGGTCCCATTCAGATAACAATTTCCTAAATTCTTTTCTGCCAGCGTATCTCCCCGCAAAGCCGCCTGCCCGTACCAATAAGCCTGCAAGGAATCGTCGGGAGCCTGTGCCGTGTAATAATCCGCCAGCCACAGCATGGCGGGCACATTCCCTTTCCGTGCCCGGCGTTCCAGCTTTCGAAAATCTTTCCCCTGTAAAGTACCGGGCGGAGCGGCATGACTACCGAAGGCCACGTATAATCCCATTGCCAAAAGGACGATCCATTTTCCTATTCCGTTCATAACTCTACGTTTTTCACTTTCCAATGCATATAGCTTCTGTACAATCTGTCCAAATGCCCGAAATCGGTCACCGAACGCTGAATCTCCAACCCTACCAACTGATAGCGGGCGATATATTCCGCCACTTCTTCTGCCCGCAAGGTAACCCGGATAAAATCGTATTCCCGCCCTTCCGGTCTCGCTACCAGTAATTCATGGGTTCCTGCCCTTTGTTTCAATACTTTCCCAAGCTTTGCCTGTAAACGCTCCGGCGGGTAGTATTTCCAATCGTCCACAAAATAATGGAAATCGTCAAAATCGATCAGCAGGTCGCCCCGTTGCAACCCATGTTCCAGCATCTCATTCGTCAGATCGGTGATTTTAAAACAATAGGTATATTGCAACCTGCCGTCCACAAACACCCCCGCCGCCCGTATCGTACCGTCGGGTTCATAATACACTCCCGTTCCTTCTTTTTGTCCTTTGCTGAAGTTTCCCCGGAACACTGTACCATCTGCCAGATATTCTACCCCTTCGCCTTCCGGCAGGTCGTTCACAAAATTCCCTTCGATACGGGTTCCGTCCGTCCGGGACAGTGTTCCCTTTCCGCTAAAAATACCGTTCTCCAGATACCCCCGGTACACCATACCGGAATTAAAACGATAGGTTCCCCAACCGTTTATTTTTCCCGCACTCCAATTCCCGGCCATACGGTTACCATTCGGATATACCTTTACCCCATATCCTTCATAAGGCTCTATCCGTTCCGCATGTCCCCGGATGTCCCAAACAGTCGCCCCGTTTTCACGCCCTGCGATGTAATGATATTCCTTGCGGCAATACGCCAGTCCGGCACGCCGTGCCTCGCAAGGTTTTCCGGTTTTATCAAAGTAAGTTTCTTCCCAAAGCCTCCCGTAACGGTATTCTTTGTGGCAACGGCTCCATCCTTCCCTATTATCGACCGGATTCATCCCCGCATCGAGATAACAAATATCGCTTTGCTGCCCGTTCCCATTATATACATAGCGCACCACAGGATTATCGGCGAGTAAATGCTGTTCATCCCGATACTTTCTTTCCAGAACAAGCCGCCCGTCTTCGTACACCGCCTCCAATTTAAAATATCCGCCACACAGGCATGGTTTTCCGTCCTTATCGTAATAAGCCTCGCAAATCCTATGATTGTAAATATCGTATTCATAAGACACAAAAGCATATCCCAGGCGATTATTCATCGGTTCCCCGTTCTGTCCCAGCACTTCCATCCGGATTAAATTTCCCCGGTAATCATATTCACAAGTTCCGGCATAAGCTCCTTCCGGCCCGGCACAAGGCTGCCCGTCCACTCCGAAATATTCCTGCCGCACTATTCTGCCGAAGCGCAGCGTATTGACCTGCCTGTGATACCCTTCCTCGCTCAGGCAAGGACGGTCGTACACATCATAATAGGCACAGCTCTTTATCCGATTGCCGCCGTCGTTCTCAAACCTGCATATCGCATACCGATGTTCCGGGGCATCGATTCTCCGCCCATCTTTATCCCAATAACTCTGTTCGGTCTGAAAATGGTTGTCGTCGTATTTCATGACTTCCCGATGCCAGCCCGAAGCGTTGTTCACAGGCGTTTTTCCGTCCATATCGTAACAAGCCGTTTCTACCTGATTACCGAAAGCATCGTAAGCATTCACCCAAATCACTTTACTCTCCAGCCTTTTCCCGTCCGCATCCTTCCAAACGGTTTGAATCCGGTTGTTTAAAAGGTCATAACGATATTCCTCGGAAGCCACGCCATCGGGCGTCATATAGCGGTCGCCCTTTTCGTCGTAATACTCCTCGGCAACGAGGTTACCCCGGTCGTCGTAGCGGTACTTCACACAGGCGTAGCCCAGGGCATACGAGGGGCGGTGTTCCTTATCCAGATATTCCTTTTTTACCAAACGATCTTCCTCATCATAAGCCATAACAATCCCCGCATATCCTTCATGGCATGTCATGGACGAATGGACCGCATCGTAATAAAACTCCGCCAACTTATTCCCCCGGCTATCGTATTTCCATTCCGTCGTATATACTCCGTCCGAATCGACCGCAGGCGTCACACTATCTTTCAGGCAGGTGAACCCGGTAAGCCATGCCTTATGCTGCGGATCGTCATAACGGGCTTCATATCCCGCACCTCCATTGCCTTCCCAGTAACTACCGTCATACCGATAGGACAACTCTTTGATAACCAAATTCGTTTCCGGTTTAAAATAAAATTTCCGATAAGCACATCCCCGGCGGGTCAGTTCCGAATCCATACCTAAAAATTCAAGTTTCACCGTATTCCCCCGGTCGTCGAGAGTCTTGTGAAAACTATGGTAAAATGAATAATCTTCCCGGTCGTAATACTCGAACTTTTCGCCATTCCCGTCGAAATAACAGGTAGTCGTATGTCGTCCTTTGGAATCATAGGCATACGTACAAACGGCATATCCGTCTGCCACCGGACTTATTTTCCCATTACCGTCCACTGAAATCCCCTTTATAATCCGTTTATTTTCATATTCATACCTCCATCCGCTGTTTCCTGCTTTATCCAGGCAGTACACCAAAGAATCTCCACCACCCGGACGAGCACTTCCGAAACGCAACAGTAATCCGTCCGGCGAATACTCATACTTTTCAGCATACGCCAAATTCCCGTTTTTCACCCGGTTGCCGAAAGCATCGAAAAACTCTACGCTCTTCCGGTATCCACAAGCATCGAAACTTATTTTTACCACACTCGCCCCATTCTTCCGGGATTGCACCGGAAGCCCGTTTTTATCCGTGTAGGACAAATAAGTATAATCCCATCCTTTCCGCGCATCCGCTTCACGGATATGATTACCGGTATAAACACCGCACCAGATCGGTTCATCCCGCTTGTTATATGCTTTCACCTGCATCACATGAAGTCCCCCGGCATCGGCAATAAACTCATACCGGCACACCTCCTGCAAACGGGATTTGAAATTTTCGTTCACTCCGCTATCTTCCTCATCACCGGGATTGACCAATAACGTCCCGTCGCCACCGGGAGAAACATCTCCCCAGGCATCACGCTGTACCGCCCTTGTCCAATGCCGGGCATACGCGCCGCGGCGGGGTGTCCACCAGGCAGGAAACATTCCTTTCCGGCTCAGCTCGGTATATCCCGCCCAATGTTCTGCCTGCCGTCGGGACAGGCGGTTAATTCCCTCCGGCCATTCCTGCCGGTAAACAAAACTCTCGTAATATTCCGAATAAGGCATCAGGAAACCGACAATGTATCCGCCGATCAACAGAAGCAGCAACACAATCACCGCCGCAAACAGGTAAACCCGCTTCCTGAGCCGCCGTACACGCTGCCGTTCCGCTTCTACCCGTAATTGCTGTGCCCGCTCGTTCCGGCGCTCCGCCGCCACCTTACAAAGCACGTCGTGGGTAAACTCAATCCGCTTCGCCCCGTCCCACTCCTCGATCCGGATCAGGCGGTTCTTTTGCAAAATATCCAATTCCTCTTTCACCACACCCCGGTTTAGGGCATCCCTCAACGATACCCGGTCGCGAAAACCGTCGGAAGTCAGCAACCGGTCTTCCAGATAATTCCCCGTCGCCGGGGAAACCAGCCGGATCGTTTCCCGATAAAAATTCTTTATGATATTATCCCCGAACTCTTCCACCAAAGCCGCCGTAATCTTTTCCTGCCGCCGCTCTTCCCGCTTCCTGTCGAGCTCATGGCAAAACAGGGAAAGCAACGCAGGCTCTACAATCAGACGGTTCGTTTCTCCTGTCCGCACTTCCTTGCGGTTCGTCACCTTCCGGACAATTTCGAGCGCTACCTCTTCCGCCACAATCCCCTGTGAAGGCCTGATGATAATATCCATGGCCTGTTTTTCATGGATCGCCTGTAAACTGTAACGGTTTCGCTTCAATGCCGGAATCCGGGCGGCATATTCTTCCAGACGCGCCAAAAAATCCTCACGCAAAGCCAGCACACAACGGTAATCGACTTTTTCCGGATAACGGACGCGCAGCCCGCCTTCCGCGAGGTGCTGCCGGATATAGGCAGGCATCCGGTCGTCGCACAGATCGGACAACTGCCCAAAAAAATCATCCACCCTCTCCGGCGCTTTAGCCAGGGTGAAAATTTCTTCGAACTGGTCGATCACCACCAAAGGAGTCACCGGAAAATCCCCGGTATTCCAAAAAATATTACAATGAAAAAATTCCCACAAGGAAAGGCGTTCCGGGGTAATATATCCGATCCGGTTTTCGACATCGATCTTTTCTGCTGCCGCCTGCGTACAAACTTCCCGAATCACCTGTCCGGCATACGCCTCTCCGCTATCGTGATTCAGGCGGATATATACGGGAAAAAAGCCGTTCTCCCTCGCCTTTCTGAAAATACCGGCTTTCAAGAGCGAAGTTTTTCCCGTGCCCGACGGACCGTAAATGATCGTCTGGGTGTTATGGAAAATATCGCCCGACAATTCGGCGATCTCGTCCTCCCGGCCATAAAATATAGAAGCGTCCTTCTCTTCATAGGAAGCCAGCCCCAACCAATGGATATGGGAATCCGTGTTCATAATACCGTTTTTAACTGTTTAGCAAGCGCACGTCACGCACAATCCTGCGAAGGCTATTTTCCCAATCCTGCCCTTCCCTCAGGTTTGCCGTATGAAATTTTGAAAAGACCTGTAAGCCGGAATCATCCAGGTTTACATCGTCGATCACCACCGGGTAGATAAATTTTTCGGGAAACCTCAATTCCAGCTCGTCATTCGCCCATTTCCATTCTCGCTTAAAGAAACGGCGACCGCAATTTACGACCGAACGCGACAGCACAGGCACAAATATTTTACTTTCCTGAATGTTTTGCTTAATCATCGCTTCATAGGCATCGCCCGGCTCTAAAGATTTTTTGTCGAACCACACAGCCACCCCCAACTCCTGAAAGGTGTCGGCAATCCTGCGCGCCTGCTCGAAATCCTCGCTGGCATAAGAAATAAATATCTCTTTTTTATCCTCCGTCCCCTGAAAGGCCTTCCAGCGTTTCACCAATTCGCGGATAAATACCCGTGCGTCCTCATACACTCCGGCATTCATACGCGATAAAAAGTCGATCAGATTTTTATCCAGGCAGGAATCCGCCAGCATTCCAACCTTATCGGCAGAAGCGGAACGGGAAGAAAATTTAAGGGAATGAAAAAAGAAACGGAACAACCAATTCGGATAATTGCAGCCGATCACCAGCAAATATTTTTCCCGCAACACATTGGAAAGCCGTTTGGGACGGTAATTTTCGTCCAGCCAATAATGCAGAAATTCCAGCAAATCGTCCTCGGTGAGCACAAATTCATGAGGCACGGCACTCGCCTTGCCGAACATCTGATAAAGGCAAGGCTTACTCAGATCGTCGATATCCTCTTTACAGCTTCTTTTCTCGTAGCTCAGCCGCTTTACTTTCCCTTTTCCCCAAAAACTTTCCATCGCTTTCAAAGCCAGAGCGTCGAAAGAAGTGGAAAGCACCAAACGGAACTTTTCGATAGAGAGCAACTCCTGCAATTCCGGCAAAAATTCAACCTCCGCCCCTGTGATTTCCTGGAGTATCCTCGTGGTTTCGTAATAAGGCTCCGACTGTATCCTGTCCCACGCCCGCATATTGTATTCATACGAAAGCCCGGCAAAATCAGAAACGGAATCTTCCACACCCAGCCTTTCTTTCATCTTCCGAAGGATATATTCCCGCAACGGTATTTCTTCTCCCTCCACCGTCAAAGTGAACAACTCCTGCCCCAGCACCGGAATCACATTCCCTTTGTCGATTTCCTCCAAAAGCCGCGCCCACCCGCTTTCATTCAGGCGGTTTTGCATAGAATTTTCCATAACCGTTTATTTATAAATAACACGCACTAAAACG
>ENA-UEQO01002703-UEQO01002703.1-human-gut-metagenome-genome-assembly--contig:-NODE-2703-length-15251-cov-4.688678_pt1 | contig 15251 bp, 8 predicted proteins | sample MGYA00242938_ERZ507940 | MGnify/ENA primary metagenome ERZ507940 (study PRJEB26167, sample SAMN06115517) | human gut metagenome | host: Homo sapiens | place: China:Chongqing | collected 2014-12-03... | reverse complement strand
TGTCCTACCTTTCATCTTCGACATCTACATCAGCAAGAAAATTCCCTGGGGCTTCTGGAAGAAATCAGAGAATCCGGCTGTACGCAGTGTTATGAGTTGGGTAGACGCTATCGTGTTTGCACTGGTAGCTGTTTATTTCGTCAACATCTATGTATTTCAGAACTATCAGATACCTTCTTCTTCTCTGGAGAAATCTTTGCTGGTAGGCGATTATCTTTATGTCAGCAAGTTGAGTTATGGTCCGCGTGTGCCAAACACACCACTGTCTATGCCATTAGCACAACACACCTTGCCGCTAGTGAATACAAAATCATACATCGAGTGGCCCCAGTGGGACTATAAACGTGTTCCGGGTCTGGGTAAAGTGAAACGGAATGATATCGTAGTATTCAACTTCCCTGCCGGAGACACCGTAGCCACTAACTTCCAGCAAACGGATTTCTACACCCTTGCCTACAACGAAGGACAACGCCTCTATCCGAATCCGGTAAATATGGACAGTTTGACGCGCAAGCAACAACGCACTGTCTACGATCTGTATTATAATGCCGGAAGAAATCTGATACGTTCCAATCCCAAGATGTACGGTGATATCGTTGTCCGCCCCGTAGACCGCCGGGAAAATTACGTAAAGCGCTGCGTTGGCTTACCCGGAGACACACTGGAAATCAAAGATGCACAGGTATATATCGATGGCAAACCGCTCGAAAACCCTGAAGAAATGCAGCTCAACTACTTCGTACAGACTACAGGACCATACATTACTGAAGATATGTTCCGCGAACTGGGTATCAGCAAGGACGACCAAACATTAATCAGCAACGAAGGTTTATTAATGGAAATGGGCTTGACTCACCGTGACGCACAAGGTCGCCTGGCTCCGGCCTATGACTTACCACTGACGAAGAAAATGTATGAAACCCTGTCTGCCAATAAGAAACTCGTCAGCAGCATCGTTATGGAACCGGAAATATTCTCCGGCCAAATGTATCCGTTGAACCTTTACACCAAATGGGACCGCAACAACTACGGCCCGATCTGGATACCGAAAAAAGGTGCCACCATCAAGCTGACTGAGGACAATCTGCCGATCTACGAACGCCCTATCAGAGCTTATGAAGGTAATACACTGGAAGTAAAAGAAGACGGCATCTATATTAATGGCAAGAAGACGGACGAATATACCTTCAAAATGGATTATTACTGGATGATGGGTGATAACCGCCACAACTCAGCCGATGCCCGTTCGTGGGGTTTCGTGCCGGAAGATCATGTTGTAGGTAAGCCAATTGTTGTCTGGTTATCACTCGATAAGGATCGTGGTTGGTTTGATGGAAAAATCCGTTGGAACCGGATATTCAAGTGGGTAAAATGATACCAAATGAAAGAATGAAAGAATTAATAATGAAATAGGTGAGAACGTATTCATTATTAATTCTTTAATTATTAATTTCGACATGAATAAGGCTTGGAAAATAACGGGAGCAATCATCGGAATAATACTCGTTGTGGTGTTACTTCGGGGTTGTGTTATGACTTCCTATCTTATTCCTTCTTCGGGTATGGAGAATTCCTTATTTCAGGGAGAGCGTATTCTGGTAAATAAATGGAGTTACGGTCTGCGTCTTCCCCTTATGGCATTGTGGAATTATCACCGTTGGGCAGACAGCCCTGTACAAAAAGAGGATATCATTGTTTTCAATAATCCGGCTAATCTGTCAGAACCTGTTATTTCCCGGCGCGAAACATTCATCAGTCGATGCATCGGCGTACCAGGAGATACCTTATTGATAGACTCCCTGTTCTCCGTAATTCCATCAGAAAAAAACGCTCCCGACCAGAAGTTTTTATATACTTATCCACGAGAAAAAGAAAAACAGCTGGATTCATTACTTACACTATTGTCCATATGCAACAACCACCTGATGGGACAAGATAGCATAAAAAATGTACGTAGTTTCAGCCGTTATGAATATTATCTGCTGGAACAGGCTATGAATGGCAATTGCTGGATAAAGTTACTGAATGAAGGAGACTCCATAGAAGCCCTGCGCCCGTTGATCGTTCCCGGCAAAGGTAAACCGGTGCGTGTATATCCGTGGAACCGTACTTTACTACGCAACACACTTGTACTGCATGAGAATAAACAAGCTGAAATAAAGAACGATACTTTGTACATTGACGGGAAGCCTGTACAGCATTGCTATTTCACCAAGGATTACTACTGGGTAGGTGCTAATAACTCTATCAATCTCTCTGATTCCCGCTTGTTTGGCTTTGTACCCAAAGACCACATCATCGGTAAAGCTTCGCTCATCTGGTTTTCCAAAAAGACAGAAACAGGATTGTTCAATGGTTATCGTTGGAAAAGAATGTGGAAAACGGTAAGATAAATGAAGTACGAATTACTAATTACGAAGTATAAATTACAAATTGCGAAGAACCAATTATCTCATGAAAACCATATACCTCTCTTCCGCCTATCTGGCACCCGTAGAATATTACGCCAAGTTGGTGGCATACGATAAAATCTTTATCGAACAGCACGATCATTATGTGAAGCAAACCTACCGTAACCGTTGCACCATTGCAGCACCCGATGGCGAATTAGCTCTCTCCATCCCTACCGTCAAACCCGATACTCTGAAATGTCCCCTAAAAGATATCCGCATTTCCGATCACGGCAATTGGCGTCATCTACACTGGAATGCTTTATCATCGGCTTATAACCATACTCCTTTTTTCGAATATTATAGAGATGATTTCCAACCTTTCTACGAGAAGAAATATGAGTTTTTAGTCGATTTCAACGAAGAACTGTGTCATCTGGTCTGTTCACTGATAGATATACAGCCGGACATGGAACGTACTACTTCATTCCAGAGCAGTTTTGCACCCAATGAAGATGATTTCCGCGAGCGTATCCATCCCAAAAAGAATTACAAAGAAGAAGATCCGGACTTCATAGTCCGGCCTTATTATCAGGTTTTCCAGGAACGTCTCGGCTTCCTGCCGAATCTGAGTATCGTCGATCTTCTTTTCAACATGGGACCTGAGAGCTTACTTGTGTTGCAGAAGTCATTTTGAGAACTTCTGCAAAAATTCCGCAAGATTCGCTCCTTCTTCCAGTCCCAGTTTCTTACGCAAGCGATAACGACTTATTTCTACCCCGCGCAAAGAAATATTCAACAATGGAGCAATCTCTTTAGAAAGCAAATTCATCTTGATATAAGCACAAAGTAACTTTTCCTTGTTGTTCAGTTCCGGATATGCTTCTTCCAATTTTTTGAAGAAATCATGATGTACGGAATCAAAGGTACTTTGGAATGCCTGTAAATCGTCATCATGCTCAATGTTCGTATCAATCTGTCCCAACAGACGAAGTGTTTTCCGACGAAGAGAAACCAGATTCTCTTCGCTGATGGAATGGGAAATGCCCAGTACTTCCTTTTTTATATCCAATAGAATTTCATTCTTACGTACGATGTTCAAAGTAGTACGAATCAGTTCCTCCGATTTATGACGCAATTCCGACTGTAGGTTTTCTTCTTGCAGTGAATCTATCTTCTGATCTTTCAGGTCACTTTCTTTTTGGAATTTTTGTTCTTGTCGATAGAGTTCCAGTTCCTTTTGCATTAACAAGCGCTTACGCCCTACTGAGATACGATAATACACATAATAAAACAGCAATACTACCACTACCGAATAAACCAGATAACTCCACCATGTACGATACCACGGCGGCAATATCTCAAAGACAAACGAAGTTTCCACAGGTTCCTGGCTGCCGTCGGTAAGCAATTTCACACTGAATACATACTTTCCTTCATGCAGTCCTGTAAACTCTTTCATATTATTCTCACTGTATTCACTCCAGATTCCTTTCTCACCACCCGTACTTAACTGATAAGAATATAGCACTGTGTGTGCCTTATTGAAGTTGTTTACACTATATTCTATTCGCATTGAATTTTGAGAATAAGGAATCACTATCGGTGCTGTATCATACAAATAACTGCGACCATAAATAAGCGAATCACGCAATCCCGTCAAGTAGACTTTCCTGATTTGCAATGTCAACGGCATTTGTTGCACCGGCAGGCTATCCAGTGTGATCAGTGAAAAACCTTCCTCTGTTCCTGCCACTACCTTGTTGGCCTTATAAAGATTTACATCTTCAAAGTTTTCTATCAATGCTCCTTTCAAGAACTGTTCATTAGTTACCCGGCGATACTCCTGCTTATTGGCATCATAATGCAATACTTTCAATGCGCCATCTGCTACATACCAGATATTTTGCAATGAATCTATCTTCATATAGGTATATGCTGCCTTTCCTTCTAATAATTGTTCCAGCCAAATACATGCTTCCAGCGTATCACGGCTCCGATTATACTGCCACAGACCATAATGTGAAGCTATAGTAACTTCATCTTTCACCCGCAACAAACAAGCATCATATCCACGTGGAAAGATGATGCTATTATAGTCTTTCATCTTTTCCACCTTTCGTAAATCATCTGCCAAAGTCAAACGGCAAACCCCATTTTCTTTATTTCCAACCCACAATATATGAGTCGAATCTTCCATCAACATATCTTTGCACGAACGGGTAAACCCCTCTATATAGCTTTCTACCCTCCAACTCGTCCCTCTCTTCATGAGCAAATACAGTCCACTATAAGTGCCTGCAATCAACACATCCTTACGGTCATCCACCGATACAATTCCCCATACTCCTTTGGGATTGTTGAGATGTTCCATATGATCTCCATCCATAATAAAGATACCATTATCCGAACAACAGAACAACTTATCGTCATATTGGTGAAGTGACCACATCTGACCTCCTGTGCCTGGTACGAAGTCTACGGGATTTCTCTGGTTTAACTGCCCTGGGAGAGTAGAGCGATACAACCCCTGATTCGTTGCGAAATAGTACTTACCCTGATAACTACAAGATGCATATCCCGAACCAATCACAGGTTTACCTCCATAAAGTGAAGCAAGCCTTGCTTTCAAATGAATGCAGTCAATCCCATTATCCAACCCGAGCCATAGGTTGCCAGTCTTATCAAACAGCATACTCAACACAGTTTTGTTCTGCAAGCCATTTTCCGTAGATATGATTTCCATCTCATTCGTCTTCAGATTTAAAAGACAAACTCCACCCTGGATAGTGCCCAACGCCAACAACGAATCTTGCAATGCAGCACAGAAAACTCTATTTTTACGGCAAAAGTCCTCGGCTACAGTATTATATTTCTTAAAAACAGTGCCATCGTAAATAAATAATCCGTTATCCCGGGTTACCATCAACAAACTGTCCTGATGAGGTAACAATCCACCGACTTTGACAGTCGCTCCTATCCCCAAAGGACCAAGAACGGGTATAAACCCTGTTCCATTCAACATTAGCAATCCTTCAGCAGAAGTAATATACAGTTTGTTACGCAAGATAAACGAAGTGTAAATCTCTGAAGAATAATCTATTTTCTTCACAATGCCCTCTTCCCAATAAAAGAAACGACGGTCCGATTGAAAATACACCCGTTCTCCGTCCAATAAGATATTCCAGATGACTCCGACATTCACATTGGGAGATAAACTGTCAGAAAGGCAAGTATACTCCAACCCACCAAGACGATTTGGAGTAAAATAGCCAAATTGCTCCATTCCACCGATATAAATCCGCCCGTCATGTCCCACTTTCACAGCACGTGTTTTGGCATTATGAATCGGATATGTATTCCACTCCACACCGTCAAATTCCAATAAGCCTTTGTTGTTAGCTACATATATCCAACCGTTATCATGCTGCTGAATACTCCAATTCTGATTGCCGGCTTTATAAGTATGTCGGGTATAATTTGTCACCGGACGTTGCCATCCGGCACTTACAGGAATAGATATCAAAAGAAGAAGAATATAAAACAGGAGGTCTTTTCGTTTCATAGCAGTTAACGTTTTATTCTTTGAAAACAAAGATAGGGTATTTTACCTACAAATAAAAGAATTATTTTTTAGATGTAGCCATATTATTATAATAAACATTTAATTATCAACAAAATAATTAATCCAAGAGAAAGTTCTGATGTAGTTAAAACCAATGAATGAGAAAGTTTTGAAGTAGTGTATTTTTAGGAAACACCCTTATCATACGCATATATTTGCAGCGGATAAAACCATTTTGTTAAACCTATATAAGTCGTACTAACATGAAAAACAAAAGACTATTCACTTATGTGTTTCTTTTCGGCCTACTGGTCAACGGTAGTGCATGCGGATCGGACCACAATGAAACAGACTTCCCCGAAACGCCCGGCGGTGAAACTCCGCCCTCCCCTAGTGGTCTACAAGCCTACATGCTTACTACCACTGACACCCGTACCTATGATTTAAGAGAATCCACCGTGGAATTTGAGCCCCAAGCCAGCATGTCGCCTAAAAACATCCTACTGAATCCACAGCAGATCTACCAAACTATGCAGGGATTCGGAGCGGCACTTACAGGATCATCAGCTTTCTGCCTAAAACTAATGAAACAGGAAGATCGGACAGCATTCCTCAAAAGAACCTATTCGCTAACTGAAGGTTATGGATGTAGCTATGTACGCATTGCCATTGGCTGTTCCGACTTCTCCTTGAAAGAATACACCTGTTGTGACACACCGGGTATAGAAAACTTTGCTCTGACTTCAGAAGAAACAGATTACGTAATACCTATCTTAAAGGAGATTATTGCTATCAACCCGGACATCCGCATACTGGGTTCACCCTGGACTTGTCCCTTATGGATGAAAGACTACCGGAAATACCCTATCTACCAAAATCGGGAATACACCGCAGGACAACTAAAACCCGAATACTATGCTGACTATGCCACCTATTTTGTGAAGTGGATACAGGCATTTCAGGCAACTGGTATTCCCATCAATGCCATCACCATACAGAACGAACCACTCAACAACAAGAACTCAGCCTCACTGGTGATGGAATGGAAAGAACAACGTGATTTTGTGAAAGTACTGGGTCCTGCTTTTGAGGCTGCTGGACTTTCCACCAAAATATACGCTTACGACCACAACTACAATTATGATAACAAAAGCGACCAAAACGGTTATCCCTACCAGATATACAACGATTCCGAAGCCGCTAAGTATATAGCAGGAGCAGCCTACCATGACTATGGAGGTAATCGCAGCGAACTGCTCAACGTCTACCAACGAGCTCCTGAGAAGGACCTGATTTTCACAGAATCGTCTATCGGCACCTGGAATAACGGACACGACTTGACCAAAACTCTCCTTTCTAATATGGAAAGTATCGGTATAGGCACCATCAATAACTATTGCAGTGCAGTGACCATCTGGAACCTGATGCTTGAAACAGACTTCAACGGAAGCATACCCAGTAACAATGGTGGACAACCTAACCGCCCCGGCGGATGTCAAACCTGCTTCGGGGCTGTAGACCTAAACATGAGTGATCTTAAAACTATCTACATGAACTCGCACTACTATATGATCTGCCACCTGTCGGCAGTGGTAAGACCCGGTGCCATACGAATTGGTACAAGCGGCTACACAGACAATGACATAGCCTACAGTGCTTTCAAGAATACAGACGGAAGTTATGCCTTTGTCATCATCAACAAAAGCAGTTCGGACAAGAACATTGTACTTACCGCCCCCGATGACGCCGGTAAGAAGCACTCGGCAAGTTGCACTCTGCAGCCGCGCTCAGTAAACTCTTTCAAGTGGAAATAACAGAGATTCAAACATAATAAATCACTTTTTTAATTTTAAATTTATAAATTATGAGAAATCGATTTTTGCTCGGCATGATGGCACTCAGCCTTATAGGTATGACATCATGCAAAGATGAGATTGACCAGTTCGATGATCATGGCAGCTCGACTATCGTATCCTTTGCAGGCACTGAAAAAGCCTACATGGGCGATAGCATCACCTTCGACTTTGAGGTGAAGAGCGGAGGCGTGAAAATCAACCAGGCCAAAGTTCAGCTCTATTATGGAGAAGAAATGGTATCCGAAGCCTTCTACAGTCTGAAAGCCGACGGAAAATACAGTGGAAAAGTGCTGGCTCCCTACCAGAAAAACACGCCTGACGGAGAAGCAAAGGTTATACTGCGCATCCAAAATGAACGTTTCAGCAATGACAGTAAGGAAATGACCGTTGCTATAGAGCGTCCCAAATATCAAACATTGAAACTTGTGGCTGCCAATGGCAAGGAATATACCATGACTCCCGTTCCAGGTAAAGAATATGAATACAAAGCACGTGAGGCTTTCCCACTCGACATGGAAGCATCTATCGTAGCACCAGCTTATTCCGATGGAACAGGTAATCCTTATTTGCAGGGCAATGAACTGAAATTTGGTATGGACAATGGCAAAATTGTCCTCAATGCCACCAAGAATATTGGCTTTGAAAACACAGGTTACGGTGAAGACGGCAAGTATGAAATCACATTCAATACCCTGACTTTCGAAGGTAGCCCATTCCCAAAATTCGGTGTACGTTTCGACACGCAGAATAAGTTCCTGGAATTCGATGGGTCGGGCAATGTTTTCTACATCGAAACCGAATTTAAGAAGGATGATATCATCAAAATCAGCGGTGTCAAAGAAGAATATGCTGATTATTGGAAGAACCCCACTTGGTTTGACCTCGTGAAGGAAGACGAAACTCTGCTCCATTTCCGCGGAAGAGACGGCAAGTATAAACTCACTCTGAACAAAGGCATGAATGCAATTATGATGGAACAGTTGGAGAAAGCTTCTTCATCAAGTACACAGAATGCTACCGCTATGTGGGTGATTGGTAATGATAAGATAGGATTCCCGTCATATGCCCAAAACAACATAAACTGGAATACGGACAAAGCATTCAATCTGGTTCCGCTCACCGATACCAAATATGAACTGATACTACTTGTTGGACAGAATGTCAACGGGGTCAACTTTAAGTTTTTCGGACAGAAGGGATGGGGACTGGAATGGAAAGGCCCCGGAGCCTATACCGCAAAAGAAGGCGGTGATTATATCAAATATGCCAGTGACGGCAACTTCAACGCCAATGCCACCTGGCCATCTGGAAAATATATGGTGATGACTGTAGAAACCAGCACCAGCCCGAATGAACTATGGGTGAAGGCTTTGGACGAACTCCCCCCATACGAAATGGGTGAATGATAGACTTTCTTAAAGTATAGATAAACAATTAAGTATAGATATATGAAAAAAAGATATTACATAGCAGCCATGTTTGCCCTTGGTTTGGTAGCCCAGCCTGCCATCCTACGTGCCAATGCTGCTGACGAGGCTAACAGCATTGCGGCTGTACAGCAACAAAAACAACGCATCAGCGGTTTGCTCACCGATTCCAATGGTGACCCTATCATCGGTGCCACCATCAGAGTGCAAGGTACCACTAATCGCGGCGTTATCAGTGACGTCGAAGGACGATACTCCATCGAAGCAGCTCCCGGCGAAGTACTGGAATTCAGCTACATCGGATTCGTCAGTGTAGAACACAGAGTGAAAGCTGATGAAACCACCTTCAACCTCCGAATGGAGATAGATGCCATCGCTACGGAAGAAGTAGTAGTTGTGGGATATGGTAAACAGAAGAAAGAGAGCGTAGTAAGCTCCATGTCCACCGTAGGACCAGCTCAATTGAGTGTAAAGAGTGCCAACCTTACCAACAACATCGCCGGTAAGCTGTCAGGTCTGATTGCCGTACAACGTTCGGGCGAACCGGGTTGGGATGACGCACAATTCTTTATCCGTGGTATCAGTTCGTATGCCGGTGGAACAGACCCATTGGTACTGGTGGACGGTGTACCCCGTAAGATGAACGATATCGATGTGGACGAAATTGAAACATTCTCTATCCTAAAAGACGCCGCCGCAACGGCCGTGTATGGTGCCGAAGGTGCTAACGGTGTGGTATTGATTACTTCCAAACGTGGTAAATCACAAAAAACAGTTGTCAGTATGTCAGCAGAATACGGCTACTCGACACCGCTCCGCCTGCCCAACCTCATGAGTTCTTACGACTATTTGAGCCTATATAACGAAGCAGATTGGAATAGCAACGGGAACCCGCGCGCCAACTATACAGCACCGGTGAGCGACGCTGATCTGGAAAAATATCGTAGTGGCGTAGATCCCGATCTATATCCGGATGCAGACTGGATGAGTATGCTACGTGATCACACCAGCAGCCAGCGCTACACCATTAACTTCCGTGGTGGTGGTGACCGCGTACGCTTCTTCGTATCAGGTGCCTACTACACACAAGACGGTGTATACAAGGAGAAGAAGAACGCCGATTACGATTCAAACATCAGTTTCGACCGTTATAACCTTCGTTCCAATATTGACTTCGAATTGAGTAAGACTACCCGTATGTCCGTAGATATGTCAGGACAGTATATCAACCGTGTGGCTCCCTCCAAAACAGCCAGCGACATCTTCGGTGGTATGACATTGCAACCTGTACACCTCTATCCGCAAATCTATTCTGACGGTTCAGCTTCACAACATCCTAACTATGATAATTCAGGTCTTCGTCAAAACCCCTACAACTTCCTCTACTTCAGTGGATACAGTAAAAGCTGGGACGCTACATTCCAAAGCAAGGTATTGCTAGAACAAGACTTGGATTTCATCACAAAGGGACTTTCCATAAGAGGTAGTGTCAGTTTCGATGCCAACTCCAACCAGTATGTCAACCGTACTATGTCACCCGCTACTTTTACAGCTACCGGACGTGACGCCGATGGCAACCTGATATTCAAGTCACTGGAGTCAGGCTCGGCATTGAGTAACCCCTCAAGCGGTTCATCCGGTGGTAACAAGAAAATATACATTGAGGCGTCCCTCAACTATAAGCGTAACTTCAGCGACAAGCACGATGTTACAGGCTTGCTGCTATACAACCAAAAGGAAACTCAAAAACAAAACGTTGGCGGACTCAACCTGCTTCCTTACCGTAAGCAAAGCGTCGTAGGACGCGGTTCTTATACTTACGACAACCGCTACACAATCGAAGGCAGCTTCGGTATGACAGGTAGTGAGAATTTCGCTCCGGGACACCGTTGGGGTATTTTCCCTGCTGTGGGTGGAGCCTGGTATGTGAGCCATGAAAAGTTCTTCGAACCTGTGCAGAAAGTAATCAGTACACTGAAGTTACGTGCATCCTACGGACGGACCGGTAACGATCAGTTAGGTGAAACTCGTTTCCCTTATCAGGAAGCCATGAATACCGATGCCGGCGGTCTTAACCTGGGTATCTCAGGCATCTCTAATGGTAATGCACAGAACTGGTTCGGCGGATTGAGCGAAAACCGTGCCTACTACGCCAACCTGCGTTGGGAGATTGAGGATAAAACCAATATCGGTTTCGACCTCGGCTTGCTGAACGGACAGTTGGACCTCTCCATGGACTACTTCTCCAACCGTCGTAAAGACATCCTGATTACCCGTAATACGGTTCCTTCTATGAGCGGTTTACAATCCAACCCAACTCAGAACTATGGTATCGTAAGTAACAAAGGTGTAGATGGGAACCTGACTTTCAAACAGCATGTGGGTGGCCTGAATCTGACATTCCGTGCCAACTATACGTATGCCAAGAACAAGATTGTAGAAACAGATGAAATCAAACATAGATACAGCTACCAGGACCTCACAGGTATGTCATTGTGGACTCCTTACCTCTACATTGCCGACGGTCTTTATACACCCGATGATTTCAACATTACCATTGATCCTGTGAGCGGTGCCGAAAGCTACCAACTGAAACCCGGCATAGCCGACCCGGGAGCTGCTGTGGCACCCGGTGATATCAAGTACCGCGACTTAAACGAGGACGGACTTATCAACGACGATGACAAGACCTACCGTAATGGTCATCTGGACAAGACCCCGCGCAGTGTGTACGGTCTTTCACTGAATGCCGAATGGAAAGGATTCTTCGCCGGTATCTTCTTCCAAGGCGTGACGGGCTGTTCCATCAACCTGATGAGCAAAGCATCCAACTTCATGCCGTTCAACCAAGGCAAGGACGCTTCTTCTGCGCGTATGGAGGCTATGAACCGCTGGAAAGCATCCGACCCCTACAACGACAACGTGCTCTACCCTCGCTTGCGTAACAATACCTTTGCACACAACCTGCAAGCGAGTACCTGGTGGTATCGCGACGCCAGCTTCATCCGCTTGAAGAACGTGGAATTCGGTTACCAATTCAACAAGAAGCAACTGAAATCACTGCGTCTCACCAACCTGCGCCTTTACGTGCAAGGTACTAACCTAAAAACTTGGGATCACGTGAAGTATTGGGATCCGGAACTGGGCGATGCAAACTCAGGCGCCAAATACCCCATCTCCAGCACCTGGACCTTTGGAGCAGAAGTTACATTCTAAACATCTAATTAATAAACGATATGAAACTGAAAAATTTACTATACGCAACCGTCGGCTCTGCCGTCCTTGCATTCAGCACAGCATCTTGTTCAGACTATCTTGACATATCAGGCGAGTTCAACGCCAGTCTGGGAGTCGATCAAGTTTGGGACAATGCAACCTATACCCGAAACTGGTACGGGGTCATCTACCGCAATCTGATGGAATATTCAGAAACCGGATCAGAAGTTAACGCCTTCAAAAATCCATGGTCAAACCTCTGCGGTGAAATCGCTTCAGAAAAAGCTAGTTCACGCGACGTCATGATGGCAGGTTTCACGGCAGCCAGCGGAAGTTATCATCGCTGGGCTACTTTCTACAAAGACATACGCCAAGCTATGATCTTCATTGAACGCGCCCACGACCAAGGTGTAGGCGACCCCAGCAGTACTAACAAGCTGACTGCCGAAGAAATAGCCCGCATGAAAGACGAATGCCGATTCATGATAGCCTATTATTACTTTTCCATGTTCGAGCTTTATGGCCCTGCCTGCATCGTGACGGAGATAGACGACGCTGCCGAACCGCACATAACGGACTACGACCGCGCTACTGTAGACGAAATGGTGAACCACATTGATGGCATATTGGCTCCCCTATGTGACCCCGCACAGTCAAAATTGCCCGAATCAGTCATCACATCATACGCAGACAATACATATAATTTCAACACCAATGAAGTAGTGCGCCCCACTATCGTAGTGGCCAAAGCACTACGCGCCAAGTTGTGGATGTATGCTGCCTCCAAGTTATTCAATGGTGGCGATGGTTCCGAATATTACCAGGGACTGCAGAAGTTGCAGAACTCTAAAGGTGAATACATCTTCCCACAGAGTAAGGATCCGCAAAAATGGGTAACTGCCAGAGACCGCGTAAAGGATCTGATAGACTATGCTGAAGCGCAACACCACGCTCTCTATCGCGTGATGGCAAACGGAGTAGAGCAACCCGACCGTTCTGTATACAACCTTTTCCAGGTGTACAATGAAGAAATCCTGTGGTGCAGTACCAACAACAGCTACTCCGACCAGTACAAGATGGAGAAACGCACTAACCCGCGTGACGTGAACTCATGCTATGGTACCATCGGCCCGTCTCAGGATGCTGTAGACATGTTCTTCATGGGCAACGGCCTCGCCATCAATGACCCAAACAGTGGTTATGACGAAACCGGATTCAGTGCTGTAGAAAACCATTGCTACGACCCCGACTATAAAGACAAGAAGACAGACCAGAATATCTCCAACATGTATGCCAACCGTGAACCGCGTTTCTACGCAAGCGTTGTATATCAGGGAAGAAGCTGGTTCAAGAAATGGATGAATGGTAATCCCAACTACATCGTAGATTTCTCTGCAGGTGGCGGAAACGACCTTTCCAACGGTGACAACGTGAAAACCGGGTATATGCTGGGGAAATTTAAGAACCGTACCGTAAATCATGCCAGCGGCGATACTCAGAGTTGGAAACGTGTTTCCATCATCTATCGTCTGGCCGAATTCTATCTGTTCTATGCCGAAGCACTCAATGAAACAGATCCGAGTAATCCGGACATCATCAAGTATATCGACATGGTACGCGAACGCGCAGGCATCCCAGGCTATCAGACCATGAACGATAACGGCATCAAGACCGGCATAATCGGTAATTACGACAAGCAGTTCGATGCCATACAGCACGAACGCTATGTAGAGCTCTATTGCGAGGGACAACGCTATTTCGACATCCGTCGTTGGATGATCTGCGGTGACAAGGACAGAATAGGTTGCGACCAGACACGTTTCTACGGAATGAACATGAAGGGTTCAAAAGACAAAACTCCGGGCGAACCAACTTCTTACTACACGCGTACGAAAGTAGAAAACCGACAATGGACAGACAAACTATACCTCTATCCCATCCATCAGAATGTGATAGAACTGGCCAACGGACGTATTCCACAAAATTACGGGTGGTAAAAAAGACAGCTTTTTTGATTAGTTTTCGAAGGATATAAGTAAAAAGATTGAATGAAGGTTTGGAGGCAGAAACTGGCATAACCGGCCTGGTAACTGCCTCCTTTCTTTTTCAGCTAATAAACCAACAATAAATATACCATGAGAAAAGAGAAAAAATATCGAATCGGGACATACCTGATCCTGATACCTGCTATTCTGTTCCTATTCCCCAAAGTATACGCACAACATGAGAGCAAAACGATCAACGACAGTTGGAAATTCTATCAGGGAGAATGCAAAGCTGCCGCTTCAGCAACCTATGATGACAGTGCGTGGAACAGCATACATCTCCCGCACACATGGAATACGGATGCATATACAGAAAAAAAGTATTACCAGGGAACAGGCTGGTATCGCCGTACACTGACATTGCCGCAAAATTGGCAAACCAAACAGGTATTCCTGAAACTGGATGCAGCCAGTAAGGCCGCTGCCATCTACATGAATGGACGGAAAATAGGTGAGCATAACGGTGGATATACTGCCTGCACATTCGATATCACCCCATTCTGTTCATTTGACGCTCCTAATTCTCTCGCTATCCATGTAGATAATGCCCGACAGGATATTCCCCCCATCTCTGCTGACTTTACATTCTTCGGCGGTATCTACCGGGATGTATGGCTTACAGCCGTACCGAAACAACATTTCCATTTGACGAACTATGGTTCAGAAGGAATATTTATCAGTACCCCGAACATTTTGCCTTGGCGCAGTTCGTCCTTCCATGCAGTTTGTCGGGTAAGATAGCTTTGTACTTC
>ENA-UEQO01002702-UEQO01002702.1-human-gut-metagenome-genome-assembly--contig:-NODE-2702-length-15263-cov-5.037732_pt1 | contig 15263 bp, 12 predicted proteins | sample MGYA00242938_ERZ507940 | MGnify/ENA primary metagenome ERZ507940 (study PRJEB26167, sample SAMN06115517) | human gut metagenome | host: Homo sapiens | place: China:Chongqing | collected 2014-12-03... | reverse complement strand
CCCGTATTTCCGATGGACGGCTACCCTGTCGGCAAAGCTGGGCATGGATGAAACATATGGAAAACTGAAAAAACTGAAAGTCAATAAACGAAGCACTTCCGGATATGTACTGTCTCTTACCATGGTTTTTGAAAAAGGAGAGCGGACGATCGAAAAGGAAAATGAAATCCGGTATGCACTCGGAAAGTATCTGCTGGATCTTGATCTTGCAGACGGAACCAATAAACATCGTGCCTCTTCCGTCCCGAGTGCGTGTTTTGAAATAAAAAGTCAGAAAAAAGGAACCATCGTGCTGACCGGAGGCGGATTCGGGCATGGAATCGGAATGAGCCAGTACGGTGCGGACGCCATGGGAAAAGAAGAAAAGAAATGGCAGGAAATTCTCGGATTTTATTTTAAGGATGTTACATTTACCAATGTCTTTGATCTTGACACATAAAAGGAGACTGTGGTAGAATGACAAATGTGTAAAAAGCAATGAATGTGTCAGTAGCATCTGAACGACATACAGAGAGAGGAAGTCATCGGCTGTAAGCTTCCTTATGATACGCCAGCATGTGAATTTTCCCACAGGAGCTGCGCAGGTGAACACAAGGATTTTTAGCCTGCGACGGTCACTGCACGTTAAGCAGAATGAGAGCCCATATAGATACAGGATATGGGAATCTGGGTGGTAACGCGGAATTTTTCGTCCCTGATATGCAATTATGCATAGCAGGGATTTTTTTATGCCAGAAAACAGTTCCGGTTCCACAGTCGAAAATTGCGTAAAAACAATTATTATGAAAGAAAATATGTAAAAGGAGAGTACCATGAAAGAAAAATTGCAGAAAATCAGAGAAAATGCAATAGCACAGATTGAAAATTCTGACGGACTTGCAAAACTCAACGATGTGCGTGTCGCCGTTCTTGGAAAGAAAGGGGAACTCACCGCCGTATTAAAGAGTATGAAAGAGGTTGCACCGGAGGATCGCCCGAAGGTGGGACAGTGGGTAAATGAAACCCGTCAGGAAATTGAAAATAAACTCGATGAGATGAAGAAAAAACTCGAGGCGGCGGAGCTTGAACATCGTCTGGAAAATGAAGTGATCGACGTTACCCTTCCGGCAAAGAAAAACCGTGTGGGACACAGCCATCCGAATACCATGGTACTTGAAGAGGTAGAGCGTATTTTTACCGGTATGGGATATGAAGTTGTAGAAGGACCGGAAGTGGAATACGATTATTACAACTTTGAAGCATTAAACATTCCGGCAAACCATCCGGCAAAAGATGAGCAGGATACCTTCTACATCAATGATAAGATCCTGCTGCGTACACAGACTTCACCGGTTCAGGTGCGTGTGATGGAGCAGAAGAAACCTCCGATCCGTATGATCGCACCGGGACGTGTGTTCCGTGCGGATGAAGTGGATGCGACCCATTCGCCTTCTTTCCATCAGATTGAGGGAATGGTCATTGACAAGGGAATCACGTTTTCTAACTTAAAGGGAACACTGACCCAGTTTGTACAGAAGCTGTTTGGAAAAGAAACAAAAGTAAAATTCCGTCCGCATCATTTCCCATTTACGGAGCCATCGGCCGAGATGGATGTTTCCTGTTTTAAATGTGGCGGAAAAGGATGCCGTTTCTGCAAAGGTGAGGGATGGATCGAAATCCTTGGCTGTGGAATGGTACATCCAAGAGTGCTTCGTATGAGCGGTATTGATCCGGAAGAATATTCCGGCTTTGCATTTGGTATCGGTCTGGAGCGTATTACCCTGTTGAAATATGAGATTGACGATATGCGTCTGCTGTATGAGAATGACGATCGTTTCTTAAAACAGTTCTAGGAGGAGAAAAAGAATGAATACATCATTAAAATGGATCAAAGCTTTAGTTCCGGGACTTGACTGCGGCGTGCAGGAGTATGTCGATGCCATGACACTTTCCGGATCAAAAGTTGAGGGATATGAGCAGCTCGATGCAGATCTTGACAAGATCGTCGTCGGACAGGTTACAAAGATTGAAAAACACCCGGATGCCGACAAACTTGTCATCTGCCAGGTAAACGTTGGAAGCGAAACGCTGCAGATTGTGACCGGTGCACCAAATGTATTTGAAGGGGCAAAAGTTCCGGTTGTTTTAGATGGCGGACGTGTCGCAGGAGGACATGATGGAACAAAAACTCCTGGTGGAATCAAAATTAAAAAAGGAAAGCTTCGCGGGGTTGAGTCTTCTGGCATGATGTGCTCGATTGAGGAACTCGGTTCGAACCGTGAAATGTTCCCGGACGCACCGGAGAACGGACTGTATATCTTTGACGAGGATGCACCTGTCGGAGAAAATGCGGTTGCTTATTTAGGACTGGATGACAGCGTTGTCGAATATGAGATTACATCCAACCGTGTAGACTGTTTTTCCGTACTCGGCATTGCGCGTGAGGCAGCAGCTACGTTCCATAAGGAATTTGTACCTCCTGTCGTAACAGAAACCGGAAATAACGAAGATGTCAATGATTACATCAAAGTATCTGTAAAGGATCAGGATCTTTGCAGCCGTTACACGGCAAGAGTTGTAAAGAATATTAAGTTTGCCCCATCTCCGAAGTGGATGCAGGAACGTCTTCGTGCACATGGAATCCGTCCGATCAATAATCTTGTAGATATTACGAATTATGTGATGGAAGAATACGGACAGCCGATGCACGCCTATGATCTGGATACGATTGAAGGAAAAGAGATTATTGTCCGCCGTGCAGCTGCAGGTGAAAAATTTGTGACGCTGGACGGACAGGAACGTCAGCTGGATGAAAATGTACTGATGATCTGTGATGCAAAAAAAGCAGTAGGCATTGCCGGTATCATGGGTGGAGAAAATTCCATGATTACCGATCATGTAACAACCATGTTATTTGAGGCAGCATGCTTTGATGGAACCAATATCCGGAAATCCGGAAAGCGCATCGGACTTCGTACCGATGCTTCGGCTAAGTTTGAAAAAGGCTTAGATCCAAATCTTGCCATGGAAGCGATGAACCGTGCCTGCCAGCTGGTAGAAGAGTTAGGCGTCGGCGAGGTTGTAGGTGGAGCCGTTGACATTTATCCTGTGAAGCGTGAGGGCGTAAAGATTCCGTTCGAACCGGACAAGTACAATAAGCTTTTGGGAACGGATATTCCGGCCGGGGATATGATCGGATATTTCAAAAAAATAGATCTGGGATATGACGAAGCAACGAATGAGATTCTTGTTCCGTCCTGGAGACAGGATCTGCTTTGTGACGCAGATATGGCAGAGGAAGTAGCACGTTTCTACGGCTATGACAAGATCGGAACTTCTCTTCCGAGCGGAGAATCCACTGCCGGAGGAAAGAGCTTTAAGCTGCGAATGGAAGAAAAGGCACGTGAGATTGCAGAGTTCTGTGGTTTTTCACAGGCAATGACTTATTCTTTCGAGAGTCCGAAAGTATTTGACAAATTACTGATTCCGGAGGATTCCAAGTGGCGTAAAACGGTTGTGATTTCCAATCCGCTTGGGGAAGATTATTCCATTATGCGTACGCTGCCATTGAACGGAATGCTGACTTCCCTGTCTACGAACTTTGGACGCAGAAACAAAGATGTACGCCTGTACGAGATGGGAAATATCTATCTGCCGAAGCAGCTTCCGTTGACGGAACTTCCGGAAGAACGTATGCAGCTGACTTTTGGTATGTACGGAGACGGTGATTTCTTTACCATGAAGGGTGTGATCGAGGAACTCTTATACCAGACAGGTCTTCGCAAGAAGGCGCAGTATGATCCACATGCCGAGCTTCCGTTCCTGCACCCGGGACGCAAGGCGGCTATCGTATATGAGGGAGCTGTGATCGGATATCTCGGAGAGGTACATCCAACGGTTGCTGCAAATTATGCCATCAAAGAGCGCGTATATATTGCAGTGATTGATATGCCGGAGATTGTATCCCGTGCATCCTTTGATTACAAATATGAGGGAATTACCAACTTCCCGGTTTCTTCCCGTGACTTGTCCATGGTTGTTCCAAAGAATATTCTGGTAGGTGATATCGAGAAAGTATTCGAGGAAAACGGTGGGAAATATCTGGAAAATTATGAGTTATTTGATGTATACGAAGGAGAGCAGATTGAAAAAGGCTTTAAGTCTGTCGCATACTCTCTGAAGTTCCGCGGAAAAGATAAGAATCTGGAAGAGAGCGATATTACGGGTGCTATGGATAAAATCTTAAGCGGACTGAAAAATATCGGAATCCAGTTGAGAGGTTAATCATGACAGAAGGAATGAATGTAAAAGATTATGACTATGATCTGCCGGAGGAACTGATCGCTCAGGACCCTCTGGAGGATCGTTCCAGCTCCCGGCTGATGGTGCTTGACCGTCAGACCGGGGACGTGGAACACCGGCATTTTACGGATATTCTGGAATATCTTCACCCGGGTGATTGTCTGGTGATCAACAACACAAAGGTGATTCCGGCACGTCTGTTCGGAGTGAAAGAGGACACACAGGCAAAAATCGAAGTACTTTTGTTAAAACGCAAGGAAAATGATATCTGGGAGACACTCGTAAAACCGGGGAAAAAAGCAAAACCGGGCACAAAACTTGTGTTCGGAGACGGGCTTCTGACGGCAGAAGTCGTGGATGTAGTAGAAGAAGGAAACCGTCTGATTCAGTTCCATTATGACGGAATTTTTGAAGAGATTCTGGATCAGCTGGGACAGATGCCGCTGCCGCCATATATTACGCATCAGCTGAAAGATAAAAACCGCTATCAGACCGTATATGCAAAGTATGACGGATCTGCCGCTGCCCCGACAGCAGGGCTTCATTTTACGAAAGAACTGCTGCAGAAAGTAAAGGATATGGGAGTCGATATCGCAGAAGTAACCCTGCATGTCGGACTTGGCACGTTCCGTCCGGTAAAAGTAGAAAATGTACTGGATCACCATATGCACTCAGAGTTTTATATGGTGTCACAGGAAGCTGCGGATAAGATCAACCGTGCGAAGGAAAGCGGACACCGGGTGATTGCGGTCGGCACCACCAGTACGCGTACGCTCGAAGCCGCCGCAGATGAAAACGGACGGCTGCATGAGACCAGCGGCTGGACGGAAATCTTTATTTATCCGGGGTATCAGTTTAAAGTGATTGATGCCCTGATTACCAACTTCCATCTGCCACAGTCAACGCTTGTGATGCTTGTATCGGCACTCGCAGGACGGGAGCATGTGCTTCATGCGTATGAGATCGCTGTAAAAGAAAGATATCGTTTCTTTAGCTTTGGCGATGCTATGCTGATTCAATAAAAGAATCATAAAAAGAACTGTTACAAAAAGGAAACATCCATTTCCTGTTTTGTGACAGTTCTTTTTTATGAACATTATATTCAATTTTTTCTGAAATAGAATGATCTGTCATAGTGTTTAACCCACAATCTTTTATAATCGTTTTCGCATAATTCAACCCAAAGCTATTCTTTTATATTAGCATTTGTTTACATATATCGCAATAATTTTTCCTAAAAAACAATTGTTAACCTATATAAATATAAAGTTGACAATAAAAAGACATGCGTGTATACTTAACACATTGAATTTACATGGAAAGGAAGATAAAAAATGAATGACACTGTAAGCGCGACACCAAAGAAAATGTCGGTAAAAACCATTGCTGTGATCGGTGTTCTCACAGCTGTAACCTGTATTTTGGCACCATTGTCCATCCCGATTGGAGATGTTCCGATTTCTCTTACCAATCTGGTGATTTATTTCGGACTTTATATTTTAGGCACCCGGAGGGAGACGGTCAGCTATATTGTTTACCTTCTGATCGGACTGGTTGGCGTTCCGGTATTTTCCGGTTTTACAGCAGGTCCGGCAAAAATGTTCGGACCGACAGGCGGCTATCTGATCGGGTTTATTCCGATGGCTGTGATCGCCGGAATTTTTATTGAAAAGTCCGGACGGAAACTGGTATTGGGCATGATCGGCATGATTCTCGGAACTGCTGTTTGCTATATCTTTGGAACGGTATGGTATGTACTGGTAATGAAAACCTCTGTACAGGCGGCGTTGACAATGTGCGTCTATCCGTTTATTGTATTTGACATTATCAAAATGGTTCTTGCTGCATGGATCGGACCGCAGATTCACGGACGTCTGGTGCAGGCGGGACTTTTATAAAATCATTACTTTTTATTGGATATTCCGGGAAGGGACCCGGAATATCCCTTTTTTTACTTGTAATGTGTTTCTGAATGTAATAAAATAATATTTATATTATCGTTTGAAAAGGTATAAGGGGATGGAAAATGGAAGAAAAAAGGAAAAATAAAAGACTGGATCTGGATGTCAATGTACAGTTGGAGCGTCTGGATGAAGATGGGGTCACAACTTTAAAATTTGTGCATGTGGATGTAACAGATATTTCAAAAAGCGGAATTGGATTTGACTGTAAAAAGAAACTGGAAATGAATTCCTATTATGATGCAAAAATCCAGATATGGACAAAAGAAGTGGTGGATGCAGTCATTCAGATTGTCCGCAGCGAAGAAAAGCCGGACGGATTTCATTATGGCGGTGTGTTTATCGGAATGACGGATACCGATGCATTAAAGATTGATATCTATCAGATTTTTAACGAACTGTAAAATAAGGCGGGAAAAACTATGATCTTACAGGATACTTATGAGGTAAAAAAAGCAGACATAATTCCGGTTGAGGTTTCGGTTCCAGGATCGAAGAGCATTACAAACCGGGCACTTCTGATTGCAGCACTTGCAAACGGAAAGAGTGTTCTTAAAGGGGTTCTTTTTTCGGATGACAGCAGGCATTTCCTGCAGGCTTTGCAGGATCTTGGCTTTGTGGTGGAAATTGATGAGCCGCATGCGGTTGTCTCCATTGAAGGAAAAGGGGGCAGGGTTCCAAAGACAAAAGCTTCCGTTGATGTGGGAAGTGCAGGAACTGCTGCCCGTTTTCTGACGGCATACCTTGGTCTGTGTGAGGGAGAATATCATATGAACTCTTCCGAGCAGATGAAAAAGCGCCCGATGGAAGAATTGCTGCAGGCACTTCAAGACCTTGGGGCGGAAGTTACTTATAAGGAAGCATCAGGACATTTCCCATTTGTGATCGGAAACAGTGGTGTGAATAGACACGAAGTAACCATTGATGTTGAAAAAAGCAGTCAGTTTCTGAGTGCGCTTCTGATCTCTTCCGTGTTGTTTCAGAAAGAATTCCGGATTCACGTCAAAGGGCATCATGGAATGGCTTATGTAGAGATGACGGTTGCCATGATGAAGCAGTTTGGTGTGGAAGTACAACGACCTGCATCCGATACTTTTGTGATTGCGGAACATGCAGCATATCAGGCAAGAGAGTATCAGATTGAACCGGATGTTTCGGCAGCTTCTTATTTTTATGCGATGTGCCCGGTTGTCGGCGTTCCTGCAAAGGTCTGCCATGTACACTGGGAAAGCTTACAGGGAGATACTTCTTTTTTACATGTGCTGGAACAGATGGGATGCCGGACAGAGGAAGAACCGGATGGAATCCGGATGTATCCGCCGACGGAAGGATTCCTGGGAGGGGTATTTGACTTTTCTGCATTTTCAGATCAGGCACTGACACTGGCGGCAATTGCGTGTTTTGCCAGTGAAACCGTGGAGATTACCGGAATCGGACATATCCGTTATCAGGAATGTGACCGTTTTGCCGCGATTCTTACCAATCTGAAGGCAATGGGAATCGCATGCGAGCAGCTGGATGAGAACCGTATTGTGATTCATCCGGGAAAACCGCATGGATGTAAAATAAAAACGTTCGAGGATCACCGGGTTGCGATGGCTTTTGCAATTCCGGGACTTGTGACAGACGGTATTGTGATTGAAAATCCTTCCTGCTGCAGGAAGACGTTTGAAAACTATTTTGAAATACTCGATACCTTGTGCAAATAAAAATACAGGCTCCGGAAATTATCCGGAGCCTGTATTTTTTATGGGAAAACCATTTATGTTTTACCGTTCGTGAACCATATAGCCATTGTCGGTAAGCAGACGTTTGGCACGGGTCAGAGTCTGTTTGTCAGGAAACGCGAGCTGAAGAACACCTTCTTCAAATTCCCGGTTATTTACAATACCGATGTTTTTGATGCTGATATGGTATTGTGCGAGCAGCCCGGCAACAGCAGCAATACCGCCGGTTTCATCGACCAGATCCACAAAACATTCATAATATACCGTAGGGGATTTGACACTTGGCAGTGTGATGGAATCCCGGTAGTCTTTTGCCTGCTGAAAGAAGGAAAGCAGTGCCTGTTCATTGGAACTGTCAATGTATCCGCGAAGCTTCGTCAGAATGGCAAGGTACTGATCCATCAGTGAAAGAAGCGGTTCCCGGTTGGAAGCACAGATATTCTGCCACATCACAGGCGAAGAAGATGCAATTCTTGTGATATCCTTAAATCCCCCGGCGGCAATGGTTTTCATGGTTTCTTTGTCATCATCGATCTGGCGGACCAGATTGACCAGCGAATATGCGATCATGTGCGGCAGATGGCTGATGGCTGCCGTAGAGTAATCGTGTATTTTATAATCCAAAATCAGTGGAATTGCTCCAAGCGACAATACAAAATCACGAAATTCCGAAATTTCTTCCTTTGGAGTCAGGGCGGTCGGGGTGATAATATAGTATGCATTTTCCAAAAGCGTATTGGTGGCACTTAATATGCCTGTTTTTTCGGAACCGGTCATGGGATGCCCGCCGATAAAATTGGCCTCCATGCCAAGCCGTATCACTTCTTCATGAATTTCCGTTTTTGTGCTTCCGACGTCTGTGATATAACAGTCGCTGCGGATAATATCTTTTAACTGACGCAGATATGCGAGGTTCCGTTGAACCGGGGCACATAAAAAAATATAATCACAGTCAGAAAAAGCAGACAGTGGTAACAGATCATTGTTTTCGATCAGCCCCTCACGGTACGCTTCTTCGATGGTTTCTTTATGATGTGCCGTGGCATAAATTTTGATGTCCGGCTGATTGGATTTCATTTTTTTGGCGATCGAACCTCCAATCAGACCCAGTCCGATAAAACCGATTGTTTGAAAAGCCATAAGTTTATTTCCTTTATAATCATGTAATTGATGTGTTTATTGTACTATAGAATGGCAGGAGTGTCAAAAGAGGAATGTGTGACAGCACTTGCAACAATTGTCCGTTCGTGTGATAATAAAAAGGCGAAAGGAAGCAGAAAGAGGAATTTTTATGAATTTACTTACCGTTGATCATATTACAAAAGTTTATACACAGCGTGAGTTGTTTCACGATGCATCGTTTTATCTGCAGGATGGGGAAAAAGTCGGAATCATAGGCATCAATGGAACCGGAAAATCCACGCTGTTAAAAATTATGGCAGGACTCGAAGAACCGGATGCCGGAAATGTCGTACGGGCCAATCATCTTGTGATTCGCTATCTGCCGCAGATGCCGGAATTTGACCCGCAAAAAGGAGCACTTGAGAATGTACTTTCTTATGCGCAGATTGGAAGTGTGCATCAGCAGGAAGACCGGGAAGAACATGAAAAATGGAATCTGGAAAGCAATGCCAAATCCATGATGACGCGGCTTGGCATATACAATTTCGATGAACCGGTGGGACATTTGTCCGGCGGACAGCGGAAACGACTGGCTCTTGTTGCAGTGCTCCTTACTCCATGTGATGTACTGCTTTTGGATGAGCCGACGAACCATCTGGATGCCGAAATGGCAGAGTGGCTGGAAAATTATCTGAAAAATTACCGGGGAGCAATGGTTATGGTGACACATGACCGGTATTTTCTGGACAGTGTATGCAACCGGATTGTGGAAGTTGATAAAGGACAGATTTACAGCTATGAGACAAACTATTCCGGATATCTTGCGGCCAAACAGGAGAGGGAAGACATTGCCTGGGCAGGCGAACGGAAAAGACAGTCCATTCTGCGCAAGGAAATCGAATGGATGCAGCGCGGGGCAAGGGCGCGTTCCACCAAACAGAAAGCACATATCCAGCGCTATGAGGCCTTGCGGGATCAAAAAAAGCCGGATGTTGATAAAAAGATCGAAATCGGTTCGGTGTCCTCCCGTATGGGAAAAACAACCGTGGAATTATCACATATCACAAAAACATATGGAGATCATGTACTGATTTCTGATTTTTCCTATATCTTCTTAAAAAATGACCGGATTGGTTTTGTCGGGAAAAACGGATGCGGCAAGACAACACTTATGAAAATTATTGATGGCAGAATTTTGCCGGATGCTGGGGAAGTAACCATTGGGCAGACGATAAAAATCGGATATTACACACAGGAGATCGAACAGGATGAGAATGCGGGAATTGCATATATGGACCCAAAGCTTCGCGTGATTGATTATATCAAAAATACAGCAGAATATGTACGCACAGAAGATGGACTGGTTTCGGCATCCGCAATGCTCGATCAGTTTTTGTTTCCACCGGAAGAACAGTATGGACAGATCAAAAAACTGTCCGGCGGAGAAAAGCGCAGACTGAATCTGCTGCGGGTCCTTATGGAAGCTCCCAATGTACTGATTCTTGACGAACCAACCAACGATCTTGATATCACGACACTGACCATTCTTGAAGATTATCTGGATCATTATGACGGTATTGTGATTACGGTATCGCATGACCGTTATTTTCTGGACCGTGTGGTGCACAGAATCTTTGCTTTTGAGGGAAACGGAAAGCTCTGCCAGTATGAGGGCGGATATACGGACTACCACAGACGGGTCGAAGAGGAAGGAAAATTTGTAGATACTGCAGGCGATTCGTTCCGTAAAAATGAAGAGACGGCAAATGTACAGGAAAAACAGGCGACAGAAGACTCACGTTCTACATGGAAACATGAAAATAAATTAAAATTTTCATATAAAGAACAGAAAGAATATGAAACCATTGAGGACGACATTGCAGCTTTGGAAACACGGCTGGGAGAGATTGACGGGGAGATGGCATCCTGCGCACGGGATTTTGTGAAGCTGAATGAACTGACAGAAGAAAAAACGCAGCTGGAAACACAATTGGAAGAAAAAATGGATCGCTGGACGTATCTGGAAGAACTTGCGGCAAAAATACTTCAACAAAATGCATAAAAAGGTTGTAAAACTTTCTGAAAATTAGTAGAATATAACCATAAAAGAGTAAATATTCTAAAAAAGGAGGGTTTTACTATGAACGTATATACGACAGACAGAATTCGTAATGTGGTTCTCCTGGGGCATGGAGGATGCGGCAAAACTTCCCTGGTGGAAGCCATGGCATATCTGGCAGGTCTGACGACACGTATGGGGACGGTCGCAGATAAAAATACCATCAGTGATTTTGATAAGGAGGAGACGAAACGCCAGTTTTCGATCCATACTTCTGTGGTCGCGATCCCGTGGAAAGACAGCAAAATTAATGTTTTGGATACCCCAGGCTATTTTGATTTTGTCGGGGAAGTCGAAGAGGCAGTTTCCGCAGCGGATGCAGCAATTATCGTTATTTCCGGAAAAGCGGGAATCGAGACAGGCACGCGGCGCGCCTGGGAAATCTGTGAAAAAAATCATCTTCCACGTATGATTTTTGTGACAGATATGGATATTGACAATGCAAGTTACCGTCAGGTAGTGGAAGATCTGCAGGCTCTTTACGGAAAGAAAATTGCACCGTTTCATCTGCCGGTCCGGGAGGATGGCCAGTTTGTCGGATATGTCAATGTCATCCAGCAGAAAGCAAAGCGATGGACCGATGAGGGAACAGTTGAAAAATTTGAAGTTCCGGAATATTCCCAAAAGAATCTTAATCTGTGCAGAGAAGCTTTGTTAGAAGCTGTGGCAGAAACCAGCGAGGAGTTTATGGACCGTTATTTTAACGGAGATGAATTCTCCGAGGACGAAATTCGTCAGGCGCTCAGGGTAAATGTCATGGATGGTTCTATCGTTCCGGTTCTTATGGGATCGAATCCGCTTGCCCGCGGGATGTATACGCTGATGGCAGATATTATTAAATATTTTCCGAGCCCGGACAAACGGACCTGCGCAGGCATCAATACGACAAACAACGAGGTGTATCCGGCGGACTATGATTTTGCAAAACCGAAGAGTGCGTATATTTTTAAGACAATTGTAGATCCTTACATTGGAAAGTATTCTCTGATCAAAGTAAATTCCGGTGTGCTTAAGACGGATGATGTCTTATTTAATTATCACAGGGATTGTGACGAAAAGATTGGAAAGCTGTACGTTCTGCGCGGAAATAAAACAGAGGAAGTAAAAGAACTTCATGCGGGGGATATCGGAGCACTGGCAAAGCTGTCCCAGTCCCAGACAACGGATTCCCTGTCCGTACGGAATAATCCGGTTGCCTATCTTCGCACGAATTTCTCAAAACCGTACGTATCTATGCGCTACAAAGCAAAAAACAAAGGGGATGTGGATAAGATTTCCCAGTCGCTGCAAAAAATTCTGATGGAAGATCAGACGCTGCGTGTGGTAAATGACAGTGAAAATCGTCAGACTCTGTTATATGGCATGGGTGAGCAGCAGCTTGAAATTGTTCAGAGTATGCTGCTTGAAAAGTATAAAGTAGAAATTGAACTGATGCGTCCAAAGGTCGCTTTCCGCGAAACCATACGTGGAAAATCAGATGTTGAATACAAATATAAAAAACAGTCCGGTGGACATGGACAGTACGGCCATGTTAAAATGAAATTTGAGCCGAGCGGGGATTTAGAGGTCCCTTATGTATTTGAACAGTGTGTTGTGGGTGGAGCCGTTCCGAAAAATTATTTTCCAGCAGTGGAAAAAGGAATTGCAGAAGCTGTTTTGAAAGGACCGCTTGCGGCCTACCCGGTAATCGGAGTGAAAGCGGTACTCTATGATGGCTCCTATCATCCGGTGGATTCCTCCGAGATGGCATTTAAAGTAGCCGCCAAACAGGCATTTAAGAAAGGATTTTTAGATGCGAAGCCGGTATTGTTAGAGCCGATCGCCTCTGTAAAGATCATTACTCCGGAGGAATATACCGGTGAAATCATGGGAGATCTGAATAAACGCAGAGGTCGTGTGATGAATATGAATGCAGAAAACGGGTATCAGGAGATCGATGCGGATCTTCCATATCTTGAACTGTATGGATATAATACACAGCTTCGGTCAATGACCAGCGGAAGCGGAACATTTTCTTATGAATTTGCCCGGTATGAACAAGCACCTGAGGATGTGGCAGCAAGAGAAATAGAAGAGAGGGCAGGCAAAGTTGTGGAGACAGAAGAATAGTACAGTGTTTGCTGTATTATTGATTGCAATAACCTTAAATTTTATCGTGACACCGACATATGCAAAAAACACAGAACTCGAAGGGGAGAATTATGCCCCTTCGAGTTCTTCCTTTCAAAAACCTGCAAATGTTCACGCAAAGAACGATACGGTTACCGTGGGGTATTTTCTGGGAGGCGGCATACAGAATTCTTTCAATAAAGAATCGTACCCGGCATTCAGCGGGAACCAGCCGCTGTATACGCCATACCGGAGTGGATTCCGGTTTCTAGGATGGTACTCCGATGCCGCGCTTCACAAACAGATAAAGACCATTCCCACGGATCGTAAGGATCATTACATTCTTTATGCCAAATGGACCGCAAAGATTAATAATTATTACAATGTAGAATATTATAACTATCACAAAAGAGAGAGCCGGTTCGACAAAAATCTGGTTCTGTTGAAAGATCTTGATTACAGCTTTTACAATGAAATTGATATTCCGGGCATGCCGGATACCCGGGAGGAGGATGTGTTAAAAAAATATATTTTCAGTGCATCCCAGTGCCCGCAGGGGATTTGTCTGACCGATGAATTTGTGCTGATCACTTCTTATTCCACGGAAGATGACTGTATGGGAGAGCTTATGGTGTTTGACCGGGAAACCGGAGAATATATGGTCACACTGGGAATGGATGAAAACAGCCATCTGGGAGGAATTGCGTTTGACGGTGACAATGTATGGGTGTGCAATTCCTATGAAAACTGTGTGGAGCGGATCTCCTACGATTTTATTGAACTGATGGCCTATCAGAATACCGGAGATGTCGTGGATGCAAGAGATGTTGTGGATGAATTTCCGGTCAAAAATACGCCTTCCTGTATTACCTGGTATGGCGGAAGATTGTGGATTGCAACGCATACACTTCTGGTGAATTCACGAATGGTGGCATATTATCTGGATAAAAAGACGGACAAACTGATTGCCCTCAGTGATTATAAAATTCCACAAAAGGTGCAGGGAGTTACGTTCGATGATTCCGGAAACGTATATCTGAGCACTTCCTACGGAAGAAACCAGTCTTCCTATTTATATTGTTACGACTCTGTCACGGCACTCGCAACCCGGCCGAAACATCCGAGAAAGAAAGTGGAAATGCCTCCGGCATCGGAAGAACTCGATGTAAGTGACAATACCTTATATATTCTGTTTGAATCGGCAGGAGAAAAATATTATGAGGGAACCGACGGGAAAGGCAAAAGCCTGTTCCCGCTGGATAAAATTTTAAAAATCCCGATCAGGGAGCTGGATGTGAACGGTTCATCGACATCAGGGACATGATCTTTTTTATTTGCGTCTGACTCTCAGGCGGAAGGTCTTTGGACAGCAGATCACACAACAGTTCGATTTCAGGCTTTGTGAAATCAATATGGTTTTCCTTTGCCTGCCTCATATTTGAGAGAAGAAACGGCATGGCATCTTTCATGTTTAAAGGTTTTTCTTTCTGTGCAAAGGAGAGCAGAAATTGCAATTTTTCCGGACTTAAATTGGCAAACGCCGGATTGTTCAAAAGATTGGAATCCATTCAAAAACCTCCTGCGGATTTATGGATTGTGAAACAGATCCTGATTTTCCATAATACAAAACAGAGTCTGCATTGTATCAATCATTTCCTGTTCTTTTTGGGTACAATATTTACGGACTGCACTAAGCATTGCATCCCGCCGTTTGGTACCGGCAGGCAGAGAACAGGCAGCCATGCTGTTCTCCTGTCTGGAGAAAGCTGCTGTGGCATTTTTCCATTCCATCAGCTGGATCAGCATGGCAAGCGGCTTTTGTGCCGGAACGTCTAAATATGGTACGATGGACTTTAAGATCTGCGTATTTCTCGTCTGGATCAGATCGTCATACGTGATGGATTTATTTTCATCCATGGATCACACATCCTATATAATTTTTCT
>ENA-UEQO01002697-UEQO01002697.1-human-gut-metagenome-genome-assembly--contig:-NODE-2697-length-15280-cov-3.690982_pt1 | contig 15280 bp, 9 predicted proteins | sample MGYA00242938_ERZ507940 | MGnify/ENA primary metagenome ERZ507940 (study PRJEB26167, sample SAMN06115517) | human gut metagenome | host: Homo sapiens | place: China:Chongqing | collected 2014-12-03... | reverse complement strand
TATCAAGGTAATCGCGACCAATGACGTTCACTTTGTCAACGCAGAAGACGCGGAAGCACATGACCGCCTGATCTGCCTCAGTACGGGTAAAGACCTGGACGACCCGAACCGTATGCGTTATACCAAACAGGAATGGATGAAGACGACGGCTGAGATGAATACCCTCTTTTCTGATATTCCTGAAGCCCTCAGCAACACACTGGAAATAGCCGACAAGGTGGAATTCTACTCCATCGACCACGGTCCTATCATGCCGACCTTCGCCATCCCGGAAGATTTCGGGACGGAAGAAGAATATCGCCAGAAATTCACCGAACAGGACTTATTCGACGAATTCACCCGCGATGAAAACGGAAACGTTGTCCTGAGTGAAGAGGCCGCACACGACAAAATAAAAAAATTAGGCGGTTACGAAAAACTATACCGCATCAAACTGGAAGCCGACTACCTGAAAAAGATCACATACGACGGGGCAAAGATTTGCTACGGAGATGATCTGAACGACGAAGTCAAGGAGCGGCTGAACTTCGAGTTGCACATCATGAAGACGATGGGGTTCCCCGGTTACTTCTTGATCGTGCAAGACTTCATCCGGGCCGCCCGCGAAGAACTGGGCGTTTCGGTCGGTCCCGGCCGTGGATCGGCAGCCGGTTCGGCTGTTGCCTACTGTCTGGGGATCACCCGCATCGACCCGATCAAATATGACTTGCTGTTCGAACGTTTCCTGAATCCGGACCGTATTTCCCTCCCCGATATCGATACCGACTTCGACGATGACGGCCGCGGGGAAGTACTCCGTTGGGTAACGGAAAAATACGGGGCCGAACGTGTGGCGCATATCATCACGTATGGTACGATGGCGACCAAATCGGCCATCAAGGATGTCGCACGTGTACAGAAGCTTCCGCTTGCCGAATCGAACCGCCTCGCCAAACTCGTTCCGGACAAGATTCCGGATATGAAGAAGTTCAAGCTGAAGGATGCGATCAATTATGTGCCGGAGCTGAAAGAAGCGGCTACCGGAAACGACCCGCTGGCACGCGACACCTTGAAATATGCCCAAATGCTGGAAGGTAACGTACGCAACACAGGTGTACATGCCTGCGGCGTCATTATCGGACGTTACGATATATCGGATGTCGTACCTGTCAGTACGGCCAAGGACAAAGATACCGGTGAAGAGATGCTCGTCACCCAATATGAAGGTTCGGTGATCGAAGAGACCGGTTTGATCAAGATGGACTTCTTAGGACTGAAAACACTGTCCATCATCAAGGAAGCAATTGAAAACATCCGGCTGACGACCGGCCATGACCTGGATATCGACCATATCAGTCTGGAAGATCCGGCAACTTACAAACTGTATTGCGACGGGAAAACCACAGGTACCTTCCAGTTTGAATCCGCTGGTATGCAGAAGTACCTGAAAGAACTGCAACCGTCTAAATTCGAAGACTTGATCGCGATGAACGCCCTGTATCGTCCGGGACCTATGGATTATATTCCTTCCTTTATCGCCCGTAAACAGGGAAAAGAAGAAATCAAGTACGATATTCCCGTCATGGAGCGGTATCTGAAAGACACATATGGCATCACCGTCTACCAGGAGCAGGTCATGCTTCTGTCACGTCTGTTAGCGAACTTCACCCGTGGCGAGAGTGACGCCCTCCGTAAGGCAATGGGTAAGAAGCTGATCGAAAAGATGAACCACCTGAAATCCAAATTCATGGCGGGTGGAAAGACGAATGGTTACAAGGAAGAAACTTTGCAGAAGATATGGTCCGACTGGGAAAAATTCGCCTCATACGCCTTCAACAAGAGCCATGCCACCTGCTACTCATGGGTAGCCTATCAGACAGCTTTTCTGAAAGCGAACTACCCGTCCGAGTATATGGCTGCCGTCTTGAGCCGAAGTTTATCGAATATTGTGGATATCACGAAATTCATGGACGAATGTAAGGCGATGGGCATTCAGGTGCTCGGACCGGACGTGAACGAATCGATCCTGAAGTTCAGTGTGGACAAGAATAAGAACATCCGCTTCGGTCTGGGTGCTGTGAAGGGTGTCGGCGAAGCCGCCGTGCAGAATATCATTGAAGAACGGAGGAAAAACGGTCCGTACAAAGATATCTTTGATTTTGTGGAACGTGTCAACCTGACTGCCTGCAACAAGAAAAACATCGAATCACTGGCATTAGCCGGTGCTTTTGACAATTTCGGCATCCAGCGGGAACAGTTCTTTGCCGAAACCGGAAAAGGAGAAATATTCCTTGAAACACTGGTTCGCTATGGCAATAAGTTCCAGACAGACAAGAGCACGGCTACCAATTCCCTGTTCGGAGGAGATGCTTTTATCGCCATCGCCAAACCGGAGATTCCCAAATGTGAATGTTGGAGCGACCTCGAACGCCTGAATAAAGAAAAAGAACTGGTCGGTATCTATCTTTCCGCCCATCCGTTGGATGAATACCGCATTATACTGACATATGTATGTAATACCGGCATGGCGGAAATAAACGACAAGGAAAACCTGGTAGGCAAAGACTTGCTGTTCGGCGGTATCGTTACGGACTTCCGCGAAGGGATGACCAAAAAAGGGAATCCTTACGGCATTATCAAGATAGAAGATTTTACCGGTAGCGGCGAAATAGCATTATTCGGTAAAGATTACGTCGATTACAGCAAATTCGGCAAGCGCGGCATGTACCTGCTGATCAAGGCGCGTGTGGAAGACCGCTACAATTCAGGTCGCCTTAGCTTGTCTATCGGAGCCATCCAATTGCTGCAGGAAGAGAAAGACCGCCTGATCGAAAAGATCAGTATCACGGTCCCGATCCACGATTTGGACGAACCGACCATAAACGAACTGTCGACCTTGATTAAAAACAATCCGGGTCAGAGCCTGTTATATTTCAAGGTGGTTGACGGCGAACATAATGTCATACAGAATTTTTTCTCACAAAACATACGGCTTAATGTCACACGCAACCTAGTCGAATTCTTGCAAACGAACGAGAATATGGATTTTAAAATTAACGGGTAGTATTTGTATGGTATAAAAGAATTTGTACTTTTGCACAAAATTCGAATATATAATTCATAATTAAAGATATGGCACTACAAATTACAGATGCAAATTTTGAAGAGTTGGTAAACTCTGGTAAGCCTATGGTCCTTGACTTTTGGGCTGAATGGTGTGGTCCTTGCCGCATGGTTGGTCCGATCATCGATGAACTGGCTACCGAATATGAAGGCCGTGTTACTATCGGCAAAATGGATGTAGACAACAACAACGACGTGGTTGCACAATTTGGCATCCGTAATATTCCGACCGTTCTTTTCTTCAAAGACGGCAAGGTAGTAGATAAACAGGTAGGTGCTGCTCCTAAAACTACATTCGTATCTAAAATCGAAGCTCTTTTATAATTTAATAGCGCGAAGCATTTCGCGTTTTCCTGGGGGGCCGGGTATTCTTTCGACAGAATATCCGGCTTCTTTCATCATACGTCTGACGACACCTTTCGCACAATAGGTTGTCAAAACACCGCCTCCGGTCATGCGGGCATACAGTCGGTTGAAGATTTCCTGATTCCACATCTCCGGCTGCTTATCGGGAGCGAACGCATCAAAATAGACCAGGTCGATCCGATCCGGCAAAGCACACGTATTACTGTCTCCTTGTATTTTATGCAGTCCAAAGAAATCCGTAACCTGGACCGCAACATTCCATTCCGCCTGATGCAAGGCTTGGAAAACATCTTTCCGTCCGGCACAGATCATTTCGCCGTAATTTAGGCTCTCGATCACGTCCATATCAAGCGGATAAAGTTCAACCGAATAGTAATGTATTTTCCGTTGATGCACCTCGGCATCCAACAAAGTCAAGAAGGCATTGAGCCCAGTACCGAAACCTATTTCCAGAACGACGATTTCTTTCCGTTCCAGATGGTGTAACCCAGCTTCAATAAAGACATGGCGCGACTCCTGCACGGCGCCGTTCACAGAATGGTAGTGTTCGTCCATTTCAGGGATAAAAAGCGTATGGCTCCCATCCGCCGTCAGTTGCAATTCCCGTTTGATATGATTCGTTGCGTTCTGCATGTATTTCTATAATATGCCTGCAAAGGTAAGTTTTTAATCCCGGTTTTTATATACCTTTGTAACCATAACAAGAATCAAAGATGACCAAAAAATTTATCTTTCTTTTACTCTTGATGTTTACGGGTTTACAAATGATGCAGGCCCAACAAACATATTCAATAAAAGGGATTGTAAAAGATGCCGCCAACGGCGAACCGGTTAGCTTCGCCAATGTGGTCATCTGGAACACGATAGAAGGGACTGTCACTGATTCGATCGGCCAATTCGAGATCACCGGAGTCTCTCCCGGAAGCTATCGCCTGCAAGCCTCCTTTATCGGTTATAAACCAACAGTTACGGCTGAATTCAGAATTTCCAACAAGGACATGTTTTTTCCGATCGAACTGGAAGAAAGTAGTGAAAGCCTGCAAGAAGTGAGCATTGTCGCCTCTCCTTTCCGCAAGACGGCAGAAAGTCCGCTCGGACTGCGCGTGATCGGGTTCAAAGAGATCGAGAAAAGTGCCGGAGGAAACCGGGACATATCCAGGGTCGTGCAATCTTTTCCTGGTGTGGCATCTACGGCTGCTTTCCGAAACGACCTGATGGTCAGAGGAGGAGGACCGTCTGAGAACCGTTTCTTTCTCGATGGCGTAGAAATACCGAACATCAACCACTTCTCCACACAGGGAGCATCCGGAGGTCCTGTCGGGATCATTAACCCAGATTTCATACGCGAAGTCGATTTCTACTCTGCAGCCTATCCTGCCGCGCGTGGAAACGCTCTTAGCTCGGTTCTTGATTTCAAGCTACAGGACGGCAACAAAGAAAAATTCTCCTTGCGGGGAGTGATAGGAGCTTCGGACATCGGATTCTCTGTCAACGGACCGGCCGGCAAGAAGACGACCTACCAAGTGTCTATTCGCCGTTCATACCTTCAGTTCCTGTTCGACATGATCGGGCTGCCTTTCCTGCCGACCTTCACAGACGCACAATTCAAAGTGAAACATACATTCGACCGGAAAAACGAACTGGCTATTCTGGGATTGGGAGCCATAGACGACATGAAACTCAACACCGGTATGGAAGACATGAGTGAAAAGAACCAGTATATCTTAGCCTACCTGCCGGTGGTCAAGCAAAAGACATACACATTAGGAGCTGTTTACAAACATTACTCTGGCAAAAACATCTATTCGCTAATTGTCAGCCGGAGCCAGTTAAACAATAAGAATATCAAATACAGGGATAATGACGAAAGTTCGGAAGAGAACCTGACTCTCAATTACCGTTCGGACGAAATCGAAAATAAACTGCGCAGTGAAAATATATTCCGTTTTCCTTTCTTCCGGCTGAATGTCGGCGGAAACCTCGAATATGCGACCTACACCAATCGTACATACCAGAAACAGTTCACCACGATCCCCAGAGTGATCAACTATCACACAGATCTAAGACTTTTGAAATGGGGGCTTTATGCCACAGCCATATACGAAAGCGACAACGAGCGGATCACCGCTTCTTTAGGAGTACGGGCGGATGCCAACGACTATTCGCCGGAGATGAACAATCTCCTGGATCAACTCTCGCCCCGTCTCTCCCTTTCCTACCGTTTGTTTGGAGCGGTCTATCTGAACGGAAGCATCGGCAGATATTACGAATTGCCACCTTACACGGTTCTAGGATTCAAAGACAATCAAGGTAATTACCTGAATAAAGCCAACCACCTGACTTATATCCGAAGCGACCAGGCAGGACTCGGACTGGAGTATCGCCCTTCCTCATATCTGAAATTCTCGGCAGAAGGTTTTTACAAGAAATACGACCAATACCCGATGTCATTAGTCGATAGCATTCCACTCGCCTCTAAAGGTACGGACTACGGGGTTTTAGGAAACGAAGCGGTCAGCTCGACCGCCACAGGAAGAGCATACGGCCTCGAACTTACCGGACGGTGGTATAATTATAAAGGACTGACCTTTATCGCTTCTTACACCTATGTACGGAGCGAATTCAAGGATGGACGCGGGAGCAGAAAATACATTCCGTCAGCTTGGGACAACCGCCATCTCTTTACATTCAGCGGGACCTACGCACTGCCTAAAAACTGGGATATCGGAGCCAAACTAAGAGTTGTGGGCGGTGCGCCCTATACCCCTTACGATGTTGAAAAAAGTAGCCTGGTCGAAGCTTGGGACGCCAGCGGCAGTCTCTATTACGATTACAGCCGCTTCAACAGCGAACGGTTAAAACCTTTCACCCAACTGGATATCCGGATAGACAAGACCTTCTATCTGAAAAAGTTCATGTTGGGGGCCTATATTGACATTCAGAATATTCTGAATTCCAAATATAAAGAACAGGATGTGTATATCAAAACAGGTAAAATCCTAAATCCGGACGCACCTCTCGACCAACAACGATATGAACTAAAACCTGTAGAACGACGTACCGGGACCCTATTACCCAGCATAGGACTTATGATCGAATTTTAGAAAAGTGTTGATTTATGCAAGCTTATACCAAATAATTCCTATTTTTGCATGCGGGATTCAAAAGGAATCTATTTGGGAGTTTAGAATAAAATTTACTTAATGGGCAAATCATCAGACTACAAAGTAATGTACAGATGGCTATTTTTTTTCACTGTCATATGCCTACTCTTCACATGCCGGGTCCATGCTGATGAAAATAACCCTATCCTGATCATCAGTTCTTACAATCCCGACACACGCAATACGACGCAAAATATTTCCGAATTCATGGAAGAGTATAAGAAACAGGGGGGAAACTCGCCTGTCGTAATCGAGAACATGAACTGCAAAAGCCTGCCCGAAGCTCCCCTCTGAAAGGAAAGAATGCGTAAACTGCTGAACAAATATCAGGGAGAAAACAGCCCTAACCTGATCGTTATACTCGGACAAGAAGGATGGGCCTCCTACCTTTCTCAAGATGACAGCATAATCCGAGATATTCCGATACTTTGCGGCATGGTCAGCCGAAATGCCGTCTTATTACCTGACAGTAATATAAACGTAGCGGAATGGACTCCCGAAAGTGTAAATGTAGAAGACCTGAAAAACAAGAGAAGAAACCTGGCTGGATTCGTCTACAACTATGATATCAAAGCCAATATAGAACTGGTCCGGAAATTGTATCCGAGCACCAAACATTTTGCCCTTATCACAGACAACAGCTATGGCGGTATTTCTCTCCAAGCCCTGGTAAAAAAGGAAATCGGCAAAATAAAGGGGATAAACTTCATCCCTTTGGACGGACGTAAGAACGACATCTATAACATCATCGAGGAGATCAAGCAGTTACCCCCGCAAAGCATCATTCTTCTGGGAACCTGGCGTGTAGACGTCAATGACGGATATTATGTCGGCAACGCAACTTACACCATGATGTTGGCAAATCCCAAAGTACCGGCATTTTCACTGACTTCCATCGGGCTGGGGCATTGGGCAATCGGAGGCTGTATACCCCAATACCGCTCCATAGGAAAAGATCTGGCCCGTCAGGCTCTCCACCTTTTAAAGGAACATCCTGAAAAATTGGACACGGAAACAATTCCGAACCTATATACATTCGATGCCAAGAAACTGAAAGAACGGCACATCTCGACAAAAGAACTGCCTCCTCATTCCGTATTTATTAATACCGAGGTAGGATTATTCGTCCAATATAAATTTGAAATCCTATTGTTGGTCGCAATCGTGTTGTTACTGTTCCTGATCATGGTGCTTTACTTTTACCTGCGCACCAGCAAGCTGAAAAATAAATTACTGATCCTGATCGACAAACAGAAAGAAGACGAAATAGAACTGAGAAAAGCCAAAGACAAGGCAGAAGAATCCGACCGTTTGAAATCGGCTTTCCTGGCCAATATGAGCCACGAGATCCGTACGCCGCTGAATGCAATTGTCGGTTTCTCCAACCTGCTGACCATGGCGGAGGACGAAGAGGAACGGAATGAATATATCAATATCATCAGCAGCAACAATGAATTGCTCCTGCAACTAATCAACGATATCCTGGACGTAGCCAAAATCGAGGCCGGCACATTGGAATTTATCGACTCTGAGATAGACATCAACGCCCTATTATCCGATATCGAGCAATCGTCCCGCCTAAAAGCACCCGAAGGGGTACAGATTTCTTTTGTCGAAAAAATGCCTTATTGCATCATCATGTCGGACAAGAACCGATTGGCACAAGTCATCACGAACTTCATCAACAACGCGATCAAGTTTACGAAAGAAGGAAGCATCCGGTTCGGCTACCGGCATAAAGACGATAAACTGTTATTCTACGTCAGAGATACGGGATGTGGCATAGAACCGGAGAAGAAAGATCTTGTGTTCAATCGTTTCGTAAAGCTGAATAGTTTTGCACAAGGGACAGGTCTGGGACTTGCCATCTGCCAGATGATCGTCAAAAAAATGGGCGGTGAGATCGGTGTGGAATCCCAATTGGGGAAAGGTTCGACTTTCTGGTTCACTTTGCCGGATACCGTCATTCATCGCATTGACGTTCAGTCGATAAAAACGGCGGTAAACGAAGATGCTATAATCGACAACACGAATCCGAAAAAAGCGACGCTGCTGATCGCAGAAGACAACGAAAGCAACTACATACTGATCCGTGCGGTCCTGAAAGAATACGACCTATTGCATGCCCACGATGGTAACGAAGCCGTCCGGCTTTATCGCGAACACCGCCCCGACCTTATCCTGATGGATCTCAAGATGCCGGACATGGACGGATATGAGGCAACTGTCGAAATCAGAAAAGAAGACTCCGACATTCCTATTATTGCCGTAACCGCTTTTGCTTTTTCAGAGGATGAGCAGCGAGTAAAGCAAAACGGCTTCAACGGATATGCGGCCAAGCCGATCAAACCGGCGGAATTGAAAAAAATCATTGTCCAATATCTCTCCCTTACAACACACGCGTCTGGGGAAATTGCAAAGTGAAAGTAGTTCCTTTCTCTTCTTCTGAAATAACGGAAATACTACCGCCATGCCGGTTCATGATCTGACGGCAAACACTCAGACCGATTCCCGAACCGCCCTGTTTAGTTGTAAAAAACGGAACAAATACCTTATCCATCGCTTCCGGCACAATGCCGTATCCGTTGTCGGAGACCGTAATCACCGGAACACCTTCACGCCTGAACGCATTCACCCGGACTTCGGGATAAGAACGTTCCTGGCATGCCTCGACTGCATTTTTCAACAGGTTTATCAACACCTGTTCAATCATGGCACGATCCGCATAAATACGCAAGTCTATCGGCCGGACAGAGAAAGAGAACGAAATAGCACCGGCAGGATACAGCCCCCTTAAATCGTCAAAAAGAGAGGAAACCGGAAACAACTGCTGCATCGGAATCGGAATACGAGTCAGTTTCCGATAATTTTCAACAAAATCCAATAACCCTTTGCTCCGACGGTGTATCGTTTGCATGGCTTGCAACATAATGCTGTAATCCCGCTCGTTCAACCCGTTGGAACTCGCACGTTCCGTCACCGTTTCCGACAAGGAAATGATAGGGGCGATAGAATTCATGATCTCATGCGTCAAGACACGGATCAGCTTTTGCCAGGCTTCTGTCTCCGCCTCCGCCACCACCACATTGTACAGACGGGTCCGAAAAGCAGATAGCGCTTCATTCATGGCACGCGTCAGGTTGGCTTCGGGCCCGTCTGTCGAAGGGATAGGAAAAGACAGATTCATATCTCCATAGTGGATGTTGGCAATCAGATGCTCCATCTTCTGAAGCATTTTCCGCTGATCCTGATAAAGGGAAAAAGCAGTTCCCAGCAAGATTATAAAACACATGACAGCCGTAAAATACAATTCCTTCAAAAGCAGAAAGGCAATTAAAAGAGATAGCCCGACCAGCAACCCGATCTTCAGAAAAAGGAGATATCGTTTCATAGGCCCAACTTATCCAATTTCCGGTACAAGGCAAAACGGGTGATTCCCAGCAGCTCGGCAGCACGCGTGATATTCCCGTCCGCCCGACGGAGGGCTCGTTCAATCGCTTCTTTTTCGAGAACGCCCAGGTTCAATTCTTCCGGCTCCCCTTTCTTTTGGGCTGGTGCAGGATGCAGCATAAAGTTTTCAGGTCTCAGCATGGGACCATCCGAAAGAATCACGGCACGCTCGATCGCATGTTGCAGTTCGCGGACATTGCCCGGCCATGCATAGCTTTGCAATTTCGTTTTCGCATCTCTGGTAAGCCCTCCTATCTTTTTCTTATACTTGCGGGCATAACAGTCCAGAAAATAATCGGCCAACAGCAAGATATCATTTCCCCGTTCGCGGAGTGGAGGGATATGCAACTCGATCGTATTGATCCGGTACAACAAATCCTGCCGGAAAGTTCCTTCCTGTACCATCGCATGGATGTCCATATTCGTGGCAGAGATCAGCCGGACATCGATCGGCACGGAACGGGTAGCACCCAGACGGAGAATCTGCCTTTTCTCGATAGCTGTCAATAACTTCGCCTGCATCGGCAAGCTCAAATTACCGATTTCATCCAGAAACAGGGTCCCGCCGGAAGCCACTTCCATACGTCCGGGCTTATCGCGCCGTGCATCCGTGAAAGCTCCTTTTCCATATCCGAACAGTTCGCTTTCAAATAATTGTTCCGGGATACTCCCTAGATCGATACTGATAAAAACCTGGTTGCAACGGGGCGAATGATGATAAAGAGCGCGTGCAATCAGATCCTTTCCAGTCCCGTTTTCGCCTAAAATCAGAATATTGGCATCCGTATCCTTCAGTTTGGCAATCGTGGCAAACAATTCCTGCATGACATCGCTCTCACCGATAATCTCAAAGCCGGTATCATCAGGGCTTCCTAATGCCTCGACCCGCTGTTTCAATGTATTGATTTCCGTACGGCTTTCACGCAGTTTCAAGGCTGCCGAGAGAGTAGCAAGCAGTTTTTCTTTTTCCCAGGGTTTCGGAATAAAGTCGGTAGCCCCCGCCTTTATGGCACGTACGGCCTTTTCCGTATCTGCATAGGCCGTAATAAAAAGAACCACGGCATCGGGGTCGGCGGCCTTTATCTTTTCGAGCCAAAAGAACCCCTCCTGTCCGCTGATCGCATCCCGCCGGAAATTCATACCTCTGTCCACAGTCGGATCCGCTCATCGGTTTTGCCCGAACCAAACCAAGTTATGAAGAAGATTATCTGTTCCACATAAGGTTCAAGCAACAGATTCAACGCAAAGAGGACATCTTCGTTATCATCTATAATCAATATTTTCCCGTTCTTCATATTCCTGGTATTATTCTATCTCGTGTAAAAAATCATCCTTGACGTGACAAAGATATGTATTATATATACGGAATGTATGTGCGATACTGCACATAATTTGTGCGAAATAACACGTTTTTTCATACACTTACAGGCAAGCTAATAGTAACATATTAAGAATGTTTGGAATACATATAGCCTTTTCTTGCATAATAAGCATCTTCATTACAACATGTCAGTATGTAATGATTCTCTACACCCGGATGTTCGAGGCGTCAACATCCGGGTGTAGGGAACGTCAACATCCGGGTGTAGAATGCCGGAAGATGGGCATGTTTCCGAACATTTCTGCTTGCTTTCCACTCTTTTCCTCCTTGTTTTCTGCAAAAAAGGACCTTATGTCGACGAAATAACTTGCTCACAAATACATATAGATACACTTCCCGCTACTTTCAGAACAATACCGGTTCCCCGTTTCAATTGATACAAGTGTGACACAGGAGTGATACATGAATCCGGCATGTATCACTCCTTGTACATCATGCTTATCAATACTTACAAAGCAAAGCGTGATAGAGTGATAGAGAATCCCGCAAAACCATAAAGAGATGTCTATCGTTTCTTAATACAATTTCAGCCTGAATATACCGTGCTAATCCGCACGTAAATTGTGCGGATTAGCACCCTATCCATATCACTTCACATCACTATTTACATAAGTACCAACCTTTTACAAAAATGGCATATTATTTGCTTCATTTTTGTCATGAAACAAATAATATACATAGCAATACTATTTCTGCTCCCCTTACAGCTCCAGGCGCAGAAAACACTTACGCTGACATTGAGCGAAGCTATCGAAATGGCACGTCGGAATTCTCCTGAAGCGATTGCCGCCCGTCACGCTTTCAGGGCTTCTTACTGGAACTGGCGTTCGTTCCGGGCTAAACAGTTGCCGAGCCTGACGCTTACTTCCGATCCGAGCTTGAACCGTTCCATCCAGTCTGTCACCTTGGAAGACGGTAGCGACAAGTTTGTGCATCGGAACCAACTCTCAGTCGATGCCAGCCTCGAAATCCAACAAAATATAGCCCTTACAGGGGGAAAGGTTTTATTGAAAACCGGACTTGAAAGACTGGATATGTTTACCGACAATATCTCGTCTTACAAAAGTACTCCGGTCGTCGTAGGATATGAACAAGACTTATTCGGCTTCAATGACCTTAAATGGGAACGCCGTATCGAGCCGATCAAATACGAAGAAGCAAAAAAGACCTATATCGAAACACTCGAACTGGTAGCAGCCTATACGACCAACCGCTTTTTTAACTTGGCAACGGCACAGACCTCGCTGGAAATCGCGAACTATAATTTTGCATACGCCGACACGCTTTACCGGTATGCACAAGGACGTTACAATATCGGAACGATCACCGAAAACGAAATGCTCCAATTGGAACTCAACAAACTGACCGAACAGACCAACTGCCTCAATGCGCAAATCGAGGTCGACGATTATATCCAGTCGCTCCGCAGTTATCTGGGCATTTCCGAAAATATAAACTTGGTAGTGATTCCCGACGACAGTATTCCTCACTTCACAGTCGACGTAAACGAAGCCATGCAGCTTGCTTTCCAAAACAACCCGGATATCAGCGCTTTCGAACGCCGCCGGCTGCAAAGTGAAAGCAACGTTGCCGAAGCAAAAGCCAACCGGGGTTTTAAAGCAGCCTTATATGCACAGTTCGGTCTGACGCAAAGCAACGAAAAGTTGAAAGAATCCTACCGCGACCCGATGGACCAGCAATTGGTGACATTGGGGATACGCATACCGATATTGGACTGGGGCGTAGGTAAAGGCCGGGTGAAAGTGGCCAAAAGCAACCGCGACAAGGTTTACACCGAACTGGAACAAGAACGGATGGATTTCGAACTGAACGTAGCCAAGATTGTCAAGCAATTCAACATACAGGCAGGAAAAGTTGCCATAGCCTATAAAACAGACCAAACGGCCCAGCGCCGTAACGATGTGGCACGCAGGCTCTACCTGTTAGGCAAATCGACGATTCTCGATCTCAATGCCGCCATAGCCGAAAAAGACAATTCCCGTCGTGCTTACATCGCGGCTTTATATAATTATTGGAATCTCTATTACGGTCTCCGCAGCCTGACCGGTTACGATTTCGAGAAGATGATCCCGATCACAGAAGACTATGAACTCCTTTTAAACAATTGACAATGGACAATTGACAATTCATAAATCATAAATTATAAATCATATACATGGACAAGCCCATAGCAAAGAAACCCGTTTATTACCGCTACCGCTGGCATATCGCCGGGGGAATCGCATTTATTGTTCTTCTCGTCTATGTCGGGATCGCCGCCTCTGGTGGCAGGAAGCTCCGTACCGATGCAGAAAACCTGATCATCGGAGAAGCGACAAGCGACAAATTTCTGGAATATGTAGACGTCGAAGGTGTCGTGCAACCCATCCTCACCATCCAGATCAACACCCGCGAAGCCGGCAGCGTGGACAGGATCATTGCAGAGGAAGGAACTATGATGAACAAGGGAGACACGATCCTGACACTCAACAATCCCGACCTTATCCGCGCCATCGAGGACCAACAGGATGAATGGGAAAAACAGCTGATCTCTTATCAGGAGAAAGAGATTGAGATGGAACAGAAAAGTATCGACCTGCAACAAAAGACCTTACAAACGACCTACGAACTGAACCGGCTCAAAAAAAGCTATGCACTCGACGAAGAGGAATTCAATATGGGAGTCAAAAGCAAAGCACAGCTCGAAGTGGCCCGGGACGAATTCGACTATAAAACCCGAAGCACCGCTTTGCAGTTGGAAGGTTTGCGCCATGATAGTGCAGCTACGATCTTGCGCCGTGAGTTGATGAAAAACGATCTTGAACGGGAACGTAAAAAGTTCGAACGTGCCCGGGAACGCATGGAGGACTTGGTTGTTCGTGCTCCTCTCACCGGACAGCTCAGTTTTGTGAAAGTAACTCCCGGACAACAGGTGCAAAGTACCGAAGCGATCGCCGAGATCAAAGTCCTCGATCAGTTCAAGATCCATACTTCCCTCAGCGAATACTATATCGACCGGATCACCACCGGTCTACCCGCCACCATCACCTGGCAAAACAAGAAGTACCCGCTCCGGATCACCAAAGTCGTTCCGGAAGTCAAAGACCGGAACTTCGATATCGACCTGGTCTTTACGGAGGCAAGCCCGGAGAACGTACGCATCGGAAAAAGTTTCCGTGTCCAGATCGAACTCGGACAACCGGAAGAGGCCCTCGTCATCCCACGTGGCGACTTCTTCCAGGCCACCGGCGGCCAATGGATATACAAACTAAACGAATCCGGCACGAAAGCCCGGAAAACCCCGGTCAGCATCGGTCGCCAAAACCCGCAGCAATACGAAATAACCGGCGGCCTCCAACCGGGCGACAAGGTGATTGTCACAGGATATAGTACCTTTGGGGATGCGGAAGAACTGATTTTAAAATAATATTCGAATCATGATACTACAACATTATATCAAAATTGCATTTCGTAACTTGGCAAAATATAAAGTACAATCTGCCATCAGTATTGTCGGCTTGGCAATCGGGCTGATCTGTTTTACATACGGATGGAACTGGTACAGGTATGAAACGAACTACGACGGGTTCTACCCACAATCCGGACAAATTTACCGAATATACGGAATCGATAAACAAACGGGAAAGAAATCGGAGGAATTACCGCTTATTCTGGCACGCAAACTGAAAAAAGATTTCCCGGAAGTAATAGAGACAACGCAGATTTATTCCAAATACGGCTCGACTTTCAAATATGGAGAAACAAGGTTAGAGGATCCGGACGAGGAATTCATTGACGAACAGTATTTCAAATTCTT
>ENA-UEQO01002692-UEQO01002692.1-human-gut-metagenome-genome-assembly--contig:-NODE-2692-length-15316-cov-6.048888_pt1 | contig 15316 bp, 10 predicted proteins | sample MGYA00242938_ERZ507940 | MGnify/ENA primary metagenome ERZ507940 (study PRJEB26167, sample SAMN06115517) | human gut metagenome | host: Homo sapiens | place: China:Chongqing | collected 2014-12-03... | reverse complement strand
GACCCCATCTGTGAGGAGGCCCGTGACCTGATCCGGACGGTCTGTGCCGCTCCCGAGGCAGACGTTCACTTCCTGGTCGGCGGCACCCAGACCAACCTGACGGTCATCACGGCGCTGCTGGCCTCCTATGAGGCGGTGATCGCCGCCCACACCGGCCACGTCAACTGCCACGAAACCGGCGCCATCGAAGCCACCGGCCACAAGGTCTGCGTGGAGACCTCCCCGGACGGCAAGGTGACTCCCGCTATGGTGGAGGCCGTTCTGGCCCGTCATGACGGCACGGAGCACATGGTCTCCCCCAAGATGGTCTACATTTCCGATACCACCGAGATCGGCACCGTCTACACCAAGGCGGAGCTGACCGCTCTGCGGCACTGCTGCGACGAGCACGGCCTGCTGCTGTTCCTGGACGGCGCCCGTCTTGGCTCCGCCCTCACCTCCCCGGAAAGCGATCTGACGCTGGCGGATCTGGCGGCGCTGACGGATGTGTTCACCATCGGCGGCACCAAGAACGGCGCGCTGTTTGGCGAGGCCGTGGTGCTGACGGTCCCCTGCCCCCACTTCCGCTGGCACATCAAGCAGCGGGGCGGTATGCTGGCCAAGGGCCGGCTGCTGGGCGTACAGTTCCAGGCGCTGCTGAAGGACGATCTCTACTTCGACATCGGCCGTCACGCCAATGATATGGCCTTCCGCCTGCGGGACGGCTTCAAGGCGCTGGGCTATGAGTTCCCGGTCCCCTCCCCCTCCAACCAGCAGTTCCCGGTCATGAAGATCCAGACCGCCGAAAAGCTGGCCGCCATGGGCTTTGAGTTCCAGGTGGAGCGGGTCATCGACGAAGAACACATTATGTACCGCTTCGTCACAAGCTGGGCCACTCCCGAAAGCGCTATTGACGATCTGCTGAACGCTCTGGCTCAGTGCCAGTAATCGCGATTTCCGGCAAAACAGCTCATAAATCCCCTGCTCTTTTGAAAAAAGGGCAGGGGATTCTTCTTTTTTTGACAAGTTTTTCTTGACACGAACAGCTGTTCGATGTATGATAAGAGTGGATAAAACATTTGTTCGATTGGGGGAACGTGTTATGATCGGTTGGAGCTTTTTCTTTATGCTGGTAGGCGTATCCACTTTGGCTTCCCAGGTATTCCGCGTGGTAGACTATATTGAACAGCCCACCCGGAATACCCGCCGCCACGCTGCGGCACGGTGAAGATGGACGTTCTTGCCAAGCTGGAGATCCTGACGGACGCAGCCAAGTATGACGCCGCCTGTACCTCCAGCGGCGTCCGCCGCGGGTTCCGGCAGGGCTATATCGGCAACACCACCTCGTCCATCGCCGGCTGCTGCCATACCTTCTCCGCTGATGGGCGGTGCGTCACGCTGCTGAAGGTGCTGATGAGCAACTGCTGTGTCTATGACTGCGCCTATTGCGTCAACCGGCGGAGCAACGATACCCGGCGGGCGGTGTTTACGCCGCAGGAGCTGGCGGACCTGACCATCAACTTCTACCGGCGGAATTATATTGAGGGGCTGTTCCTCTCCTCCGGGGTACTGCGGAATCCGGACTACACCATGGAGCAGATGATCCGGGCCATCCGCATCCTTCGGGAAGAATACCGCTTCAACGGCTACATCCACGCCAAGGCCATCCCCGGCGCCGCCCCGGAGCTGGTGGAGCAGCTGGGCCTTTTGGCCGACCGACTGAGCTGCAATATCGAACTGCCCTCAGAGGCAGGACTGCGGACTCTGGCCCCGGAAAAGACGAAGGCCGCTGTACTGGCTCCTATGCGGCAGATCCAAGTCAGAAGTATTCAAAATAAAGAAGAACTGGTCAAGTACCGCCACACGCCCAAGTTCGCCCCGGCGGGCCAGAGCACCCAGATGATCGTGGGTGCCACGCCGGACAGCGACCTCCACATTCTGCGGCTGACGCAGGGGCTTTATGACCGGTATCAGCTGAAACGGGTATTTTTCTCCGCCTATGTGCCGGTGGTGGAAAGTGCCCTTCTCCCCTCCAAGGAGACCAAGCCGCCCCTGCTGCGGGAACATCGGCTCTATCAGGCGGACTGGCTGCTGCGGTTTTACGGGTTCCGTGCGGAGGAGCTGCTGGACGAGCAGGCCCCTTCCTTTGACCCCCGTCTGGACCCCAAATGCTGCTGGGCCTTGCGGCATCCGGAATTTTTCCCCGTAGAGGTGAACCGGGCGGATTACGAAGCGCTGCTGCGCGTCCCCGGTCTGGGGGTAGTATCCGCCCGCCGCATCCTGACTGCCCGGCGGACTGGCCCCCTGCGGCTGGAAAATCTGCCGAAATTAGGTGTGGTCATGAAGCGGGCGCAGTATTTCCTCACCGCCAATGGCCGCATGGCCGACGGTCTGCGCTTCACGCAAGACAGCCTTCTGCGAAACCTCATCGCCGTGGAGCAGTCCCTGCTGCCCCAGCCGGAGATGCGACAGCTTTCTCTGTTCGACGATGCCGTTTAAGTCCGGAGGTGCCCTATGAATGAAATGATCTACACCTATGACGGCAGCTTCGAGGGCTTTCTCTGCTGCATTTTTGACAGCTACGCCAACAAAGAAGTCCTCACCGCCATTACCGACGATGAGGACTCTGCGCCTATTCTGTTTCCCGTCCGGGCAATCCGCACCGACAGCGGCCACGCCGGACGGGTCCTGCGAAAATTGCACAAGCTCTCCCCCTACGGAGAGGAGCTGGTACGTCGGGGGTTTCTCACCTGCATGGAGGAACGCGAGATCCGCCTGTACCGGCTGGTGGTAAAGCTGCTGCGGGAAGGTCCCAGTTTTCTGCGGAACTTTTCCGACGAGACGCTTCATCCGGTAGCGACAGCCGTCCGGCATCTCAACGGCGAAGCCCATCTTTTAAAAGGCTTTCTCCGCTTCTCCGAACTGGGCGGCATCCTCGGCAGTGAGATCGAACCGAAAAACCGGGTCCTCCCCATTCTGCGGGGCCACTTCTGCGCCCGCTATCAAAACGAGAAATTTTTCATTTATGACCGTGTCCACCACGAGGCGCTGTTTTACGCCGCCGGCAAGGCCGTCATTCGCCCGTTAGCGGACTTTCAGATGGCGCCGCCGAATGAAACGGAGGCCGCCTACCGGCTGCTTTGGAAGCGGTTTTACGATACCGTGGCTATTCGGGAGCGGGAAAATCCAAAACTACGAATGACCCACATGCCAAAGCGTTATTGGTCCACCATGACGGAATTTCAGGATGATCCCTATTTCACTCCGCAAAGCTCTGCCGCAGCCGTTCCAGTCCCCGGCGTTCCAGCCGGGAAACCTGCACCTGGGACACCCCCAGCACCCGGGCGGCCCGCTCCTGCGTCAGCCCCTTGAAATAGCGGAGCAGAATCGTCATGCGCTCCTTTTCCGGCAGTTGATCCACCGCCTCCCGCAGGGCGATGCGCTCCACAAGTCCCTCCTCCGGGGCCTCCGTGCCCAGCAGCCCTTCCAGTGCAAGGCCATCTGCCGTCTCCCGCTGCAAGGAATCCGGCGCTTCCGTGGCCAAATCCACCTGGGCAATCTCCTCCGGTGTCCATCCGGTCTGATCCGACAACTCGGAGAGGGACGGCTCCCGCCCCAACTCCTGCCGCAGCCGCTCCCGCAGGGCATACAGAGTCAGTGCCTGCTCCCGGATGCTCCGTCCCACCTTGATGGTGCCGTCATCCCGGAGAAACCGCCGGATCTCCCCGGCGATCTTGGGAACGGCATAGGTGGAAAAGCAGGTGCCGTAGGAAAAATCAAACCCCCGGATCGCTTTCAGAAACCCAAGACATCCCAGCTGGTACAGGTCGTCCGGCTCCACTCCCCGGCCATAATACCGGCGGACCACGCTCCAGATCAGGCCGTTGTTTTCCAGCACCGCCTGCTCACAGGCGTCCCGGTCCCCCTCCTGAGCCGCCCGCAGCAGCTCCATGGCGCCATTCATCGCTTGATCCGGGGGGCGATCTTCTTTTTCATCACCACGGTGGTACCCCGGCCAGCCACGGACCGCACCTTTAAACTATCCATAAAGCTCTCCATGATGGTGAAGCCCATGCCGCTGCGTTCCTCTCCTCCGGTGGTGAACATGGGCTGCCGGGCCTTTTCCACATCCGGGATGCCCCGGCCGTAGTCCCGCACCGTGATCTCCAGCACTTGTCCGGTACAGATCCGGACCTTCACCGTCACCTTGCCGATCCGGTCCGGGTACGCATGGACGATGGCGTTGGTGGCCGCCTCAGAAACGGCGGTCTTGATGTCCTCCAGCTCGTTGAGAGTGGGGTCCATCTGCGCCGCGAAGCAGGCCACCGCAGAGCGGATAAACCCCTCGTTGCTGCTCTGGCTGGGAAACTGCAAAGTGACTTCATTTTCCGTCTTTATTTTCATTATGTAAACCTCCCGTTATTGAATGGAAACCAGCCGCCCGATGCCGGCAGCGTCCAGAACACGGCGGGCCTGCTCCGGCACGTTCCGGAGCACAACGCTGCCCTCCATCAGCTGCATCCGCTGCTGAGACCGAAGGATCAGGGCGATCCCGGAGCTGTCCATAAAGGTCACGCCCGCAAAGTCTAAGATCAGACTTCGGGGAAGGGCCGCATCAATGGCGATCTCCACTTCCTTCAAGGCATTTCTGGCCCCGTGATGGTCCATTTCTCCGCTGAATTCCAGCAACAGCTCCCGGTCTGTGTCCCGCGCTCGTATATCCATACTATTCCCTCTTTTGTCGAATTTTATCCCCATTTGTCAAATCAGCTCAGAAGGTACTCTGCTCCGATCAGATCTGTTGGGGAATGGCTTGTCTTACGGTGATGGTAGCATATTCGCCGGACAGGTTTCTGTCGAAGCCGGGTGCGACTGTCATATTTTTTATGTAAATCTCTTCCGGTTATTTCTCACCTGCCGTATCACGGTCAAAATCGACGGAAAACGTTCCCTTAATGCGCCCATGGCCCTGCCTTCGGGCCCATAATAGCGCACTTGAAATTTGCAGCAAAAAAAGCGGCCCATGCGTAAAACGCATAGGCCGCTTTTTCGTGCAGTCAAAGCAGATTAGATCCAGTTTTCAGAAAACGGTTTTTCCGTTAATACAACGCTTCACCAGTATAGACCAGCTTGGCGTCACCGGTGAGGGTGATCTTCTCGTCGGTGTAGTTCACCACCAGATCACCGCCGGCAGCCCGGACGGTCACATCCCGTCCCTTTTCGCACATACCGTTGGCCACGGCCGCCACCACAGCGGCGCAGGCACCGGTGCCGCTGGCCATGATCTCGCCGCTGCCCCGCTCCCAGACCCGCATTTTGATGGTGCTGGGATTCACCACGCGAATAAACTCTGCGTTGATCCGCTCCGGGAAATAGGGAGCCTGCTCAAACCGGGGACCGAGGAACTCCACATCCACATCGTCGATCCGGGGGCAGAAGGCCACGCAATGGGGCTCTCCCACGTCTACGCAGGTGATGTTGAAGGACTGTCCGCCGATATACACCGGGTAATCCACCACCGTCTTTTCCGCGATGGCAAACCGGAAGGCCGCCGCATCCAGAGAGGCGCAGCCCATATCCACACAGGCGGAGGTCACAAGACCGTTGGCGGTGTAGAGGTGTACCTCCCGGACGCCGGCACCGGTCTCGATCCGCATATCTTCCTTTTTCACCAGACCGTTGTCATACAGGTACTTGCCCATGCAGCGCAGGGCGTTGCCCGCCGTGGCGCTCTCGCTGCCGTCGGCGTTGAACAGCCGGATCTTCGCGTCGGCAATGTCGGAATGCTCCATCAGGACGATCCCGTCGGCGCCGATGCCGTAGTGCCGGTCACAGAAGGTGACGCACAGGGACTCCGGGCAGGTGATCTCGCCGTGGAAGTTTTCCAAGAAGATGTAATCGTTTCCGCAGGTCTGCAGCTTGGAGAATTTCAGCTTCTGACGCTCGCTGCGAAGGTGGCAGATGTCGATGAGCTCCGTGTTCCGCTGGTTGTAGCGGCTGGCCAGAATATCCGTCAGCGCGTTGGCGGTATCCAGAGAGGTCAGGCACGGAATCCCCAGCTGGACGCAGCGGTGGTTCAGATGGATGAAGTCCCGGATATAGATAGGCTCCGTGGAGCCGGTGAGGATCACATAGTCGATCCGGCCGTTTTCAAGAAGCTGGAACACCCGGTTGTCCTTCCCCAGCTTGCCCACGATCTCCACATCGGTACCCAGACGGGAGATCTCTCTGGCGGTGCCGTCGGTGGCGTAGAGCTTGTAGCCCATTTCGTCCAGCTTCCGGGCGATGTTGACGATCTCCGGCTGATCCCGGTGGTTCACGGAGATCAGCACGCCGCCCCGGGTCTCCTTCTCCACCTTGTATCCGGCAGAGACAAGGCCCTTGAACATGGCCTCCTGCATATTTTTGCCAAGGCCCAGCACCTCGCCGGTGGATTTCATCTCCGGGGAGAGGGCAGCGTTGGCATCGGTGATTTTCTCAAAGGAGAACACGGGAACCTTCACGGCCACATAGGGGGGCTGGCGGTACAGACCGGTGCCATAGCCCAGAGAGGCCAGAGGCTGACCCACCATGACGCGGGTAGCCAGATCCACCATGGGTACGCCGGTGACCTTGGAAATGTAGGGCACCGTGCGGCTGGCGCGGGGGTTCACCTCAATGACGTACAGCTCGTTCTGGTAGATCAGATACTGAATATTGATGAGGCCATGGGTTCCCAGAGACAGGGCCAGCTTTTCCGAACAGTCCACGATGACCTTCAGCATCTTATCTCCGATGGAGAAGGGCGGATAGACAGCGATGGAGTCGCCGGAGTGGACACCGGTGCGCTCGATGTGCTGCATGATGCCGGGGATCAGGACGTCCTTGCCGTCGGAAATGACGTCCACTTCCAGTTCCTTGCCCATGAGGTACTGGTCCACCAGCACCGGGTTTTCGATCTTGCCGGAGAGAATGACCTCCATATAGGTCCGCACGTCCTCATCGTTGTGGGCGATGACCATGTTCTGGCCGCCGATGACGTAGGAGGGGCGCAGCAGCACGGGATAGCCCAGCTCATGAGCGGCGTCCAGCGCCTCCTGCATACCGGTGACGGCCCGGCCCTGAGGCCGCTTGATAGAGAACCGCTCCAGCAGGGCATCGAACCGTTCCCGGTCCTCTGCCATGTCGATGGACTCAGCGCTGGTACCCAGAATGGGGATGCCGTGGCTGTCCAGGAACTTGGTGAGCTTGATGGCCGTCTGGCCGCCGAAGGCCACCACCACGCCCACGGGCTTCTCCACCTCGATGATGTGCATGACATCCTCGGGGAACAGAGGCTCAAAGTACAGGCGGTCACCGGTGTCAAAGTCGGTGGAGACCGTCTCGGGGTTGTTGTTGACCAGGATGGCCTCGCAGCCGTGCTGCTTCAGCGTCCAGACCGCGTGGACCGAGCAATAGTCAAACTCAATGCCCTGACCGATGCGGATGGGGCCGGAGCCGAAAACAAGGACCTTTTTCTTGTCGGGGTCGCTGCGCTCGGCAATGAACGGCTTCGCCTCGTTGTCCTCGTCGTAGGTGGAGTAGAAATACGGCGTCTTGGCGGCAAATTCTGCGGCGCAGGTATCGACCATCTTGAACGCGGCCTTCGGGGCCTCGGGCAGGGTGTCCACGCCCGCCAGACGCTTGATCGTTTTGTCGAGGAAACCGAACCTCTTGGCATTCAGGTATTTTTCCGTCGTCAGCTCGCCGTTTTTCAGGCCCATCTCAATGTCGGCCAGATGCTGCAGCTTGTCGAGGAACCACCAGTCGATCTTGGTGATGTCGTAAATGACGTCGTGCGCCACACCGCGCTTGAGGGCCTCGTAGACGCAGAACGCGCGCTCGGAGTCCTGCACATGCAGGTGCTCGATGACTTCTTCCGTCGTCAGCTTCTCGAAATCGGGCAGCGTCATCGTGTCAAGGCCGAGCTCGGTGGAGGAAACGGCCTTCATCATGGCGTGCTCAAAGTTATTGCCGATGGCCATGACCTCGCCGGTGGCCATCATCTGGGTGCCCAGAGACTTGTCGGCGTAGACGAACTTATCGAACGGCCACTTCGGGTATTTGACGACGACATAGTCGAGGGCCGGCTCAAAGCAGGCGCAGGTCTCGCCCGTGACATCGTTCGTGATCTCGTCCAGCGTGTAGCCGAGCGCGATCTTGGTCGCGACCTTGGCAATCGGGTAGCCCGTCGCCTTGGAGGCCAGCGCGGAGGAACGGGACACACGGGGGTTGACCTCAATGACCGCGTACTCAAAGCTGTCGGGCTTCAGGGCAAACTGGCAGTTGCAGCCGCCCTCGATGCCCAGCTCGGTGATGATGTCCAGCGCGGCGGTGCGGAGCATCTGGTACTCTTTATCAGACAGGGTCTGGCTGGGCGCGACGACGATGGAGTCGCCGGTGTGGATGCCGACGGGGTCAAGGTTCTCCATGTTGCAGACCGTGATGACGTTGCCCTTGGAGTCACGCATGACCTCGTACTCGATTTCCTTCCAGCCGGAAATGCACTTCTCTACGAGGATCTGATGGATCGGGGACAGGCGCAGACCGTTCGTGGCAATTTCGTGCAGCTTCTCGCGGTCCTCGCAGATGCCGCCGCCGGTGCCGCCCATCGTGAAGGCGGGGCGGACGATGACAGGGTAGCCGATGACCTCGGCAAAGTCCAGCGCGTCGTCCAGATCTTCCACAACCTTAGAAGGGATGATGGGCTGGTGCAGCTTCTCCATCGTGTCCTTGAACAGCTGGCGGTCCTCGGCGCGGTCAATCGTGTCGGGCTTGCAGGCCAGCAGGCGGACGCCGCTGCGGTCCAAAAATCCGCTGCGGGCCAGCTCCATCGACAGGTTCAGGCCCATCTGGCCGCCCAGGTTCGGCAGGATGGCGTCGGGCTTCTCCTTCTCGATGATGCGCTCGATGACCTCGGCGGTCAGCGGCTCAATGTAAACATGATCGGCAATGTCGGGGTCGGTCATGATGGTGGCGGGGTTGGAGTTGACGAGGACGGTCTCGACGCCCTCGGATTTCAGCGCACGGCAGGCCTGCGTGCCGGAGTAGTCAAACTCTGCCGCCTGACCGATGATGATGGGGCCGGAGCCGATGACCAGTACCTTTTTGATACGCGGGTCTTTAGGCATTGTTGATTACTCCTTTCGCGGCCAGCATACGGCTGACGAACTGGTCAAACAGAAATTCGGTGTCCTTGGGGCCGCCGTTGGCCTCGGGGTGGAACTGCACGGTGAAGCAGTTCCATTTCAAGTAGTCGACGCCCTCACAGGTGCCGTCGTTGGCGTTGAAGTAGCTCATCTGGCCGACGGATTCGGGCAGGGTGTCCGCCATAACGGCGTAGCCGTGGTTCTGGCTGGTGATAAAGGTGCGCTGCTTGGCCGGGCTGGTGACGGGCTGGTTGGCGCCGCGGTGGCCGTATTTCAGCTTGCAGGTCTTGGCACCGGCGGCCAGGGCGGTCAGCTGGTGGCCCAGGCAGATGCCGAAGGTCGGGATGCCGGTGCTCAGCATTTCACGGATGTTCGCGATGATTTCCACGTTCTCTGCCGGGTCGCCGGGGCCGTTGGAGAGCATGAGGCCGTCGGGGTTGAGGGCGGCCAGCTCGGCGGCGGTGGTCGTGCCGGGCAGCACGGTCACGCGGCAGCCGCGCTTCTGCAGGCAGCGCACAATGTTGTTCTTGCAGCCCAGGTCGAGCAGCGCTACGTGCAGCGGCGTGTCACCCCATGCACCGGCAGCCGTCGGCTCATAGGTCACGGCCTCGCGGCAGGTGACGGCCTTGACGGCGTCGACAACGGCGTAGGCGGCGATCTCGGGCAGCAGCGCGGCCTTCTTCTCGGGCTCGGCGTCGGGGTCGAACTCGGTGGTGATCGCGCCGTTCATAACGCCGCTCTCCCGCAGGGTGCGGGTCAGGCTGCGGGTGTCGATGCCCTCAATGCCGATGATGCCGTTCTTTTTCAGGAAGGCATCCAGCGTTTCCTCACTGCGGAAGTTGGACGGGGTCTTGCACGCCTCGCGCACAATGTAGCCCCTGGCCCAAATCTTCGTGCTCTCGACATCCTCACTGTTCATGCCGTAGTTGCCGATGAGCGGATAGGTCTGGGTGATGATCTGGCCGTAGTAGCTGGGGTCGGTCAGGGTTTCCTCAAAGCCGACCATACCGGTTGCAAAGACGACCTCACCGATGGTGGTACCGGGGCAGCCTACGCTGACGCCGCGGAACACCCGGCCATTGGCCAATATCAGATATGCCTGCATAGTTGGTAGCCTCTCACTTTACATTTAAGATATGGAGTGAGGAGAGAGGAGAAAAGGCAAACGGTACCCATCTCCTATCTCCTATCTTTTACAGGGTTTGCTTCGCAGCTTCCTTCATTTTGCGGCTGCCCAGGTGCACCAGCGGGAGCTTGCCCTCCTTGCAGATGGGGCATTCCTCAGGGGCGTAGTTGGGCAGGTCGAGCTTGAGGGCGCTGGCGACGATGGGGATCGGGGACGGGGCCTCGGCGCGGGTGCGATCCACGACGCAGGCAATGCCCACGCAGATGCCGCCGTTCTCCTCGATGACGCGCTTGGTCTCGAGGCTGGAAACACCGGTGGTGACGACGTCCTCGGCGATGATGCAGCGCTCACCCGGGTTGATCCTGAAGCGCTTGAGGGTCATGACGTTGTCGACGCGCTCGGTGAAGATGGCGCGCTTGCCCATCTGGCGGCCCAGCTCGTAGGCGTAGACGATGCCGCCCATGGCGGGGCCGACCACGACGTCAATGTTCAGCTCCTTGAGCTTCTCGGCAACCGGGGCCATGACCTCGGCGGCCTTGTCGGGGTACTGCTGCAGAAATGCCATCTGGCAGTAAGCGCCGGAGTGACGCCCGGAGGAAAGCAGGAAGTGCCCCTCTAAAAATGCTTCACATTCCTTTAAAACTTCAAGTGCTTCGCGTGCCATAATTTGTTCCTCCTGTATGTTATTCAACTAATAGTAGCATATTTTGTATAAAGATGCAAGCAAAACGTATATGGTGGGGCGGCTTCCCCCGCGGGGAAGCTGTCGGCGGCCCGCCCGCCGACTGATGAGGGCCGGGCTTGCCGTCATAGCCCGTGAACGGGCGGTTGCGGGGACTCTCCCCTCATCCGCCCTCGGGCGGGGCCTCGGGCACCTTCCCCCTGAGGGGAAGGCAGCCGGTGATTTACCGTGCGCACCCTCTGATCTCATCCAGCGTCTTGACGCCGTGGGCGTCCATCCACTGGCCAATCTCGTTCGTGATGCGGGTGCAGGCCTTCGGGTCCAGGAAGTTCGCGGTGCCGACCTGTACCGCCGCTGCACCGGCCATGATGAACTCCAAGGCGTCCTTACCCGTCAGAATGCCGCCCAATCCCACGACGGGGATGCTGACGGCCCCCACGGCCTGCCAGACCATGCGCAGGGCGATGGGACGCACCGCCGGGCCGGACAGGCCCGCAAACGTGTTGTTGAACACGGGACGGCGCTTTTCCAGATCGATCGCGCACGCCTGGAAGGTGTTGCACAGGCTGATGGCGTCCGCGCCGGCAGCCTCAACGGCCTTGCACATCTCGGGGATGCTTTCGGCCTGCGGGCTCAATTTAACGATGAGCGGCACGGTGCAGACCTTGCGCACCGCGCTGACGACCTCGCCGGCGTCTGCCGCGCGGATGCCGAACGCGAGACCGCCCTGCTTGACGTTGGGGCAGCTGATGTTCAGCTCAATAAAATCCACGCCCGCGGCGCAGAGCATCTGCACGCCCTCGACGTTTTCTTCAATCGTGTGGCCGCCGAGGTTCGCCCAGACGGTGGTGCCGCACCGGCGCATGGCAGGCAGCTCGTGGTCGATAAAGTGCTGCACACCGGGGTTCTGCAGGCCGATGGAGTTCATCAGGCCCGACGGCGTCTCGTAGAGGCGCTCACCCTCGTTGCCGGGCTGGCCGTTCAGGGTCAGCCCCTTGCCGGAGATGCCGCCCAGCACGCGCAGATCCTCAATGCCCGCGTACTCGGGGCCGAAGCCGAAGGTGCCGCTGGCTGCGATGACCGGCCCGGCCAGCCGCTTGCCGAGAAAATCAACATGCAGGTCTGCCATCAGTCAAACACCTCCTGTGCGTTAAAGACCGGGCCGTCCTTGCAGACGGTGACCGGGCCGATTTTCGTATGGCAGGTGCAGCCCAGGCACGCGCCCAGACCGCAGGCCATCTTCTTTTCAAGGCTGGCCAGGCAGGGCACGCCTGCGGCGGCGCAGAGCTTAGCCACGCCGCGCATCATGACCATGGGGCCGCAGGTCAGCACAATGTCGTACTTGCTCACGTCCAGCAGATCGGTGACCAGGCCGTGGTGTCCCTCCTTGCCGGAGTCGGTTGCGGCGTAGATGTCGCGGCACCAGGGCACAAAGCGGTCCATGCCGTAGGTCGTGTCGCGGAAGCCCACGAACAGGTCGGGGCGCACGCCCGCGCGGCAGAGCTCCTTGCAGAGCAGCAGCAGCGGCGCGGTGCCGATGCCGCCGCCGACCACGGCAATGCGCTTGTACTGCCCGGCCAGTGCGGCAGTGTCAAAGCCGTTGCCGCAGGGACCGGTCACGGTCAGCGTGTCGTCCTTTTTCAGCGCGGCCAGCTTGTGGGTGCCCTCGCCCTTGACCTGATACAGGAAGGTCAGTGCGCCGGTCTGGTTGTCAAAGTCGTCAACGCTGATGGGGCGGGAAAGAATCGGCGTGGCGTCCGCGGCCCAGGCGCGCAGCATGTAAAACTGCCCGGCGTGGGGCTCGCGGTTGCGGTCCTGCCACTGGACCGTAAGGCGCATAATATCCTCTGCGACGGTTTCCTGACGCAGGACCGTCAGATTACAGCTTGTTGCATTCACCCTGAATATCCTCCCGCATACGCACGCACTCGTTGTAGGCAGCCTCGTCAAAGGCAACGCCGGGCTGCTTCTTGTAGGCCAGCAGGATGCCGCGGCTGGAGTTGACAACGCCGCCGTTGCCCTTGGTCAGGTACTGCGCGATGTCCGCCGCCTTGCCGCCCTGTGCGCCGTAGCCGGGGATCAGGAAGAAGGTGTCCTTGTAGGCCGCGCGGATGGCGGTGGCCTCCTCGGTGTGGGTGCCGCCGATGACCAGGCCGATGCTGGAATAGCCGTGCTCGCCCATGTAGTCCTTGCCAAGGGCGGTCAGGCTGTCGCCGACGAGGTCGTACACATGGCGGCCATCGTCGAGCTTTTTGTACTCAAAGTCCTTCGCGCCGGGGTTGGAGGTGCGGCAGAGCACGAACACGCCCTTGCCCTGCTCGGCGCAGTACGGCAGATACGGGCTGATGGAGTCAAGGCCCATGTAGGGGGCCAGCGTGATGATGTCGGCCTCGAAATCACCGGTAAAGTGCGCCTTGGCGTACATTTCGGCGGTCTTGGCAATGTCGCCGCGCTTGATGTCGGCAATGACGGGCAGGCCGGTGGCGCGGGCCAGCTTCAGCGTTTCGGCGTAGGCGCGCATGCCGTCCAGGCCCAGGGACTCATAATAGGCGATCTGCACCTTGTAGCAGCCCGCGACGCCCTTGGTGGCGTCGATCAGCGCACGGTTGAACGCGACGACGTTCTCCCCCGCCGTCTTGGCGGTGTCGGTGGTGGGCAGGTAGCTGATCTCGGTGTCCAGGCCCACGCAGACCGGGCCGTTTGCTGCGACGCTCTCGTAGAGCTTGTCCATGTTGGTAAGCATGCTGATTCCTCCGTTTGATGTATATAAATTGCGGCTCTATTATATAAAGTTGGTATATAAAGTTGGGAATCGTAGGGGCGGATTCCATATCCGCCCGCGGGACTGTGCCAGCGGCAGCCTGCACGGGCGCATATAGAATGTGCCCCTACGGGTGTTTTGTGCGTGAAGGGATGTTATTCTTCAATCTGAAACGTAACCTTCCCGCCTTTGATCGTGGTTACCACTTTTCCGTACAGCAGTGCGCCGTCGTAGGGGCAGTTCTTGCTCTTGCTGTGCAGCTCGTCGGCGTGGACCTCGTACATGTGGTCAAGGTCCACCAGCACGATGTCGGCGTCGTAGCCCGGCTCCAGCATGCCCTTGAGGTCGGCCAGGCCCAGCACGGCGGCGGGACCGGCGCTCATCAGGAAGCTGAGCATTTCCAGCGGCAGACGCTGCTCACGGCAGAGCTTGGTGTAGCAGACGCCGAAGGCCGTTTCCAGACCCACCATACCGGCAGCGCCCTTCTCCTTCTCCTCGGCGGTGTGGGGGGCGTGGTCGGTGCCGATGCAGGTCACGGTGCCGTCCTTGATGGCGTCGATCAGCGCGGTCACGTCGTCCGCCTTGCGGATGGGCGGGTTGACGCGGTAGGTCAGGCGGCTGTCGTCAAACCACAGGTGGTGCGGCGTGACCTCGCAGCTGACCCGCGCACCGCGCATCCGGCTCATGCGGACGGCATCGACGGATTCCCTGGTGGAGACGTGGCACATGTGCAGCCGGGTGCCGTAGTACTCGGCCAGATGGCAGTTGCGCACGGTCTCGATGTTCTCGGCCAGGCGGTAGTCCCAGGGGCTGATCTCGCGATCCTCGGCGTGGGACATGATGGTCAGGCCGCGCTCGGTGGCAATCGCGAACGCGCGGGCCATGACGGCGTTGTTCATGACGCCGTTGCCGTCCTCGGTGATGAACTTGATGTCCTCGGGCAGGGTCAGCAGATGATCCAGCGTTTTGCCGTCGAAATCCTTCGTGATGGAGACGGTCTGGTTTGCGTCGCACAGGCCGACGCGGGCGGCCTCGGCCTCAACGGCGTGGGCGATCTCGGCACTGGAGCAGACCGGCTTCGTGTTGGGCATCAGGTTGACGAAGGTGTACCCCCCCGCGGCAGCCGCGGCGGAGCCGGTGGAGATGTCCTCCTTGTACTCAAAGCCCGGGGTGCGCCAGTGGCAGTGGGTGTCGATGAAGGCGGGCAGGACCGTGCGGCCCTTCGCGTCGAGCACCTCCTCCCCTTCCGGGACGAGCAGCCCCAGACCGACAGCGGCAATTTTTCCGTCGCGCAGCCAGACCTCAATGGCCTTGCCCGCGCTGTCCTTTGCGTTGCGGATCAGCATGGTGGGAACCTCCCTATAGTTTCTACCAAATTCATTGTCCGCGTTCGCGGACGTAAATTGCGGAACAACCGCTGTACGCGGTTGTTTTTTTGCCCATGCGCCTCTAAGCCGCGCATGGGCAAAAAAAAACTTTTCCCAAAAAGGGAAAAGTCAAAAAGTCATACACAAAGCGGCGACGGGAAAGAACACTGTGCCGTGATTTTTAAAGACAGAAATAAAACGCATCATCCCGGCACACTCCTTCCTATGACTTTA
>ENA-UEQO01002684-UEQO01002684.1-human-gut-metagenome-genome-assembly--contig:-NODE-2684-length-15375-cov-13.853118_pt1 | contig 15375 bp, 7 predicted proteins | sample MGYA00242938_ERZ507940 | MGnify/ENA primary metagenome ERZ507940 (study PRJEB26167, sample SAMN06115517) | human gut metagenome | host: Homo sapiens | place: China:Chongqing | collected 2014-12-03... | reverse complement strand
TACAAAAGTCCTCATTTCATCGAAAGAAGAATAGCTGTAGCCGCTTCCGTTGAAAAATATGCCGCTGGCTCCGTGTTGTTTGAAAAGTTGGAGTCTTTGCTGGGCTATCTTTAATATGGGGAAAGGAGTGAGGTAGTCGTCGAAGTTGTTGATATAGTCCCATATATAGATGTTGTTCGTTACTTTCTTCCAGTTGTCGAGTTGTTCCGCAAATTTCTTGTCTTGCTCGTCCTTGCCGTCTGTCCGGCGGAGCGGGTAGTCGATAGCGCTGACAATTACCCCGACGTTAGGCGGGAGCTGCTTGTTTGTGACTTGTTGCGTAGTCAGGTAGGAAGTCGTAAAGAACGTGTGTTTGGGAAAACGCTGCGACAGGCGGAGGATCAGTTCCGTAACGGTGGGAGTTGCGTTCTTCTCTGTATTTCCCAATGCGGTGCAGGTGGCACACGTACAGGCGTACGGAGTATCATCCGGTGCGATTACAAAACGGAAATTCCCCTTTTCACCGAAGTTATCTACGATGTAACTTTCTATCTGGCGATACATATCCTCGGAAGAGAAACACAGTTGTGAGTCATCTGTCTTCCCGTGAATGGTGGCATATACTTTCTCTGCATCTTTTCCCAAGACTTTTCGCAGGTTGTGTCCCCATATTCCCCAGCTGTCGTCAAAGTTGTTCAGGCCGATAACGCCTGTATGATCGGCGTTCAGGCCGTATGGAGAATAAATACTTTGATAGTCAAATGCAAAAGCTCCGCAAGTATCGTTGAGATTGATAAGGGCGGGAGGAAGATCCGAACCGTCTATACGCGGGTCTTCTTTGCTGATCTTCTTTATCAGTTGGTATTGCAGCCATAACATTTGTTTGTCGTCACTTGCGGTCAGTCTGATATCAGAGCCTTTGCAGGCTACTTTGAATCCTCTCTGCAATGTTGGGTCTATCTGTATGATGATGCGCCACATGTCCATTTCGGAAACGCCAAAAGCTACTATTTCATCGTCGTTTGCACGCTTCTTGAGATGTTCGTACAGGTATTTCGCCCACCGGGTGTCTCTGTCGGTCGGATCCTCACCAATGGTGACGAGATACCCTTCTTTAGATGGGAACATCTCCGTGCGTGCCTGCATACGGCAGCCGGATAAAAGGCAGCAAATACATATCATTCCTGCCAATACAGGGCCAAGCGTGTCAGAATGAAATATAGACTTGTGCATAGATGTTATATAAGTTTTTATAGCGTGTCGATATGGATTCTATCGGGTTGAGCGGACTGGTCCCTCGCACGGTGTTGGTCTGGTTATAATAAGTATTCCAGGTACCCATCAGACCTATGGTAATGTTAGGACTGACCATATACTGGCCTCCCAATCCCACCATAGTATTGGTGTGAGAGAAAGAGCCGGGCAGCGCATAGTCCAGTACGGCCGTTTCCGGTGCCGATCCGATGCTTGCCATGGCGTTGATATTTGTCTTTCCGTCATTAGCCGGGAAGTATTTGGCGCCAATCTGAGCATTGTAATAGAAGTTGGAGTTGAAGAAGTGCATATCTATCTTCGTGTTGAGACGAACGACTTCAATGGTCTTGGCTAATTCTCCGCCTACAGTGAGTAGGTTAGTTTTTGACTCATTCCAACCCGTAAACAGATAGCCATTGTCTCCGGTGCCACCTGCAAAGAATTCATCGTTCCATTCATAACGCTTTGTGTAGGCGGCTACCCGTCTATAACCCACATGTGCACCTATTTCCCAATCATTCTTGAGATAATGCCGTAAAGCGACATCAGCCGTTATGTCCGGGAAGTATTTGGTCGCAAAGGCTGCATTGGCCGTGAGGCTCCACTTCGGTGAGAAGTGATGCGTCCACTCACCTTGTACCTGAATGCCGACTCCTCCCGGTGTCTGTTCTTCAGCCTCCATGCTGTCGCTTGCCGAGCCGCTTCGTCCTGCATAGTTGAGACGTCCCGTGTAGCTGTTCTTCTGGCCTTTTCGAGTGTATTCAGCGGTGGCAACGGAGGTAATGATGTCTTCTTCTCCGTAGCGTGCACGCAGGTAGGTCAAAGCAATCTCATTCTTGAGCATCATGCTTCTAAGGCCCGATAAGTGTCGTTGGAAAGAGCGATATTCCATGATGGATGGCTCGTAGTACTTTTGGTAATAATAGGCTGAATCCGCTTGACGGTTGGCTTCATATACCACTCCCTTGGTGTACTTCAATGATTTGTTCTGACTGTCGTAGAGCAAAGCTGTATCAAGAACAGCGAGAGCCTTTTCCGGTTCTTTCGCCTTTGTCAGTTGCAGGGCACGATATTCACTGCTTTGTGAGAATGCGCCTATAATCTCTTTGTTACTCGGGTATTTATTGAGTATCGGTTTCAGGAATTCCAAAGAAGCTTCGTATCTCTTGTCACGCTCAAGGACAGTAGCCCTCTTTGCCTGATAGAACGGTTCTTCAGGATAATAATTGATCCCTTGAGCCGTATATTTCTCGAATTCATCGTATTTTCCGAGTAAACCGGACGAATTGATGGCATACCGTAATCCGAGATCGCTCGATGGATTCAGGCTAATTAGCTTAACAGATTCCTCGTATGCTTTCTTCGTAGCTCCGGCTTCCATACATTTCTTGATGTACGGCACTGCTAGTTCCTCGTATCCGATAACATAGAAAATGCGCATATCCTCATCACTCTGCTCGATGGCAGATAGATACAGTTGCAAAGCCTCTTCGGTTTTATCCATTTTATCGAGAATAAATGCCCTTTTCAACGTGCCGTTTTCGTAATCAGGGAAGTGAAGAGTGATGGTGTCCAATGTTGCAAGTGCTTCATTGTAACGTTTCATATTGATATAGCAACTCAAGGCTTTTTCCCATGCGGCACCGTTCACTTCATTGTCGTCTACATGTTTTTGAGAAACGAACAATACGTGCGGCAATGCTTCTGCGTACAGACCAAGTTCCATCAGTTTTTCAGCTTTCTTCATGTGTTGTGCGCTCATGGCAAGCGTAATATCATAATCATCAGGATACATCTCATACATCTTTTTCAGCGTTGAATAGGCAAGATCATCCTCATTCATCTGGCGATAAAGCATATATTCTTTATAAAGAATTCCTTTATCATTGTTGCCATATTGTTTTTTAGCTTCTCTGATATAGAAGAGTGCGTCATCGGTATATCCCCGGGTGACGGAAGTGTTCAGCAGGTAGTCTAATGCTTCCTTGTTCTTATTACCTCCTTCGTAGGCCATGCCATATAATACATAAGGATCCCGCTGCTTCTCTGCTCGGGCAGCCTCCATTAACAGGTCGTTATACATACGCCGTATGGCAGGGCTGTTGTTTCTTCGCATTTGCTCGCGTATAAACACCAGAGCTTCCGGATAACGTGCCAATTCACTAAGGATACTCGCCCTTTTGACGATAAGCGCACCGCTTCCCGGTATGGCAGCCAAACCGTTGGATGACCAGCCTAGAGCAGCTTCCCGGTTTCCTTCCTGTAAATGCAGGTTAATGATGTCCAGATAATATTCTTCGTTTTGAGGAGATACTTTGATGAGCTCCGTCAACTTTTCGATAGCCTCTTTTCGGTTACCGCCTTTTTTCATTTGCTGGTAGCCTACCTCCATGCTGTAGATATAATCCTTCCTTAGAATCGTATCGTTCGGGTAAATCTGATTGATTCGTTTCAACAGACGGTCTGCTTCCACATCGTTGTTCTGCTTGCGGTACAGTTCAATCTTTCTTCGCCATAAACCTCTCCAATACGGATTCACTTCCAGCAATTCATTAACGTAACAAATAGCACTGGAGTAATTTTCGGTGATATCTTCTACGTCTACCAGCAGATGTTTGGCATTGACGTTGTTGTAATTGTCATCTATCGCTTTGACAAGATGATAACGCGACTGATCATAGTTCTTTTCGTGGAACCAGTATTTTCCCATGAGCCATTCAAGGTCAGAAACATTCGGGTATTTCTGAAGGCCCTCCTCCAACAGCTCTTTCCCTGCTTCCCATTCCTCGTTCGCAAAATGCTCCTGTACAATCTGGGCATATTGCTCCGGTGTCTGGAATCCGTTGTCGGTCCCGGAGGAAGAGGTTATCAGTAAAAACAGACAACCTAATATGGTGATCTTATGGAGAAATTCTCTGTTCATTCTATCTTGTCTTTAATCTTTCTTGTTTAAATCGTAGCAGGTTCGGGCTTCATTGCCGTTATATCAGTACCGTCTGCACTTTCTTCTTTCTGCTTGAATCCTTTCCGTTCCATGTTCTTCCACTTGAAGTCTCTATTGGTCAGATAACTGAGGTATCCTCTCAATGAACAGAAAGTGATGATGGGATGATAGAAGATGGGCTCCAATATGGACGCAATGATAATCCACAGGTATTCATATCCTCTTTTATATAGCATCCCGACATAGTAGTCGTAGGTAATAACAACGATGGAAAGGAACTGGCAGAACGTATAGATCGTCAGGTAAATCATCCATGCCGTGTTCCAGTTGACTGCTCCTGTAAAGGCCAGATAGATAAATACTATCAAACCGACGAGCTCGATGATCGGCGCTAGAAACTCAAAAACGAACATATAAGGCAGAGTTAACAGTCCCATCTGTTTATACGTCTTTTTGAAAATCATCTTACGATGGATATTAAGTGTCTGGAACAACCCTCGTGCCCAACGGGTACGTTGACGGTAAAGCATTGCCAGGTTGGGAGGTCCTTCCGTCCAACAACAAGTATCAGGAATCTGTACGATCTTATAAGGACGGGAGAAGTCGCACATATATCCTACCATGCGGGTAATGAGGTCCATGTCTTCGGCAAAAGAGGGAGCATCGTATCCTCCGGCTGCAATCGCTACCGAACGATCGAAAAGACCGAATCCACCGGAAACATTCGGCATACCATTGATAGCGGACCATCCCATCTTACCAATCAGATAAGAGCGCATATATTCCAGATTCTGGAAAAGTGGAATCGGTGTACGGGGAGTTCTAACGTCTATGATTTGTCCGTCTTTCACGACGCATCCGTTAGCCATCAACATCGTTCCGCTGACTGCAATTACTTGTTTTTCTGAAGATATAATGGGCGAGATACAACGATAAAGAGCATACTTTTCCAAAATGCAATCCACATCCGTGCAGATAAAATAAGGATGAGAAGCAACGTTGATACCCGCATTGGATGCATCCGCTTTGGTTCCTCCATTTTCTTTGTCTACAACGATGAGTCGGCTGTATTTCGGGTTGGAGGATTTGAGGAGTCTTCGGAACGGTCTGGTTTTGATTCGCTCGATATAAGCATAGGGCACTTCTACCAGTTCATAATATTCGGTCATCTTTTCCAATGTACTGTCCGTACTTCCATCATTTACAATAACCACCTCGAAAAGCGGATATTCCAATGCAAGCATGGAGTTCACATTATCAATGATTGTCTTTTCTTCATTGAAGGCAGGAGCAATTACCGAAATGCCCGGTGTATAGGGGGATTCCTTGATTGTTTTCCGCATATAGCTTTCCACATAGTAATCCTTTCTCCGTTTTAGAGAAATGAAAGAGAGGAAGGCGAATGTGACGAAGAATATCGCCAGCATGCTCGTATAAAAGAATACGAAATAATTGAAGAATGTAAATATTATATCTCTCATGTTCTCTAGTTTAACTGGTTGATTAACGGATGCTTGGTGTGGGCAAACAATATAGCTGTGTGGGAATCTGCTTTTCTTTCCAATTGATCGAATGTTTTCCTTCCCATTGCACTATACTCATAGAGGGCTTTGAGTATGACTCTCTTGGTTCCCCAGTTATCTGCTTCATCATAAGCATTGTAAAGAAATCCTAAAGCCTTATCGGTCTTTAGATCCGCAATAGCCGAAATGATTTGTCGTTTGACTTCTTCCGGTTGTACATTATACATTTCAATCAGCTTAGGTTCAACCTCTTTGTATTTTAGTTTACCTAAAGTCTTGATCGCTTCACCTCGTATTTCCACAGAACGGGCATTGAGTTGCTTCGCGAGAATTGGGGCACTTTCGGTTTCATTATATAGCCGGATTTCGTTGATAAAGAATATCTTAACGTTTTCTTCAGCTGAAGTATTCACCCATTTAATAAAGGTGGGTGTGTTATATCCCACTTTCTTACGGTGCTCCAAGATAGCGTGTAACTCCATCATGTCCCATTGCCTTAACTTCATGCCGATGTCTTCGTCGAAGAAGCGGAACGGGTCACCCTGGCTTAACCACATATAAGTATAGCGTGCCGAGTTTCTTAGTTCTAGTTCACGATGATAGAGGAAACGCACCAATACCGCTTCAGAGGCATAGCCATTGATGGACTGAATAAGTTTCAGAGCTTGTATCTTTGATCTTTTGGAACCGAATTGAAGTTCGCGTTCAAGGAAACGTGTGATTTGGAATACGGTTTGAATCGTTTGATAGTTTAGTTCATTGATCTCATCTTCATGCACACTCTTGATTTCTGTTAATAGTTGAGTGATAATGCGTAACTCGTTAGGTTTCGGGCGCTTTTTCGTATCATATTCTAATCTGTCAGCTATCTCTTCTTCACTCAATGTGTTGGAATCTAGTGAGATAGATTTCATTTCTTCATAATACTTATCAAATGCTTTATTGTATTTCCGCTTCTCTTTTCGCCTTTTAAATATACCATATATAATATGGAATAGGAGAAATAAGTACGCAATAATACAAAACATTACAGCAATTGAGCATATTCTTATGATTAAAGGATAGCCAATAAACTTGTAATATATCCAATAGAAATAATATTCTATGTAATCTATACCATACAGTACTTGATCCATTTCCCTTGATATATTTATATATAGAACTTGTATATTCGGAATAAAAGCTCTATATTTGTTGTATTGAATGTTCTGTCTAATGCAAATATACGAAATAACTTGTATATATTATCCAGTGTTCATGAACAGGCCTTTTGAGCCCTATTTTAGCTCTTGTGATTATTCTCGATGGAAAGGATTGAAATTACAAATAAAGGCAAGCAAAAAGCTATTAGGAGTTAAATATATTTTTGATAAGTTAACAAATGGAGCCTGAAAATAAGTGTGATAAGCCAGGTTCTCATGCGAAACAAAAACAAACAATAAATTTAAAAATTAAATTAAGATGAAAATTAAAAGTTTGGTGTATGTCCTTATGGGGACAATGTTGGTTACTACTTCCTGCTCTGATAATGAGTTGGAAAAAGGTAACGATGGTTCGGGAACTGTTGACCCGGTAAATGCTTCTGCACTTGTGAATGTATATTCCGATAAAAGTGGTTCTGAAGCGAGCCTGCTTGTGGGAGATGTATTAGTGAAAGATTCCCGTACTCTTACGTTGAATGTTCCTGCTGCTTGCGAGAAAGTGTATATGAAATACAATACAGTTTCGGGAACAGAAGCTACAAAAGAATTTGCTTTGTCTCCTGTTAGTCGTGGTGTAGATCAGAGTACTGGTTTCAATTTTGAAACAAACCGTCTGGCATTGGTAACTCTTGCGCTTCCTGAAGATGCAGTGCAGCCGACAAATGAAACGGACCAAGGCTATCTTTTCTATCATAACACAGGTGTGGTGATGTTCGAAGATGGTTGGCCTATTCAACTGGATTCATGGTATGATGAAGATTTCAACGATGTTGTATTCGAGTATGACTTGAAGGTGACTGAATGTCATAGTCAACAGATGATGGAGACTGTAGGAGGTAAAGAAGAATTGTTGTTGACTTTGGATGTTCGTGCTGTAGGTGGTATATACCCGACTGTGTTAGGTGTTGTACTGGATGGTTTGAAAAGCGAGTATGTTGATCGGATTACTGCAAGCCTTGTACTAAAAGGTGGTCAGGGAACAATGACAGACTTAGCTAAAGAGGAACTTTCTACAAAAAATATAGTGAAAGTTGAAAATAAAAATTGGAATTGGAGTAATGATACTCGCAAAGAACCGCGTTTCGCAATATTGACAGTGGATAAAGCACAAGCGGAAGGAACTGTTATTACACTGGATGGTTTAACTTCTTTGATGGATAATAATCAGGATATGTTTCAGGTAACACAAGGAAAAGTAAGAGAAGGACTACCTATGTTGCGTGCTGAAGTTAGACTGATTGGTAAAGAAGGATTAACTGGAGCTGAAAGAGATGCTCAGCTTGCAGCATTTAGAGAGTTGATTTTAGATACTAATAGACAGAATTTCTTTATTAAGGTGAACGGTGGTAAAGAAATACACATGAGGGGTTATGCACCGACTTCTGCTTACAAAGCAGAATATGAAGCATTGGTTGCGGGTGACACTACACTGGATGCAAATGTTTATTATTCAAATACCAAAGGTTCCACTTGGGGAGTTAAACTTCCGGTTGGCACACGTCATGCTTATGAACGTGTACCATTTAGAGAAGCATATCCTGATTTTACTAAATGGGTAGATAGTAAGGGTGCTTCAAACCAGAAATGGTATGAGAACTTTGTTGATGAAAAAACTATAAGATATTGGTAATGCAAATTATCAGTCAATACGTTATTTGAGATATTTTGTACAATTTGAACCCCTCTTTTTTCGAAAAGAGGGGTTTCTTTGTATTCGGAAGAATAATCTTTAAACTAATACCGTAATGACGAAGCGATTTTTTATAGGCTACAGTTTGATTACTTTTTTTCTCTTAAATAGTGTGGTGCTTTTGGCACAACACAAAGCTTCCTTTGTGCAGCAATGGAAAATAGAAGATGCATCCCATGCTTTGCAGATAATAGAACGTGCAGATACATTAGAATTGATAGTTCCGGACGGACTGACTATGTGGTATCGGCAACGATTGACGGGCGATTATGAAATAAGTTATCGTATTTGTATGGTGATGCAAGGTGGAAAGTATGACCGCTTGAGTGATCTGAACTGCTTCTGGGCTGCCAATGATCCTAAATACCCTGATGATCTTTTTGCCCGTAGTCAGTGGCGTGACGGCATCTTTAAAAACTATAACACATTAAACCTTTTCTACGTTGGATACGGAGGAAATGATAATTCAACGACCCGTTTCCGTCGATACAAAGGAGAATATTATGGAGTGGCAGATGACAAGGTGAAACCTTTATTGAAAGAATATACCGATGCCTCTCATTTACTCGTCCCCAATCAGTGGTATGAGATTCGGATTCGAGTGGAAAAGGGAATCACAACTTATTCTGTGAATGATGAAGAGTTGTTCCGCTATACCCTTGCGGGTAGTGAAGGTGACGGACACTTCGGTTTACGTCTTTTGCAGAATCACGTACTCTTTACAGATTTTAAAGCGACTATACTTTGACTTATATACTGAAAACCTAATAAGACTATATTTCCATGATGAAACAACCTTTTACTAAATTTGGAGCGACAACTCTGTTTTCTCTTTTGTGTTCAGCATTCCTTCATGCGCAAGTTGTAACAGATGAACGGATGTTTTCTTTTGAAGAACCGCAAATACCGGATTGTATCACCGCTACTCATTCCCGCCTGTCGGTATCTGATCTGCATTATAAAGATGGAAAACATTCGCTGGAATGGACATTTGAACCGGGTGGAATATTGGAACTCAAGAAAGACCTGAAGTTTGAGAAGAAAGATCCGACCGGCAAGGATTTATATCTTTCGGCTTTTATTGTGTGGGTTTATAATGAAGTTCCCCAAGATGCGACCATTGAGTTTCAGTTTCTGAAAGACGGCAAACGATGCACATCTTTCCCTTTTGGTATTAATTTCAGTGGTTGGCGTGCCGCATGGGTTTGCTATGAACGTGATATGCAAGGCACACCGGAAGAAGGCATGAATGAACTCCGGATTATTGCTCCAAATTCAAAAGGAAGCCTTTTCATCGATCATTTGATTACGGCTACTAAGGTTGATGCACGTCAACAGACGGCCGATCTGCAAGTTCCTTTTGTCAATGCCGGGACCACCAACCATTGGCTGGTTGTCTATCAACACTCGCTTTTGAAACCGGATATTGAATTGACTCCTGTAGACGATAAGCAAAGAGCAGAAATGCAACTGTTGGAAAAGCGTTTTCGTGATATGATCTACACGAAAGGGAAAACGACAGATAAAGAAGTAGAAACCATCCGCAAGAAATATGATTTCTATCAGATAACTTACAAGAACGGCCAAGTATCGGGAGTACCTATCTACATGGTACGTGCTTCAGAAGCTTATGAACGGATCATACCGAACTGGGATAAAGATATGCTGACTAAAATGGGAGTGGAAATGCGTGCTTATTTCGACCTGATGAAAAGAATTGCCGTTGCATATAATAATGCGGCAAATCCGGTGATTCGGGAAGAAATGAAGAAGAAGTTCTTAGCAATGTACGATCATATAACCGATCAGGGAGTAGCTTATGGTAGTTGTTGGGGAAACATCCATCATTATGGCTATAGTGTTCGCGGTCTGTACCTGGCATATTTTCTGATGAAAGATGTGCTTAGGGAAACCGGGAAACTTCAGGAAGCCGAACGTACGTTACGTTGGTATGCGATTACTAACGAAGTATACCCTAAACCGGAAGTTAATGGAATTGATATGGACTCTTTCAATACACAGACCACAGGACGCATTGCCAGCATTTTAATGATGGAAGATACACCGGAAAAACTACAATATCTCCGGTCTTTCTCCCGTTGGATTGATTTTGGTTGCCGTCCTGCATTGGGATTGTCCGGTTCGTTTAAAGTAGACGGAGGTGCTTTCCATCATCGAAATAACTATCCGGCTTATGCTGTGGGCGGACTCGATGGAGCAACCAATATGATCTATCTTTTCAGCCGGACGGAATTTGCTGTTTCCGAGTTAGCTCATGAAACAGTGAAAAATGTACTGTTGACCATGCGTTTCTATTGCAATAAGCTGAACTTCCCTCTTTCCATGTCCGGTCGTCATCCAGATGGAAAAGGTAAACTGGTTCCTATGCATTTTGCTATGATGGCTTTAGCCGGTTCTCCCGATGGAAAGGAGGAATATGATAGTGAAATGGCTTCTTCTTACCTCCGTCTGATTTCAGACCCAAGTATTGAAAATGACTCTCCTGAATATATACCTAAGGTTTCAAATACTGAAGAACGTAAGGTGGCAAAACTTCTTATAGAGAAAGGTTTCCGTTCGGAGCCGGACCCGCAGGGAAATATAGCGATGGGATATGGTTGCGTCTCTGTTCAACGTCGTAGCAATTGGTCGGCTGTGGCACGTGGACATTCCCGTTATCTATGGGCGGCAGAACATTATCTGGGAGCAAATCTATACGGTCGCTACCTGGCACACGGCAGTTTGCAAATATTGACTGCTGCACCGGGACAGACAGTAACTCCCGCCACTAGCGGCTGGCAGCAGGAAGGTTTTGACTGGAACCGTATTCCGGGAGTGACATCTATTCATTTGCCATTGGAGCAATTGCAGGCTAAGGTGCTCAATGTGGATAGTTACTCTGGAATGGAAGAGATGCTTTACTCCGACGAGGCTTTTGCCGGTGGTTTGTCTCAACAGAAGATGAATGGTAATTTCGGAATGAAGTTACATGAGCATGATAAGTACAACGGATCACATCGGGTACGTAAATCTTACCATTTCATCGATGGAATGATTGTCTGTCTTGGTTCGGATATTGAAAATACAAATACGGAGTTCCCGACAGAAACGACTATCTTCCAATTGGCAGTTACTGATAAAGCAGGGCATGATTATTGGAAAAATTATCAAGGAGATAAGAAAGTATGGGTGGACCATTTGGGAACGGGTTATTATGTTCCAACTCCCATCCGGTTTGAGAAGAACTTTCCTCAATACTCGCGAATGCAAAATACAGGAAAGGAAACAAAGGGTGATTGGGTTTCTTTGGTTGTAGATCATGGAAAGGCACCGAAAAACGGAAGTTATGAATACGCTGTTCTGCCTCAGATGAATGAAACTCTGATGAAGAAATTTGCAAAGAAGCCCACTTATAAGGTATTACAGCAAGACCGGAATGCACATATTGTAGAGTCCGTTTCCGAACAGATCATTTCTTATGTGTTGTTTGAAACTCCTGAAACGACATTGCCGGGTGGTTTATTACAACGTGTGGATACTTCCTGTCTGGTTATGATTCATAAAGGATCTGCTGATAAGATTAAGTTGACGGTGGCACAACCGGATTTAGCTTTGTATCGCGGTCCAAGCGATGAAGCGTTTGATAAAGATGGGAAACGCATCGAACGTAGTATCTATTCACGACCATGGATTGAAAATGCCAGTAGTGAAATACCTGTGACTGTAACGATAAAAGGGCAATGGAATGTAGAAGAAACTCCGTTTTGCAAGGTGATTTCTTCTGATAAGAAGCAAACAGTTTTGCAGTTCAGTTGTAAAGATGGTGCTAGCTTTGAAGTGGAGTTAAGGAGATAAAAGTCAGACAATAGGAGATCATTTGCTTTTCCTGATAAGGGAACACTAGTTTCTCTTGGAGAAACCATAGTTTCCATGCCGTTGAAACTATTGTTTCTCGGTGCTGAAACTACAGTTTCCCAATGCTGAAACTTTAGTTTCCCGGTACGAAACCTTTGGTTTCAAGCCTTGAAACTAAAAGTTTCCCCACGAGAAACAAAGGTAATGCATTCATGAAATAAATAGGATTGCCTGGAGCTTCCAGAGTGAATACCTCCGCGTTGTGAAATGTAGTTTATCTGTTTCTGGTGACAGCATTATTGTTGTCACACTGCTGTCACCTATTGCTGTCACGGTGTTAATTGTTAATAATCAAACCGTTAAGCAGCAATCGGTGACAGGTGACAGATATATAATTAAAATAATTGTATAGAGAGGTTAGAACATAAACATGGCAACGGCAACAATACGGTTGTTACATACGGCATGGGTATCTTGAATTTTCCCATTGGACGTATTGAGCGAACCATACCATGCAGAGCTTAATGTATATTCCAACCCGAATTTCCAGTGGGGGACATTGTAGGTCAGTTCTGCTCCTGCCGTAACTAATTGGTTAAGGTCTGTTCCTGTTCCATAAAGTTTTGCATCATTTCCTTTGGGAGCATATAGTGCATCACTTGTTCCCAGATTCTTGGCATAGCCTACGAAGATTCCCGGCTTCCATTTCTGTCCGTAGACAACGTTGAACCAAGAGCTGGAGAAACGTATCGGAGTATATTCTTGTTCTCCCGTTTGTTCGTTGACAGACTTGATCCCGAATCCACCCAAACCGGAAGCTTGTGTCAGATTGGATCCTAATACACTCTTCGCAGCGATGAACCAGTCTTTGTTGGTGTATTTCACATGAGCTTCGTATGAAAGAGTTGTGATGCGTTCGTCTACCTTGTATTTATCTGTATTTACTATAGACTCCGTACGTGGTTTCAATGATAACAACTCAATGCCTACGCCGGCCAGCAAACCGCCATTCTTATAATCAGCTCCGACATAAAATTCGGGAATACAGCTTTGCTTCAGATACTTATGTGTTTTCCCTTCCGGTCCTTGTGAAGTATATTGTGATTGCCACACTGCGGCTCCGGTAAGTTGGAAATTCTTGTTTGTATAGCGATAACGAATTTGTGGCGCACGGCTGAAGGGCTGAAACGGTGCTCCTACGGAGAGATTAAGAATCTGCGGAGACACATCTCCGAATAAGGGATGCCAGTTCTGTCCGAGTAATAAAGCTGATTTTCCCCAATCCAGATTCAAATAAGCATGACGAAGGCGAATGACCGAATAAGAAGTGCCTGTGCCGCGGAAGTCGACTTCTACTTTGGCAGATGTCTTGGCTGTTCCCAGTTTTGGACCGGCAACGTCTACTCCAAGGCGCGAATATAAAGTATAGAAGTTACTGTTGGGTGTTGAGTTCAAATCGTTCCCCTCCGGATCACGCACTTTGTCTTTTGGATACATATAAAACAATCCGTCTACGGTTTCTTCGTTAGCACGACTATTATAATAGAAGTCAGTACGAATCTGTCCATAGAATTTGAACTTGAAATCCTGCATTTGTGCGAAACTGCCTGATACGGTTATCAGACAAAGAAAGATTAGAATGTATTTTTTCATAATGTGCATGTTTGTAAACGGGCGCAAAATTACGTAAAATTACTGGTTATCAGTTCATCGTTGATTAAAAAAGGCAAGGATTGCCTGATTATATTTGTTGAGACTTGTGCTTTTATGAATTGCTTTCAGTAATTTTCTGTCTGCTTGCGGCATTAAATATTCCCAGAAAGTTTTCATTTTGTTCAGAAGTTGTTCGTCTCCTCCTTCCAACTGTTCTGCATATTGATTGTATACGCATTTGTGCATAGATTGCAATTTTTCTCTCATTTCATCGAACTCGAGTGCACGGTTTTGTCTATACTCCAAAGCTAATGCCGGGTTGGCAAGTAATCCCCGTCCTATCATCATTCCGGCTAGTCCGGGAAACTGTTCCTGAATGCGGTGAATATCTTCTACACTATTGATATCTCCATTATAGATGAGCGGATGCTTGCAGGCATTCTGAAAAGCCTCAAACGCTTTAAGGTCAACTTCTCCTTTGTATTGCTGTTTTCCCAAGCGGGGGTGCATAACCACTTGTCGCAAGGGTAGCTCATTGATAATCGGAGCCAGTTTCAGACATTCTTCCGGATCTTCCCAGCCCAACCTCATTTTGATGGAGAAACTTATTTGCGGATATTCTGTAATCAGGCTAAGTAACGCCTGAACTTCTTCGGGATAAGGAAGAATGCCGGAACCATTGTGGCGTTTAGCCAGCATGGGAAAAGGACATCCCATATTGATGTCGACTTCCTTATATCCCTTTTCAATGAATAGGGATAAGATTTTTTCTGCTTTTTCAAAAGAAGGGGCTATCAGTTGGGGAATCAGATGGGCTACCTGATTATTCCCGGGGTCGATTCCGCGGACATCTCTATGGCGGAATCCGCCTTTTTCGAGTCGTACAAATGGGGTATAATAAGTATCTATACCTCCGAAGCAGGCAGCATGAGCATTACGGTAAAACACTTCGGTGTAACCTTGTAATGGGGCAAAATGAATAGGAAGAGTCTTTGGCATTATTTTTATTTTTGTGCAAAGATACAGAAAAAGTAAAAGAGAGGAACCTCGCGGTCCCTCTCTTTCTGATGTTAAATTGATTAAAGTCTGATTTTTATAAACGTTTTCTATGATTGAAGGTTAGAAAAATTGGGGGATATATTTTTATTCTACAACGTTTATAGTCAGTTCACGTACTACTTGACCACCTTGATGGACGTAGTTTGCATTGTTGGCTACGAAAGTAGCGGTATATGTACCGGCCTCTTCATAGGTATGTGAGTATATCTCCAACGA
>ENA-UEQO01002674-UEQO01002674.1-human-gut-metagenome-genome-assembly--contig:-NODE-2674-length-15418-cov-5.923995_pt1 | contig 15418 bp, 19 predicted proteins | sample MGYA00242938_ERZ507940 | MGnify/ENA primary metagenome ERZ507940 (study PRJEB26167, sample SAMN06115517) | human gut metagenome | host: Homo sapiens | place: China:Chongqing | collected 2014-12-03... | reverse complement strand
AGGAAAGGCAGGTGACGCGGCTTGTTTATCTGGGATTTCGTCGCATCGACGATCTTGGAGCAGATCATGGACTGGGTCTACAAGCAGATCATCGGCTTCCTTGCAAACTTCTTTGCAGAGATGGGCAACATGGGAGCCGAGATGTTCGAAATGAGCTGGGTGCAGAGCATCGTCCTGTTTTTCTCGTATCTGGCTTGGATTTTATATGCGGTCGGCTTCGTGGTCGCCTGCGCGGAATGCGGGCTGGAATACTCGTCCGGCAGGGCCGACATCAAGGGAACCGCCATGAATCTCATCAAGGGATTCATGGCGGTCAGTCTTTTTACGGTTGTACCGATCAGGCTTTATGAGCTTTGCGTGTCCTTGCAGGCGAATTTTGGATATGCCATCAGTGGTGCGGGCGCGAGTTTCGGCACGGTTGCCGGAAATATCATCGACGAGCTGACCGTTGAAAACTTCGTAGATTTTGCTACGACGCACGTCGGCGGTTTCGGTTCGGTCACCAGCCCGATCATGGTGCTGTTCTGCATTATTCTCATGGCGTATGCGGTCATTAAAGTTTTCTTTGCGAATTTGAAGCGCGGCGGCATCCTGCTCATCCAGATCGCAGTCGGGAGTCTGTATATGTTCAGCGTCCCGCGCGGATATCTGGACGGATTCTACCAGTGGTGCAAGCAGGTCGTGGGGCTTTGCCTCACGGCCTTTTTGCAGGCTACAATCCTGATCGCGGGCTTGTCATTGTTCAATGAACACGCGCTGCTCGGCTTGGGGCTGATGCTCTCTGCCGGAGAGATCCCGCGCATCGCGGGCGCGTTCGGCTTGGACACCTCGACCAGAGCGAACCTATCGAGCGCAGTTTATACCGCACAAACGGCGATCAACATCACAAAAACCGTAGCAAAGGCGGCTGCGGCATGACGGAGGTGAGAGTATGAACACAAACTTTTTAGATGAAGACTTAGACATGGTCGAGGTGCTGGATCATCCGGCGCTTTTCTCAAACGGCAGAATCCCGCGCGCGGCAGTGCCGGAGGGTCTTTATGCGTATGACCTCTATGAAAGCTGCGGCACAGGAGACTTTTGCTATATCGCGCCACAGGTCATTGTCAACCATGGCGGCACGGTGCTTACAAAGGAACCCATTGACTTTGGCGGCGCGGACAGGATCGACCTGACGGAAGACACCTCGCCCAACTTCCTTGGCGGTACTATGCGTGTGCATGACTTCATGGCAGCGTCTCTGGACGAACTGCGGCAGTACAGCGAAGAACCGCAGCTCGGAGGAATGTAAATGCCGGAGCTGACAATGGGCAGCCTGTTTGACGGCATTGGTGTATTTCCTCTGGCTGCCAGCCGGCATGGAATTGTACCGGTATGGGCAAGTGAAATCGTGCCGGATGCAATCTCCATTACAAAACGCCATTTTCCTGAGATGGTACATTTAGGCGACATTACAGCGCTGTCCGGCGACAAAATTCCAGCGGTCGATGTAATCACGTTTGGCTCACCCTGTCAAAATTTCTCGCAAATTGGCGACAAATCCGGCATTCAAGGCGTAAAATCAAGCCTGTTTTATCAGGCAATTCGAATTATTGATGAAATGAGGAATGCCAGTGGAAATCGCTTTCCAGCAATCGCTGTTTGGGAAAACGTCGTCGGAGCTAGGCTATCTGGAAACCGGTTGGATTATCTTGCCGTACTGCGAGCGTTCACGGGCACCGAAATTCCAATGCCTGCTTCTGGACAGTGGGCAGATGCCGGAATGGTGCGAGGGAGACGATGTGATCTCGCCTGGCGCATCTTGGATGCCCAATATTAGGCAAGCCCCAGAATTGCACGCAGACAAAGAATCTTTCTCGTGGCAGATTTTACAGGCCAACGTGCCGGAGAAATATTATTTAAGCCCCGCCCACTGTTCCAGAATCCTGATCTGCGCAATGCTGGCGGGGTGTCCGCCGCCGAAGCCAATCGAGGAAATTTTATTGAAGCAGGGCGGCGTATACCCGTCGTCCAACCCTTTTCCGGACTGCGAATGCGCGGAGGCGCCACGCACCACGATCAGCGGATGTTTCTCCGAAGCTTTGGAAAACGGACAGATCCATTTCCCACTCTTCTAGCATCCGAACTATATCCTTTTGCCTTTTGGTATGAGGATGATCCGGGCGGCGGCTGCATTCGCTTTTTGACAGAAACAGAATGTGAGCGTCTTATGGGACTGCCGGAAGGATGGACAAAATATGGAGCAGACGGCAGAGAGATTTGCAGCACGAACCGCTATGCTGCGCTCGGAAATGCCATCGCACTGCCCTGTGCAGAGTATATCATGGCTGGTATTGCAGAAGTCATGGGATAAGGAGCGCAGATTTTTGGCTTGTAATATGCTTCGTTTTGCGGCGATTCTTTGTTGCTTATTGTGAATTCACGGAACAGCTGTTCTGAAGATGGCATTGTATTTTCCAGCGGCCATTCTTCATCCTGTTCAGGTGAAAGGAAGTAGCTTGCCAAATCTGTCAAAGGCCCACAGAACTCTTTTGCCCACACGTTGGTTCCAGCACCATTCGGCACCAGTTCAAAGGACACGCAATGCAGCATATCATCAGATACTTCCAACACTGCTTTTGCTGGTGCCTGCATAGCGCCGCTGTCCGTATAATGTTCCGTACCATCGCAGCCATAATAAAAATGATAGCACACGTGGCACACAATAACGGTTTTTTCGGCTTCTTCGTATGTGCCATAGACCCCAATTTCCGGGATGCAAATGTCCGCATTCGGTGTTCGATTCCGTGCGGCAACAGCGGCATCAAATAGCACCGCGTCCCGTTCTGATAAATCAAATTGCTCAGAGCAAGGATTTGGGAATATCAGAGCGGACGCATCTTCACTCTGAGCGGATTCCGTGGTTGCTTCGGAGGATTTTTCAGATGAGGATTTCGTCGCTGTTTCGTCCTGCATTGTTCTGGTATTGGCTGTAGCGCTTGCCGGCTTATCGTACACAGGCATTGATATTGCCGTATCAGAGGAACGACATACGCAAGATGTTAAACCAAAAATCAACACAATGAGAAGCGAAACAGCTGCCAAATGTTTTTTTGCCATATCTAAATGATCTCCAAAAATTAATATACACGAATATAGAACTGATGGCTGTTTGCAACATCGTTTTCGGATGTCGGTTTTGCGTAAGTAACAATTCTGTATAGGCCGGTTTCGGTGAATTCATATTTATCCATGCTAATTCTGCTACAATTATATTTCGTTGTGGTTGTATACGCTCCAGAGGGCTTGAATACACGCATCGTCATCTTGTATTGTGTCCCAGTTGCAAAACTCTCGATAGTCTTTTCTGTATTTTGAGCTTGTGGCGGCATCAAAGTTCCTTATAATGCCGAATCATTCTTTTAAGCAAATAGTTTCACTCTCTTGATTAAGACGCGTTTTCAATTATTACTTGAATTAGGTTGCCAGTATCAGAAGTAATTTCTAGGATAATATCGCCATTTTTCTCGTCAATGACCCAATAGGAGAATTCTGTGCAATTTGCACGCAAGTCTTCTATGGTCGTATTTTCCGGGATTATCGTCATCTGCATATTCATAATCCCGCTCGAAAAAAGCCGGTAAAACGCCAAATTGGTTTCTTGTATTAACTCTGGATCGCTAAGATAGTTCACTGTTAGAAAAAAAATACGTTTTGGGTCTCGAAGCATAGCTACAATATACTGTTTCTCTATAGGGTGCGTAGTATAGTAGGTGTCATCTATATTACTTTCCGCCAAGATAAAATTCACAGGTGCCCCAGTTCTTAAAAAATACAACCAATTTTCCAAGGATGATGCCGATGTTATGTAATTTAAATCAGTGTCATCATATGTAAGCATTAACTCCCATGCAATTAGAGCAATTGCTTTATCGTTTCCCGAAAAACTCACATTTTGATTATCGCTGACATAACAAAGGGATTCATGGTTGATAATATACTCAAAACAATACAACGCCAATGGCTCAGTATTGCCCTTGAAATATTCTTCTAAATACTCGTTGTTTAGTAATATTTCCTCAATTCTTCTTACGGAATAATCATGGGGAGATTTTTCTTCAAGCAATACTGAGATATTGCGAACAAACTCCTCGGCATCATTAATAAAAGAACCCTGCCGCATCTTTCCGATATGCTCAGCCAGTGGTGTCTCCACCACCGGCTGAGTTGCCACCTCGACATTTGACGAAATTGCTCTGCAGCCTGACATAACAATTGCATATAGGATAACTGCAAGCATGGCAAGGATCACGCAATAGAAACGCTTCATCGGAATCAACTCCGGTCAATTTCTGTAACAACAGAAAAATACTGAGACGCTTTCAGCGGATATTTGTACACGTCGATGCCATTAATACTATAAGCCTGACCATTGACAGACATTTCGCTTCCCAACGCCGGAATAGCCAGCGTGAAGCAAAGAATAATCGCTAGAATGAGTGCCGTGATTTTCTTCATAAGTAACCTCCTGCTTTTTTACGATATGTTTCCTATCGACGTATTACCTTTCTTTGAAATAATCCCCCCTTATTCAATCCTCAAACAATGTATCCACGACCCAATCCGGAATATTATGAAGCTCCATTTCTCCATCCTTTCGCGGAACAGTCCATACGGACGATTCTCCTGTCTCAGGGTTGAGCGTCAGTTCCTGCACGACAAAATACTCCCGCAAGCCACCATCGCATACGCGCCACCAGATAAAGTCGACGTACAGATTCGGATCACCGGGTGTCTGCCTCTCTGCACCGTAGGGTGCGCTGCTTGCTCGCAGGATTAGCGTATACGAAAACGGCCAGATCTCTTCATTTTTACGGATGTAGGACACAATCTGGTCTCTCGCTGCGTAGAGATCGAAGTCGTACTGACCGACCCTGTCCAAATTGGCTGTAACGGAATTTTCCCATGTATCGTGGTGATCCATAAGCGAATAAATTGCGGCATAAGAAGCCGGATACTGTGCTTGCAGTCCTTCTGCGTCTGCTTCATGAATATGTCCGAACGCCCAGATAAACCACGTCCGGAACCACTCGAGCGGTGTCTCGGCTTCCCGCTCCAAATCTTCCGAGCCAAGAAGACTCCGGAATACTTCAAACGCCATACCGGGCAGATCACGGTCGCCCCATGCGGTATCCCGAAGACTGAGGCTGTCCTGCCCGTGGTAAAAGCTGCGAATCAGTTGACTGAGAACTTTTTCCTTTTGCGCCGTGATCATCTCGTATTCCGGGCTGCTTTTCCAGTCATCCAGCGTCTGAAGTGTTTGAAGAACCGCACAAAGATTTTCATAGTCGCCGAGATCTGGAACTGTACTCTGCGGTTCTTGTTCCGCGTGTGATTCTTCCGACAGCGCTTCTTCCGCTTTTTCCGTCGGCTCGGTTATTGTTTCTTCCGTAACTGCCGAATCCGACTCCGGCAGACGGATATCCGTTTGCTCTTGCCGTTTCTGACAGCCCGTCAATACTAGTAGAACGCAGAGCATCGTAAAAAATGTGTGTTTTTTCATTAAGGCCCTCGCTCAGATCGCTTTGCGCTTCCTATCGATTGTATGATTTTAATGATTTCATCATAAGTTTCAACGCCCGCGATGCTGCACTCGATATTGTCCGCAGTCCACGCTGCAAAATAAACTCCCTTGTTGGTCATGATATAGTATACGGTGCCATTGTATTCGTACTGCTCAGGATCAACCGTGTCCTTTTCATATAGTAAATGATCCTGATTCTCTGAAAACACTGTATACAATAACGTGATCGAAGAATCGCCATTCTCCAAGAGACAGTATAGAGACTCAGGTTGAGTTACGGCGTTGTATTGGAAATCACGTTCCACAAACCCATCAGGAAGATAACTTGGCAAAATCGTCGTAGGTATGCCGTGCATTTCCATCTCATTGGCAATAGAGGCCAACGGCGCCGGAATTTCTTTCGTGGAAGAACGCGCGACGGTTTGCGTATATTCTGACGACTTGAAACCAAATGTCTCTTTGGTCCAGTTGGCAATTGCTCCCCATAAGTCAAGCCCAAATGCATAAGCGGTTAGAGAGGTTGCCAGCAGAACGGCAATGACTGCCGCAAGGATGCGGGCTGTGCGAAGGACCCATTTGCGTGGACGCGTATTTGAACGCGGTGCGGGCCGGAGGATTTGCGTTTTGTCGGAAGTACCATTCAGCTGTGGCTCATCATCAAAATCAAAGAGCGAGCATCCTTCGCTTGAAGCAAAACGATAATTTTTGTTAAAAGAACTCCAAGCGTGATTGACATCTCCGAAATCAGATGACGGCCGCTCCTGATTGCGCTTTGCGATCACCCCCATAATATATAAAATTGCATCAGTATCGGAGGCTTCGCCGTCTGGGAGCTGAGAGTCCTGACGTAAAATTTCGTTCAATTCCTCCGTGCTCATCTCGTCAAACTTTGAAAAATCTCGATAAAAATGCTCTTTGGATTCCGACATCTCTGTGAACCCCCTTTGTTTTTATATGTACACAATTGGTTTGTTGGGGACATACATTAAAAATCTTTCTCAATTATTTTTTGAAGCTTCTTTTTTGCACGTTGCACACGCTTTTTGCAGGCTTCAACCGTAATTCCCAATTCTTCCGCAGCTTCCAACATAGTATATCGACGAACAACGATATTTACAAGAAGCTGAAAATCTTCTTCTCCTAGAGCATCTGAGTAGGCAACTATGAATTCTGTTGTCTCCACAGTTGTGCTTGCCTGCGGCTCATACGCAGACATCGCCGCAAGTAGTGCATTACTAAGTCTAGCCTCAGTTCGCCGTCTATTACGAATCACATTTTTAAGTGTATTGATGAGCCAACCACGTGGATTTTTACTGCTCATCAATCCATCTGGCTTAATACACGCAATTCGAAAAGTATCTTGTACAACTTCTTCAGCAAGTGCCTTGCTTCCCAGTGCACTCATCGCGTAGATACACAGACGGGTGTACATCTCCCGGTAAAGTCGCTCGATATATTCCTCTTCTTCTTGATTTAAACTCATGTTATATCCTTCTTGGCCAAGAGTCTTGCTCAACACTTTTTATTCCGATTTTGAAAATTCTTCAATACAAAGTTGAACCAAACGTTCTACTGCGATTATAAACGATTCGGGCTTATCCCTCAAGAGTGTCTCGATGTTTCGGATGCGAGCATCAGCTTGGTTTGGGTATATCAGATAATCCACACTTACGCCCAGGCAATTTGCTAGGTCATATAGTACTGAAATACTGACGCCTTTATTTCCGCGTTCGAGATTTGCATAAAATGATGTACTGATACCCACCTTTTCAGCAAGCTGTTCTTGGGTTAATCCATACTGTGTTCACAAACGCTGCAGATTCATTCCGATTATTGTAGCAATTCTCTTGTCCATGTCAACCACTCCTTGCGGAATAATTATATTTTCCGCAAGAGATAGCCGGAATAATCCAAAGGAGTGCATTTTTATTTCCGCCAGAAATATTCTTTAGAGTTTTCAATTAATTGTCCCCATATGCTACAATATGAACATAATTAAGTGGATAGCAAAAGAAAATATAATCGGGTAATCGAAGCAGGATAACGGCATTTCCTTGGAACAGGGCGAGCCACTTATTTTATTGGTACATATGGTAACCGAAATAATCGGTTTCAGCCATATGATTGCGCAACCAAAATGGCCTATGATTATTCTAAAGTGGGCGACAAAAATGTTCAGATTCGGAATTTGGACACCGACGAGGTCTTTACCTACTATCAGGCCGATGTTGGCGCATTGCCCGATGCAATTATCGACATTTGGGGCGAGGACAACATCCGCGAGCTTGCAGGAACCCCGGATGGAGCGCCGACAGATAACGCAAATAATGTGAGATATTACCACGAGCGGTTTTCTGATCAAACAGCCCCTGCCAGATAAAAACGCTTAGAGAGGATATCCGCCCCTGCTCCCGGCAGAGGCGGATATCCTGCCCTTTTTGAAACAGGAGGAGAGATATGAAAGTAAAGCAATTGATTTCCATTCTTCTTATGCTGCTGCTACTGACGGCGTGTAGCGCAAACACCGACCTTGACCGTCCGGACGAGGTAGGTCCATCGGAACAAACGTCCAACATGGACGCCTCTACCGCTGAACCGGAAGACGGGGCGGAAAAACCGACGCCGCCAGAGACCGCGACGCCCGAGGAAGCCCCGGACGCAGAACTGGTGGAGACGCTGCTTGTCACTGTGGTAGACAACATCAACGGCGAAAATACGGATGACGGCGTGGAGCTAGTCATCTATGCTTACGATGAACAGTCGCAGGCGTTTCGGGCAATCTTCAAGACGCCAATCGGCCCATATGTGTATCCGGCCAATACGGTGGATTTTGAACACCAGATCGTCTACTACGCGTCTGCACGCCCGGACGAGACATATGACAACCTATATTCGTGTGATTTGAAAACAGGAAATGTCCAGCGGCTGACGGATGGAAAAAATGCGTTTAATGATCTTCTCTTTGTGGATGGCACGCTCTATGCCAATGTGGCTCGGGAGTTCTGCACAACCTGTCAGCCCGCCCGGTTTGATCTTGACAGCCAGACGTTTACCTATCGAAATGAGGCCGACGACGATACGTGGCATCACTCCTTCTCCTATGACGATTACGCAGACGAATTTTTGATCCTCACTTGCTCGGATGCGGAAATGCGGACACACCGCGTTGCGGCGGAGACACATATCCGGCCTAAAACAATTTCTTTGATCGACGCAACATTTGAGAATGTCACACCTCTGTTTTTTACGGAGGATTTTGAAATCTGTCTGACCCGACGGCTGAATGAAAATACCATTCTGATGACAACAGAGCCACAGATGGTCAGTGGAAAGCGTACACTCAAACGTCTGGACATCACCTCGCAGGAGGTGGAGAATGTGGCAATTCCCGGAATTCAGCAGGTTCATATGTTCTATCCTTCCTTGGACGGCAATACCCTGTATTTCGTCGGCCAGGCGGAGGGCAAGACAATCTGGAACGTTTACCGCTATGCGCTGGACACGCAGGAACTGACGCAGCTCACGTTCCCCAAACAGCCCGACCGGATCATTGACATACAGATCACGCACCAGCCCTGCGGGCCTGATTTTTCACATGGATGTTGCGTCCTCGAAGACGAAGGCCTAAAAAAATAACCTTTTGGATTACGCACTGACAGAATGCAGTGTTCCTCAGGCAAAACAAAGAAGACGTAGTCCCGAAACAGACTAATCAATCAGTATCTAATGGAAAATATGGAACCAAATGAATGCCATGAAAGGAAGGACAACTATGAAAAAGAAAATCCGTATTTTTGCCCTGCTTTTGGTTGTAGCGATGCTCTTATCGGCATTTGCCTATGCTCATGAAGAAACAGACAGCGCGAAGATTCACTTAACAGGTGAAACATTGAGCGAAGCCGATGATGTTCAGGCTATCGGCAACCGAGCTATCTTTATTTCTACGCAGAATAAGATTGCCAGCGTTGATGACTCGCAACAAGAATATGTTGCAGAGTACGTGCCAGAATACCAGATTGAATTTGCTATACCGTATCAGAACAAAGGCGTCATGATTGGCAGTGAAAAACCGACTATGGTCGCGTGTTCTAACGCATTGTGCAAGGATGAATATGAGCTGTCATGGGAGGGCACGTATGAGTACTTTGATTTGACCACAGGCGCAGTTCGAGCCATCCGTGACCCGAACACATTTTACATTGCGGCAACAAGTGTTGGCCTCACAGATCGGTCAAACTATACAACCACCATAAACGGAAAAAGCATTCCTAACGCGCAATATCCCGCAGGCGGCACATATAGCGGATCGACCAGCACGAGTTTTGGTACAGGTTCACAATGCCACGGATTTGGGCTCTATATCTATGACTACTTATTTGGAAGCAGTGGTGCAAAATGCTCTCAGGGTTTTGAGTATATCGGAAACTATACTCAAACGCAAATAAAGAACAAACTTCAGTCTTTTGCTCTTGGAACGCTGCTCAGAGTTAGCTACAGCGGCAGCACATCAGATGAGCATACAATGATTTTGGTTGGCAGAGACAGCACTGGCGTTATCATCTACCATGCAAACTGGCCTGATAACGGCACTGTAGCAATTTCACATGTGACATGGAGTGGATTTGCACAAACGTTCCCCTACTTGGATTTTATTATTTGTCCGCATAATGTGAATGTCTGGAAGCCATATTCCTCGACGCAGCACAGAGGAGCATGCACAGCGTGCGGGACTTATCTTTACGGAAGTCACTACGCACAAGTCGGTGGTATGGGGACTTGTCTGGTCTGTGGCTATTACGGAAATATGCCAGGATTGACCAGTACAGGTCATGAGACAGAATGATCGCGAGGTATGTTCTATGATAGGAGTCGTTACTCTGCAGCGAAAAAGTGTGATGTGTCTCCTGCTGCTTGTGATTGCGGTGTTGATGCTGAGCGGTTGCCATCAACAAAGTCGTAGTGCGCAGCTAGATATTGCTGTGCAGCAACCGCCAGGGGTGGAGCAGCCCACTGAGGCACAGCCTACGCCGCAAGCGCGCCCAGCCAAACCGGAACAGGCAGAAGATCCGTCATTTCTCTCTCCTGAAAGCGACGGGGACTACGATCTGGTATTCTTCTTTGCCACAGCGGACATCGGCGATTATGAATTTTCCATCGCCCCCGAGGGCAGCGACGATTGGCAGAAGCTCGACGAGGCGCACTGGCTGGGAACCTGCGGCCAGTCAGAGGAGCACAGCCGGGTGCATCAGCAGCCCTCGCATATTTCAAAGTTCGGATTCCGCTTCGCAGATGAAGCAGACGGACGCTATCAGCTCAGGACTACGACGGTCGGGGTGACGCCCACTGAGGTGCAGGAGCTATGGTCGTTTGAGATCAAGGATCAGACAACGCTGCTCGTCGTGGAAAGCGACCCGAAGACGGGTAAGCAGCTGCCGGAGCTTCTGCCCATGCGGCGCTGCGCCGACTGCCCGCAAAGCTGGTTTTTCCAGGAGGGCGATCCCGCCGAAGCGGGGCCGGAGGTCATCGACTGCTGCTATGTTGCCCTGCCGAATGAGGAGGCGGCCAGCTATTTCCTTGCCCCGGAGGGCTGCGAGGATTGGATTGCCGTGAGCGCGGAGGCAAGCGATGGCCTGTGTGAAAACGAGAAAATCCACGGCGAAGGCTACCGTCTGCTTCGCGTTCCCCTTGACGCAGACGCGGAAGGTACGCGCTATCAGCTTCATCGGGAAGAAACCAACAAAGTCACGGCCACATGGCACGACATTTGCATCACGGACGATCACACCCTGCTTCGGGTGTACAGGCAGCCGGGATCAGCGGCGTGGCAGTCTGCCTGGTGCGCAGGGGAAGAACTGCTGCTGGTGGAAAGCTTCGCCCGCTGCGGCGAATGCCCGAAAAACTGGCCGGAGGGACGCCGTCAGAAATGCGGCACCACCGCCCTGAACGCAAACGCAGACGCCCCTGTTGGAGAAAGCGTCTGCGGAGATCTGGAATTCTACTTTGGCGCGGACAACGTGGGCTGGTACGAGTTCTCCATCGCGCCGGAGGGAAGCGATGCGTGGGTCAAGCTGGATGACGTGTGTATAGATCGCGGCTGGAGCGCGGACGGTTACGTCTGTCCGTCTAAGTATGGCGTCCGATTTGAAGAAGGCAGCGGGCTGTATCAGCTCCGCGCCACTGTCAAGGCCCCGCTGCCGTTTGCAATATCGAACATCTGGCACAACCTGCCGCTGCAGCCGGAGGGGGCGCTTCTGTATGTGGCCTGCCCGCCCGGAGCCGAGCAGTGGCAGGAAGCGATTGCTGCGACACAGGCCGTGATCGTAACGCAAATGGAGCCGGAGGGATTGAGGGAATAAGCTATAAGAATTCCATCGCATAAAGCAGGAGGAAAAAATGAAAACAAAGCAACGATATTTTGTTTTTAGTTTTCCTGCTGTCGGCACTGTCACCTGCTGTGGCTGCATCAAATGGAAACGCAACTGACACGGAAGCGCAGATAGATCAAACGGAAAACGTAGTTTGTTATGAGACGTTCTTTCAGTAGATTCTATATTTTAATGAAGATAGCTATGTACTTGAGAACATACTTTCGCATGAAGAAATCGCTGGGATGGATCTATTTGAAGTGATAGATGGAGATTTGTACTAGCTGTGACTCAGACGTGCATTGTTGCAAAAAAACGTACGTCCTGTCAGAACGGGCAGCATGGTTCTTCCGGTGGGATACATTGCTTTGTGCAATGTGTCTCACCGTAGATTTTATGCTTTAAACAAATTCGGACTTGCCACTGCTGTAAATCCCGCCGAACCAGTAATAACCACGCCGTTCGCACCGCCGCTGCAATGGACGATCAGCAGATTGCCGTCTGCGTCTGTGCCTCCAGCGATGCCGACGTGGGAATCATCCGGATAAAAGACCAGATCGCCGGGTTGGGCTTCGCCCCAAGGAATATCCGTGCAGTAGCTGTGCTGCATGGCCGCGCCGCCGCGTCAGCAAGTTTTTCCCGGTGACAGTGGCGCTGGTGTTTGGAAGCAATATGCTGGTGAAGCTGTCTCCGACGCTGACCCTGTCCCGCGGCTCGGCCAAGACAACATCCGCCATTGAAGAACGGATCAGTCGTTCGCCCTACAAGGAGATGGACATTTTTAGAAAATCCGTGCTTCTAGGCTCCATGGGCTGCGGCTTTACATACGGCGATGCCTATGAGAATGCCAGTGGGCAATTGACGCTGACGTATAAAATGCCCCTTGAGCTGTAGAGACGCCTCAGATAACGCATTTGCTGCCGTGAATGTAAAATCAAACTGCTATGAGATTATGAAGACACCGTATAAAGAGAAGGAGCAGAATCCCTGTTGGTTCAAGGGGCGTTTACACGTTGCACTTTCTCCGCTCGTTGCAGCAAGCGATTTCCGCTGCTTGCGAAAATTGCACTGCACTTCTCTTCAACGCTAATCCTTATTCCCAGAGAATCATGCATTCAGGATAAAACGTTTGTTACCTGCAAAGAGCCATATGGCTATCGGCTGGTTGATCGTCGGTTATGCATTGTTGAATCAGAGGCAATCATTGTCCGCATGATCTATGAAAAATATTTAGCTGGGATCAGCATGGAGTTCATTCGAGATCAACTGAATGTTGCCAATATTCCGTTCAGAGAAAATGAAAAGCAGCACCGATGGACGCGAAAAGCTATTTCCTACATTCTCGCCAATGAGAAGTACATTGGGGATTCTCTTTGGCAGAAAACCTACTCGGGGGACACTTTCCCATATAAGCAGCGCAAGAACAAGGGCGAAAAAGAACAATACTATGTAGAAAATACGCATCAGGCAATTGTAGAAAAGAGCGTTTGGCACGCAGTTGCAGAATTGCGAATGCAACGGGCAGGCGAAAAACATCCAGAAGATTATTATGCTCCGTCAGCATTTCGGAAAAAGGTTCTTTGTGGATGCTGTAGTTCCATGTTTCGACTTCGCCAAAATAGAGGCTGCACATATTGGTCATGCAGGCAGCATGATATAGATCGAAACAGCTGCCCGAACAGCCAGATACCAGAAACAGTTATGCAAGAAGCATTCTGCCGTCTGTACTACAAACTCAAACACCACGGCAGCCCCATCTTCACGCAGATGCTCTCAAACCTCCAGAAGATCCGCTACAGCCGGATGCTTTGGAGCGAGGACGTGATCTCCATCAACAAGAAAATATCCGACACACTCAGTCAGGTTCAATTCCTCACCCAGCTCCAACAGGCGGGCGGCGTCGATCCTGATACTTTTATCTCATCCAACAACAAACTCAGCGAACAGCTCCGCAGGCTGAAACAGGAAAAGGCAAGGCTTCTCGACACCGACAGCGACGATTTGGCGGATCGCACCCGCGATCTCATGGACGCGCTGGAGGACGGGCCGGATTTCCTCGACAGCTTTGATGCGGAGCTGTTCGATGCGCTTGTGGAAAAAATCATCGTAGACAGCAACGAGCGCCTGCGGTTCCGCTTGAAAAACGGTCTGGAACTGACAGAACAGATTGAAAGGACAAGACGCTGATGGGAAATCGGAAGCTGCCATTTGGCTACCAGATGCGCATGGGTGAGATCGTCCGGAACGAGCCGGAAGCCAAAGCCGTGCAGGACATCTTCCTGCAATATACGCTCGGCGCATCGCTCAAAGAAATTGCAGCGCAGATGAGCAAGACTGGTCCCGCCTATGACGAGGGCAAGTCGTGGAACAAGAACATGGTCGCCCGAATCTTAGAAAACGCCAAGTACACCGGTGCAGACAATTCTCCTAAATTAGTTGACATAAAACTATTCGAGGCAGCCGCTGAAAAGCGTCAGACCAAGCAGCGCCTGCCGGAGCGGACACCTGCGCAGAAGGCGCTCAAGCGCATCTGCTCCAAACCGCCTACGCCGGATATCGAGCAGCAGATCACACATCTGCTCGGCAAGTTGGCAGAGCAGCCGGAGCGCATCATGCAGCCAGAGCAAACATCCAAGCCGACGCATACGAATACGCAGGCTGAGCTGGATGACATTTTGAACACCCAGCCGCTTGACGAGGACGCTGCCAGAAGCCTGATCTGCAAGCTGGCGCAGGAGCAATACGACGACATCGGCAACGAAGAATACGAAACCGAACGCCTGCGGCGGCTGTTCGCGGCGTTCGAATGCACAGCAGAGCTCAACGCGGAGCTGCTGCAAAGCGCCGTCTCCGCCGTGCTGGTGACGCGCCATGCGGTGCGCTTGCAGCTCAAAAACGGACAGATCATCGGAAAGGACGATTTGGTATGACAGATGAAAAGCCGCGCGTCATTATCATTCCGCCAAAGCCGGAATTGCAGCAAACGACTGCGGTCACAAAACAGCTTCGCGTTGCGGCATATGGCGGGCAATTTGAGGGCAGCAGGATACCGACGGTGATGCTATAGTTATCATGCGAGTGAAAAGCTGGCGCAGTCGATATGGACCAACCGATTTTCTAGCTACGGGAAAAATAAACAGAAGCGGTTTGTTACCGCTTCTGTTCGTATAGTTTCTTCGCGTCTTCGCTCCAGTCCCATTTCACGATGTATTTTTGATCGATATGGATATTCTTTGGCGCATATCGATATCCATAACAATATGAGATATCTTCACTTGTCGCAAGATCTTCGCTTTCGTACACATGATATGATATTCCCTCTGCCATTTCACCGCACATTGTCTCTTTAAGCCTGACATCGATTGTCAAATTGTCGATAGGATAAATGGCCTTATAGACATAGCGGCTTTCAGGAAGTGAATTAATCGGAATGATAAGGATCGTCCGGAACTCAATTGGTGCATTCCAAAAAGAGAGCGCCTTTGGGAAC